>ERZ772964.865-NODE-865-length-11913-cov-7.96694_pt1 | contig 11913 bp, 10 predicted proteins | sample MGYA00580675_ERZ772964 | MGnify/ENA primary metagenome ERZ772964 (study PRJEB29015, sample SAMEA2737941) | human oral metagenome | biome: human oral; feature: human-associated habitat; material: dental | place: China | collected 2139 ...
CGATGCGCAGGTAGAGGTCCATGTCGAAGGCGTTCATGTGGGTGATGAACGGGCGGGCGGCCGCCCCGCCGTGGATGACCTGGAGCATGGGGGTCTCCAGCTCCAGGTAGTCGCGACGGTGGAAGTTGTCCCGGATAGAGCGCACCACTGCCGCACGCGTGCGCACCATGTCGCGGGCGGCGGGGCGGGTAATGAGGTCCAACTCGCGGCGGCGCACCCGCTGCTCCTCCGAAAGGGTCACCGCCTCCCCGGCCTCATTCGTCCAGGTCTTGGGCAGGGGGCGCAGCGCCTTGGAGGCGATGCGCCAAGCCGGCACCTCAATGTCCGCGTCGGTAGCCCCGGCCAGGTCCGCGCCCTGGCGCAGCACGGGTTCGGCGAAAACGGAAAGCTCTCCGCGACGCGAGCAGCCCACGTGGCCGTGGATGAACAGGTGGTCGCCCAGGTCCACATCGGTCTTGAAAGCGGCCAGGCTGGAATGGCCACCAGTGGGCAGGGACTTGGCCGAGAGCATGGCCTGAAGGGTGGTGCCGGCGCCGTCGGCCAGGGTGACGAAGCAGAGCCTGCCGGTGTTGCGCAGGAAGACCACGCGTCCGGCCACTCCAACGACGTCATCGGTCTCCGCCCCAGCCCCCAGGTGGCCGTAGCCTGCGCGCACGGCGGCAATGGTGGTGGTGATGGGCACGGTGACCGGGTAGGGGTCCCAGCCCTCGGCGCGCAGGCGCTCGCGCTTGCCGGCGCGAACATCGAACTGCTCGCCAGGGCCGGGGTCCGCGGGGACCTGCTTGGGGGCGGCCGTGGCGGGCTCAATGGCGGCAGTAGTCTGGTTCTCAGGCGCGTCAGTCACGCGCGCGAGTCTACTGGGCGGCGCGCGACGACCGGACAGCTGAGCGCGGGCTGTTTCTCACGCCGACAAGACCCCGGATGCGCCGCTTGGGGCATTCGGGCGGCCAAGGCCGGCCAGCCGGGGTAGGGCACCGCGCTTCACACTGGCAAGGCACCGCGCCTCACACTCCGCCCTCCGGCCGCACACTCACTATCCACAGGTTTATCCACAATTCTCGCGGAGGATCAGACCATCGTGTGACACCAGGCTCGAAACTCGTCACAGTCGTTCCATGGATGTCGAGATGCGGATCCTCAGGCAACAAGTGGAGGATCTGGGCGGCGCGGCCCACACCAACGAGTTGCACGGGGCGGCGGGCGGTCGCGCCGCTATCGAGACCGCGGTGGCAGCGGGTCTTCTGGAGCGCCCCGCCCCCGGATTCCTCCTGGTCCCCGGAACCGATGAGCGAATCATCCGGGCGCGGCACGTGCGCGGCCGCCTCACCTGCGCCAGTGCGGCCGAGATCTTGGGCTACCCCCTGGTAGAGCGCCCCGGGCGTATCCATGTGGCGGTCCCTACCACCCGTGCGCTCCGCCCGTCGCGCACCCGGCCCCTGACCGGTATGCGCATTCACCGCGAGAAGCGGATCACCCCGATGACCCTGGACGGGTTTCCTTTGGTCGTCCCGGCCGAGGTGGTCGCCCGGTGCCTGGTCTGCCTTGACGAACTCGACGCCCTGGCCATCGCGGATGCGGCGCTTCGTCGAGGTGATGTTGAGCGCGAAGCCGTCGAGGAGTTGCTAACCGGGCGGCGCCACGGGGTCGCGCGCAGCCTTCTGGCCTCAGCCTCTGGGCGTGCTCGCTCCCTCATCGAATCGCGACTGCGCCGATTCTTGGCCTCCAGTGGCCACGAGGTCGAGCACGGAATCCCGATCGAGGGCGTCGGAGAAGTGGACTTCCTCATCAACAGCCGGCTCGTCATCGAGACCGATGGTTACGAGTTCCATTCCCGCCGTGCCGACTGGCTCCACGATCACTGGCGTGATCAGCAGCTCCTGGCACGCGGATTCGTGGTGCTGCGCCTGACTTACGAGGACGTTATGGCCGGGCAGGCCTCGGTCCTGGCCATCATTGACTCGGTCCTTGGTGGTGTTGCACATTCTTCTTGCGTCGGCCTGTGAGGGATCGTTGGTATTTCAACGATCCCTCGTTGCAGGGGGTCGGTTCGGCAAGGATGAATGTGCAATGGCGTACCCGTTCGCACATTCATTCCGTTCCTGGGCGCCCGGATTCCGGGCAGATCCGCAGGATTCCGCGCTTCTTCGCTCCTTGGGGGAGGAAAGAATGTGCAATGCTCACACCCGGGCGCGCGTCAGGGGGATCCCAGACGGCACAAGCCCGGAGAGCCGGGCGGCGTCAGAGTCGACAGGAATGTCCCCCGGCTCGCGGCCGCGCTCGACGACCTGGTTGCGTTCATCGACGAAGACGACACTGGGCAGGTAAGTGCGGGCCTCCTCGTCGCTCATCTGGGAGTAGCCAATGAGAATGACAATGTCGCCAGGGCTCACCAGGTGAGCGGCCGCCCCATTGACACAGATCCCACCCCTGCCCCGCTCACCGGGGATCACATAGGTGGACAAACGGTTGCCATTAGTGCAATCACAGACATCGACGCGCTCACCGGGCAGAAGATCAGCAGCATCAAGAAGGTCGGCGTCCACGGTGATGGAGCCGACGTAGTCCAGGTCGGCCTGGGTGACGGTGGCGCGGTGGATCTTGGACGTCATCATGGTCCGCAGTCGTGAACTCATCGTCGGCCAGCGTAGCGGCGCGCCATCGGCCGGAGAACCACAGGTGACCGATATGACAGGTGGTCTCCAACTACTGCTCTTCGTGCGCTTCGCGCACTCACCCTGCACCCACCTTGCTCCCACAACGTTGGACACGGCGGCCGCCCTGGTCAGCGGAGCCGGACCAGAGCGTTGTCAATGAGCCGGGTGGTGCCCACGCGGGCCGCGAGCGCCAGAAGGCCGGTGCGCGCGCTCCCGCCCGTGCAGGGCACAGCCTCCCCGGGCGCGGGCAACCCCAGCCCCGCCCCGGCCAAGTCAATAAAAGTGTCCGGGTCGACCAGGGCAACATAGTCGACCACCACCCCGGGGGCGGCGGACAGGTGGGTCAGCGCCGCCTCACGCACGCCGGCGGCACTATCGCCTCGCTTGGCGGCGTTGCGCCCGGCCTCCAGCGCCTGAGACAGGGCCAGGGCCTGGAGCCGCTGATCGGAGGACAGGTAGGCGTTGCGCGAGCTCATGGCGAGCCCGTCGGCCTCGCGACGGATATCCACGGGCACGACCTCCACCGGCACCGCCAGGTCACGCACCATGGCCCTGACAATGGCGAGCTGCTGAGCATCCTTGCGCCCGAAGAGGGCCCACTGAGGCGCGGTGAGATGCATGAGGGAGAGCACCACCTGACACACCCCGGCGAAGTGAGTGGGCCGGGTCCGCCCCTCCAGGACGGTGGCCATGGGGCCGGGGTCAATGCGCACGTCCGGCTCTCCGTGGGGGTACATGACCTCGGGGGTGGGGGCGAAGACGACGAGGCGCCCCACGCGCAGAGCCCCGCCGGAACCATCCAGGGCGCCCCTGAGCCCCTCAATGTCGCGCTCCAGGGTGCGCGGGTAGGCTTCCAGGTCCTCACCGGGAGCGAATTGGAGGGGGTTGACGAAGATGGTGACCACAACGGTCCCTTCGCCGCCCACCCGCCGGGCGGCCTCGGCGACGAGGTCGAAATGCCCCTGATGGAGGGCCCCCATGGTCATAACAACGGCACGGGGGGCGCAGTCCCCTGCCAGGGCGTCGGTAAGCTCGGCGCGGGTGCGGGCCAGGGTGACCGGAGCATGGGTGCGGGGCATGCCCCAAGGCTAGCCCCTGGGCGCCGACCCGCCCGAGCACTCTCCTTGAACCCGCCTGGTTCCCACCACTCAACCGGCCCGCGCCGGACAGACCGGCAGAAACCGGACGGGCCGGCAGAGTGGGGGATCAGGGGTCCAGGACCTTGTGGAGCGCAGCGGTCTGCTCGGGGGGCAAGCATCCTTCACGGCGGGCCAGGGTGGCGCGGGCCAACGCCCGGTAGCTCTCGACGACATCGCTCAGGGGCGCCCCCGCCTCATCGCGCAGCGCTTCCAGGGCGGCCAGGTGCGTCGCGACGGTTCCGGCATCCCCGCGGGCGACGGGACCGGTGAGGGCGTTGTCCCCGCCCTCACGCAGGGTGCGGTCCAGGGCGGCGGTGAGCAGGGGGCGCATGGTGGCGGCACCGTCGTTGACGCCGGCGGCCTGAAGGGCGCGCACAGCCTGGCTGACAAGAGTGACCAGATGATTGGCGCCGTGGGCGAGGGCGGCGTGGTAGGCGGGGCGCGACGCTTCCTCCAGCACGAAGGGCTCGCCGCCGAGCTCGACCACGAGGGCCTGGGCGATGGGCAGGGCGATGGTGGGGGCGGTGACGGCCATGGGGCAGCCAACCAGCCGCGCGAGGTCCACGCTCATGCCGGAGAAGGTCATGGCCGGGTGGATGGCCAGCGGGATGGCGCCCAGAGCTTGGGCGGGCTTTAGGATCCCGACGCCTTTGGCCCCACAGGTGTGGACTACCAGCTGGCCCGGCTGCCAACGCCGCAGGTCGGCCAGCCCCTGGACCAGGGGGCCGAGGGCGTCGTCAGGGACGGCCAGGAGGACGAGTTCGGCGCGTTCGACGATGAGCTCAATGTCGAGCAGGGGGGCATTGGGCAGGAGCACGTCGGCACGTTCGCGGGAGGCTTGGGAGACGGCGTGGACGCCGATGATCTGGTGGCCGGCTGCGCGCAGGGCACTGCCCAGGACGGCGCCGACCCGCCCGGCGCTAATAATGCCCACGCCCAGGCGTCCGGGGCGTGAGCCGGTGGAGGAGATCGGGGAGGTCTCAGGCATGTTGTCGATCGTCTCATGCCTGCCCGGGAGGGCTGTCGCTGACGGCCCGGGCCAGCCAGCGGTCCAGTTGTTCCTCTTTGCTGCGGCGCAGGGCCCGCTCACTAATGAGGTGGTGGATTTGGGCGGCGTCCGCGGCGTCGAGGTTGCTAATGGCGGTGACCACGTCCCGGTCCACCATGTCCAGGCTCAGGCGGGCTAGGCGCCGGCGTCGCGCGAAGGGCCCCTGGGTGACTTTGAGGGATTGAATGCGCTCGTAGGGCACGACGCTCACGCGCCGCCACCACCGGCCTGCGCGAATGATGACGCAGGTGTCGGTTAGGGCGATGGCGTCGCGCCGCCACCCTAGGGGCGCCCATATCCAGGCACGGCGCGGCAGGCGGATGAAGCCGCGTTGCGGGGATCCTGCGGGCGCGTCGGCGGGGCCGACGCCTTCGTTGTCACGGCCGGTGAGGGCTTGGGCGAGGAGGCGGTTGGGGTCGGGGGCGCCCAGGTCGGGGGCCACTAGCCATAGGGCTTGCAGGGCTGTGCTGCGATCGCCGACCGGCAGGAGCGCGGTGGTGGAGGAGGAGGCCCGCTCCGAGTTGTCTGGGCGCTCGCGCCCGGCGACGGTGACGATGGCGCTCCACCAGTCCTTGCGGCGCCACAGGGCGGATTGGCGCAGGGCGACGGCGTGGATGCGCCCTGGGGGCAGGGTCACTGAGGTGTCGGCGGTCAGGCCGAAGCGCATACGGATGCCGGCGGGGGTGGCGGCGGCGTTGAAGCCCCAGCCGCGGTTGAACGCCGACCAGGACGCGGAGGTGAAGGCCGTGGGGATGGCGATAATGGGCAGGAGCGCTATGAGGGCTTCCCATGGGCGTGAGGTCAGGATGGCGGTGGCGATGGCTGCGCCTGCCGTCACCAGGGTGAGGGCGACGGCGGCGATGGTGCGCCCGCTGCGCACAATGGAGCCCAGGAGGATGCCGCTGTCGACGGTGTACAGGGGGTGCTCTTGAGCACCGCTCCCGGCGGCCGCCAGAGGGGTGTCGGTGACGTCTTCAAAACCGAGAATGGGGCGCGCGGATGGGGGCGGCGTGGTGGCGCCGCCGGCGTCGGTTGCACTTGTGGTGGCGTCGGCGTCGTGGGCGGCGTCTTGTGCTGTGGTGGCGCCGGCGGCCAGGTCAAGGATCTCCTGGCGCAGCCGCACCAGGTCGTTGGTGCGCAGGTATCCGATGACAATGCGGGAGTCTCTTCCTCCGGCGACTTCCACGGTTAGTTTTCCTAGGCCGACGAATCGCCCGAGCAGGGGGTGGACGATGTCGACGGATTGGATGCGGGGCAGGCGGGCTTGGCGCAGTTGCTTGTAGAGGACGCCGTTGCGCAGGTAGACGCCGTTGGCGTCTACGGCGTAGCTGCGGGCCCACCACTGGGCCACGAGTACGCCAGTCAGCAGCAGGAGGGCCCCGGCCATCCCGGTGAGGATCCAGATGAGGGTGCCGCCGGTCGGGCTGAATCCGTGTTCCTTGGCGTAGTGCACGGCGCGGATGAGGTCGTCGAGGTTCTGCACGGTGAGAATCGCCAGGACGGCGGTGATCGCCTTCCACCCCTCCAGCAGCGGGGAGATCGGGTGGACCCGGCGCCAGGTGACACCGTGGGGCAGGGCCATGCGCCCGGCTGGGTTTGCGCCGCGGCCGCGCCGGCCGGGCGCGGGCCGGGCGGTGGCGTTGTGCGCGCTCACAGGCCGGCCATTCTCTGTTCGCCGCGCTCGGAGAGGATTTGGCGCAGATGTTCGGCTTGGGCCACGGGTAGGCCGTTGATGGTGGCGTCGGTGCTGGCGGAGGCGGTGTGGAGTTTGACTTCGGCAATGCCCAGCCGTCGGGCGAGCGGCCCCTGGGAGGTGTCGACGTACTGCATGCGCCCGTAGGGGATTGTCGACAGTGAGCGAAACATGACGCCGCGCCGCCACAGGAGGTGGTCTTCGGTCAGGGCGTATCCCATGGCCCGCACCTGACGCGGGATGAGCCACAGTTCCCAGAGCATGATAGTGGCGCCCAGTGCGGCCCCGAGGTGGAACCAGGGGCTCAGGGATAGACCGATGCCGGCGAAGGCCAGGATGAGGACGATGTTCGTCGCGCCGTTCATAAGGAGTCGGGCGGTGATGAGGCGGGGCGAGACCGGGTTGAAGTCGATGCCCGTGGGGGTGAAAGGGGAGCCGGGGGCGGTGTGGGCGCCGCCGACCGGGTCACTGGCGCGGGGGCCCGGGGCCTGGGGGACGGTGGTGATCGGCTGGCGGGCGGAGATGGGGTGAGTGTCCGGTGAGGCAGGCTGGGGGCCGGGCTGGCTCATGGTGGCACTCCTGGTCGCTGGGGCACCTTATGCTCCCATACATACCCTCGACAGGAGCCCTCCCAGCCCGGCGGCGCCCCGCAGTGGCGCCCCGCAGCGGCAGTTCAGGAGGGCGCCGGCGCGCCGGGGCATGGCGCGCCAGGGGTACGGCGCGCCGGTACAGGCGTACAGGGGTGCCAGGTGCTGATGGAGGCGTCAGCGAACCCTGCCCTCTACCGCTACCTACTTTTTAGTAAGTAAACTGTTGGGTGTACCGCCGAGCTTCAATGGGGAGGCCCCACATGACAGACAGCACCAGTTCAGCTATTCCCGCCGCACCCGATCTCACCCCTGGCACGGTCAGTGACGTCGCCCAGGCGGCCACCCAGGCCATTGGTGGGGACCGATGGGTGGATCCCGAGCTTGTTTCCCTGGCCCGTCGCGCTGCCGCCCAGGGCACGGTCCTGTTGCGCAATAATGGCGCTCTGCCCCTGTCACCCGGATCCCCGGTGGCGGTTCTCGGGCGCGTCCAGGTGGATTGGTTCGCCGTCGGCTACGGCTCGGGGGGCGACGTGAACCCTCCGTACACCACCAGGCTCCTGGATTGTCTGGAGGAGGCGGGGGTCGCCGTCGTCGGCGAACTGGCAGCCGCCTACCGCTCCTGGTGCGCCGACAATGTCCCGCCCACCGGGGAGTGGGGGCAGTGGCCCCGCTACTATCAGGAGATGCCCGTGAGCCCGCCCCTGTTGGAGGCGGCGGCCGATCAGGCCGATACGGCGCTGGTTGTGGTGGGGCGCGCGGCCGGTGAGGACCGCGAGAACCTTCTTGAGCCGGGCTCCTACTATCTCACCCAGGATGAGCGCACTCTGCTGGAGCAGGCCGTGAACCATTTCGCCCGGGTGGTCGTTATCGTCAATTCCGGCAATGTGATGGATTTGTCCTGGGCGGAGGAGTTCGGGGTGGACGCCCTCCTGCTCGCTTGGCCCGGCGGCATGGAGGGGGCTCGCGCGCTCACTGACGTCTTGACCGGCGCGCTCGAGCCCGGGGGGCGTTTGACCGATACGATTGCGCGACGCTACGAGGACTACCCCAGCGCCGCCTTCTTCGGGGGCACTGAGTTTAATAGCTCTTCCCAGGTGAGGGTGTGGGTTGGGCTGGCGAGTCGGTCCTTGAGTAGGTGTCGAGGTCTTCGGGAGATGAGGGTTCCTACACGTCTCGTTCAGAAGACCTCGACATGCCTCGCGTTACCCCGCTGGCTGGGTTCAGCCGCCCTGATCTGACCGGCTTTGCTCGACTTGATGGTCTTGGCCTGGCCGCAACTGGACAGCGCCTGGAGCCGGAGCGTGCTGTTGTGGCTTGTCGGGTTGTCGACCCGGATCCGTGGTGCCGGGGTTGTGGCTGTCGGGCGCGGTCACGGGGGACGGACACGCGCTTGTTGGCGCATGAGCCGCTGGGCTGGCGTCCTACTGTGCTGGAAGTCACGGTGCGTCACTACCGCTGCACCGAATGCGGATATGTGTGGCGCCAGGACACCACCGCGGCGGCCGAACCACGCGCGAGGCTGTCTCGTGCCGCAATGCGGTGGGCACTGGAAGGCTTCGTTGTCGCCCACCTGACCGTGGCCGGTCGCCGAGGGTCTCGGGGTTGCGTGGGACATCGCCAACAAGGCTGTCCTGGCCGAAGGCAAGCGCGTCTTGATCGAGACCGAGGGCCGCTTCGATGGTGTCACGACCATCGGGGTTGACGAGCACATCGTGCGCCACGAGGCGCTGTTGTTTCGGATGGAGGTGAGAGACCTGCATCTCCTGGTCGTCGTAGCGGCTGGGTGAAGTTGGCAGCAGCCTGAACCGGGGATCGCTGGGGAGGGTGGGAGCAGCCGCGACAAAGTCAGGGCGGTTCGGTACTACCGGACGGGCCGTGCCTGGTCAACGAGACGGGAAGGTGCACGCAAGGAACCGGTGTTGTGAAGCCTCTTCATCGTCGACCAGCTCGAACCCGGTGGATCTGGGCTGGGGTGCGGTGCGTGTCCACCTCTGGGGGGCTGTCAGCCGGGTAGCCGCGGGGGTGGGCAACTGTCGGGACGGTTGGGTGTGTCGGGCCCGGCAGGTCGTGGTGAAGGTCTACGGCTTAGCCACGACGAGACCGCAGGGGCAAAGCCGGGCACCTCGGCCGTTGGCCGAGCAACAGTGAACGTGGGAACCACTCGCATTGCGCTCCCTGTCCTGGCGGCGGGGATAGATCCGATGTCGATCGAAGGGGGCGGGTGGGGCGGAGCCGTCGTAGTACTCCGGGGCCGGGAGAGCCGGGTGCATGGGGAAGGGCGGCAGCGAGAGGAAGCAGGGAGGGACTGTGATGTCCGAAGACGCGTCGGTGAACACCGGCACCGTGATCTGGCGCGAGCATGAGTGGGCGCAGGTGGCGGTACGGAGGATGCAGACCAAGCTGCATTGTTGGGCGGCCGGAGACTCCGGTCGCCGGTTTGACGATCTGTACAACCTGGTCTGTGACCCGGCGTTCCTGGTGGTGGCGTGGCGACGCGTCGCGGGGAACAAAAGGGGCGCGGACGCCGGGGGTGGACCAGGCCACCGTGGCCTGGATCGCCTCCCGGATCGGGGTCGAGGAGTTCCTGAACGGCGTCCGTGAGCAGTTACGGGCGCGAACGTTCCGCCCGGTCGGGGTACGTCAGGTCGAGATTCCCAAGTCCAGCGGCAAGATCCGCAGGCTGGGGATCCCGACGGTGACCGACCGGGTGGTGCAGGCGGCTCTGAAGCTGGTGCTGAAACCGATCTTCGAGGCGGACTTTGCTCCGTGCTCCTACGGTTTCCGCCCAAATCGGCGCGCGCAGGACGCCATCGCCGAGATCCATCACTTCACCACCCAGCGGTATCAGTGGGTGTTGGAGGTCGATATCGAGGCGTGCTTCGACAGGATCGATCATGTCGCCCTGTTGGAGCGCGTCCGCAGGCGGATCGGTGACAAGCGCGTGACCAGGCTGGTCAAGTCGTTCCTCAAGGCCGGGGTGATGACCACCATCGGCTCGCGGGAGCCGACGAACACCGGCACCCCGCAGGGTGGGATCTTGTCCCCGTTGCTGGCCAACATCGCCTTGTCCGCGCTAGATGATCACTTCATCACCGCGTGGGACGAGCAGATGGGCACCGAGGTCCAGCGGCAGCGCCGCAAGCGACAAGGCAGGCCTAACTACCGTCTAGTCCGGTACGCCGACGACTTTGTCGTCCTGGTCACCGGTGCGCGGGAGCACGCCGAGTAGTTGCGAGCGGAGGTGGCGAGCGTCTTGGCCCCGATGGGCCTGCGCCTGTCACCGGAGAATACTCGCGTGGTCCACATCGACGACGGGTTCGACTTCCTCGGCTTCAACATCCGCCGGATGCGCAAGCGAGGGAGCAACAAATGGTTCGTGTACACCAGGCCCTCGAAGAAGGCGATCGCCTCGATCAAGGGCCGGGTGAAAATCATGACGTACAGAGCGACCCTGCACCACGACCCGGGATACCTGATGGACTACCTGGGCCGGATGCTGCGAGGGTGGGCCAACTATTTCCGGCACGGCGTGTCCAAAGCAACCTTCTCCGCGATCGACTCCTACGCGTGGGAGCGGATCACGGCCTGGCTGCGGGACAAGCACAAGATCGGATGGCCAGAGCTACGGCGCAGGTTCTGCCTGCCCGGCACCTGGCGGCTCGCCGTCGACGGGCAACGGTTTCGGGGCGCAGCCAGCGTTCCCGTTGTCCGGTACCGCTATCGCGGCTACCGGATCCCGACCCCGTGGACACCGACAGCCACCACCAGCTGAGCAACAACCACCTCGTGGAGAGCCCGGTGCGGCGAGAGTCGCACGCCGGGTTCGGCGGGTGGCCCGGGAAACGGAGTGGCAGCAATACCGCCACCGCGCCCCGGACCGACCCAACTGGCGGCACACCAGGGGTGGGGACAAGTACGTAACCGTGATCATCGATCTGACCCCCGTGCACGATGGCACCGGGTCTTCACGGCTCCTGGACATGCTCGAAGGCCGCTCCAAGGCCGCGTTCAAGACCTGGCTCGCCGCCCGCCCCAAGTCCTGGCGCGACAATGTCGAGGTCATCGCGATGGACGGATTCACCGGCTTCAAGACCGCAGCAGCCGAAGAGCTCCCCGACGCGGTCACGGTCATGGACCCCTTCCACGTCATCAGATTGGCCGGGGACGCGCTCGACCGCTGCCGACGGCGAGTCCAGCTCACACTCCACGGCCATCGCGGCTTCAAGGCCGACCCGCTCTACGCGGCTCGCCGGACCCTGCACACCGGCGCCGACCTGCTCACCGACCGACAACACGACCGGCTGACCGCCTTGTTCGCCGACGACGACCACGTCGAGGTCGAGGCCACCTGGGGCATCTACCAGCAGATGATCACCGCCTACCGACACCCAGACCGACGACGCGGACGCGAGACAATGTCCAAGCTCATCACCAGCCTGAGCACGGGCGTCCCCAAACCGCTGACCGAGCTGATCACGCTGGGACGCACCTTGAAGAAGCAGACCGCCGACCTGCTGACCTACTTCGACCACCCCCGCACCAGCAACGGACCCACCCAAGCCCTATCCGCGAGCCTGGACGCCTGGCTGACAGGCGGGCTAGCCGTGCAGTCCGCCGAGGCTGCTGCAGGTCGCCGACCGCTGCCCGACAGCCCCGCCGATCCCGAAGAAAGGCTGCGCCAGCGGCTCGGGCGGATCGCGATCGGAATGGCAATACCAGACATCGCTCGCCGAGTGAATCGTTCCGGGTTTAATGGAGGCGGTGATGATAGGAAGGATCACTGCTATGG
>ERZ772964.867-NODE-867-length-11908-cov-4.63714_pt1 | contig 11908 bp, 8 predicted proteins | sample MGYA00580675_ERZ772964 | MGnify/ENA primary metagenome ERZ772964 (study PRJEB29015, sample SAMEA2737941) | human oral metagenome | biome: human oral; feature: human-associated habitat; material: dental | place: China | collected 2139 ...
CGTAACCCCCTGCTTGCAAAGCAGGTGCGCTACCAATTGCGCCATAGCCCCCGGTGAAGACTCAGTCTTCGTAAGGTTCGTCCGTGACGGACTTCCACAACTCAACGTTATCGGAGAGATCCTCGAAGATTTGACGAATAACAACGCCGACTGCAACTGCCGCGGTGACCGCTGACAGGGCAGTGATCCACTTTCTCATTGGGGATCTCCGTCTCTCGTGCGATGCGGATGGTGGGCCTAGGTGGGCTCGAACCACCGACCTCAGTCTTATCAGGACTGCGCTCTAACCTACTGAGCTATAGGCCCATCCGTGCTCTCTCGGGCACCGCATTATCGTAACCGCCCTTGAGTTGCACCGGCAAATCCGTGGACGTGAGGTGTGGCACGACGCTCCTTGAACTGCGAAACCTGTCCCGCCTCAAGGCTCAACTAGAAGCCGCGCACCAGATGAAGCCGCGTGCCACGTCACGCTATGAAGCTCGACATCAAGCCGTGAAGCTCGACCCGGCGTACACCCCACCTCAAGACACGCCAGGGGCGGGCGGGCACCTCATTCATCCATGAGGGAAACTTTGATTCCGCCCACAAGGGAGGCGATGACGTTGTAGAGCATCGCACCCAGGGTTGCGGTCGCAGTCAAGAGCACGACATTCGAGACCGCCACGATCGTCGCATAGGACAAGACCTTCGGCAGGCGCAGGTAGTCGAGCAGGGAAGTAAACTTCTGAGCTCCGATCGTCTTGAGGAACTCCTCAATCGTCGAGAAGACGTGCATCCCATCGACCATGAACCACAAGACCGCGGTGCCAATAACCATCGCAATGCCCAGGGCCACGGACAAGAGGAAACTGACCTTCATGACCGTCCAGGCGTCGACGCGTGCGATCGCGAGATCAACCCTGCGGGGGACGTCATCGTACACGCTGCTCTGCTCGCTCATTCCTCGTTGCCTTCCTCACTGGATTCCTCCTCAGACGCTACAGCCTCCGAGCCCTTTTCGATGGTGTTCTCGCCCAGAGTGGCGGTCTTCTCGCTTGAAGACTCCTCCGAAGCCTCACCTGAAAGCTCCTCCGAAGCCTCTCCAGAAAGCTCCTCTGACGTCACGCCTGAAACCTCGCCAGACGTTCCGCCAGAAACTTCATCCGAGGACTCGTCCTCGTCCTCGTCGATGTCGCGCTCCGGGTTCGGCGTGATCGCAATAATGCGGTCATCCTCATCGGGGCGGGCGAAAATCACACCCATCGTATTGCGGGCGGTCGGACGCACATCGGACGCATTGACCTGAACGAGTTTGCCGGATTCCGTGATGACCATGACGTCCTCGTCCGGGTTGACGACGAGGGCGCCCACGAGGCCACCTCGCTCATCGACGAGTTTGCCGACGCGCACGCCAAGAGTGCCGCGCCCCTTCCTCGGATACTCCTCCACGGGTGTGCGTTTCGCGTAACCGGACTCGGTGACGATGAGCAGATCCGAGCCCTCGCGGGGCACCTCCATGGACAAGAGCTCATCGTCGCCGCGGAACTTCATGCCGCGCACACCCGAGGTCGAACGCCCCATGGGACGTAGATTCTCATCGCTCGCGGCAAAACGAGCGGCCTGGCCGTCACGGGACACGAGGATCAGATCCTGGTCGGAGGTGATGACCTGCGCGGACACGAGCTCATCGGGACGCCCCGCCTCGTCCTCGCGAAGGTTGATCGCAATGATGCCGCCGGTGCGGGCCGACTCGTAGAGCTTGAGCGGAGTCTTCTTGACAAGACCGGACTTCGTTGCGAGCACCAGGTAGTCGGCGACCTCGTAATCACGGATCGCGAGGACTTGCGCGATCTTCTCCTCAGGCTGGAAGGCCAGGAGATTCGCGACGTGCTGGCCCTTGGCGTCGCGACCGCCCTCGGGAATCTCATAGGCCTTCGCGCGATACACGCGCCCGAGGTTCGTGAAGAACAGCAGCCAATGGTGGGTGGTCGTGACGAAGAAATGCTCCACCACGTCATCACCGCGCAACTGGGTGCCGCGCACGCCCTTACCGCCGCGCTTTTGGGAACGGTAATGATCGGTGCGGGTGCGCTTGGCGAAGCCGTCGCGAGTGATGGTGACGACCACATCCTCTTCGGGGATGAGGTCCTCCATGCTCATTTCCCCATCGAAGGGGACAATGCGGGTGCGCCTCTCGTCACCATACTTCGCGACGATCTCTCCAAGTTCTTCGGAGATAATGCTCCGCTGGCGCTCGGGGCGCTCCAGGATGTCGCGCAGGTCCGTGACACGCGCAGTGAGTTCGGCGTGTTCGTTGAGGATCTTTTGGCGTTCGAGGGCGGCGAGGCGGCGCAGCTGGAGGGCGAGGATCGCGTCAGCCTGGACGCTATCCACGTCGAGGAGCTCCATCAAACCGGTGCGCGCCTCCTCAACCGTCGGGGAACGCCGGATGAGGGCGATGACCTCATCAAGCGCATCCAGGGCCTTGAGGTAGCCCTCGAGGATGTGGAGGCGTTCCAGGGCTTTGCGGAGGCGGAAGTTCGTGCGCCTTTGGATGACCTGCATCTGGTGGGCGACCCAGTGGCGGATGAAACCGTCAATCGACAAGGTGCGCGGCACGCCGTCGACGAGGGCGAGCATGTTCGCTGAGAAGTTCTCCTGCAGGCTCGTCCTCTTATACAGGTTGTTGAGGACGACTTTGGCGGTGGCGTCTCGCTTGAGGACGATGACGAGCCTTTGGCCGGTGCGCCCCGAAGTTTCATCGCGGATGTCCGCGATTCCCTGGATCTGGCCGTTGCGCACGAGCTGCGCGATCTTATCTGCCAGGTTATCGGGGTTGACCTGGTAGGGAAGCTCAGTGACGACGAGGCACTGCCTGCCGTGGATCTCCTCAACGTTGACGACTGCGCGCTGCGTGATTGAGCCGCGGCCCGTGCGATAGGCGTCTTCAATGCCCTTTCGTCCCAGGATCGTCGCACCCGTCGGGAAATCCGGGCCGGGGATGATCTTCAGGAGGGCTTCGAGGAGTTCTTCACGGGAGGCCTCGGGGTTGTCGAGCGCCCACTGGACTCCCTTGGCGACCTCGCGCAGGTTATGGGGAGGGATCCTCGTCGCCATGCCGACCGCGATACCTTCGGAGCCGTTGACGAGCAGGTTCGGGAAGCGCGAGGGCAGGATCGTCGGTTCTTGGTTCTTGCCGTCGTAGTTGTCTTGGAAGTCGACGGACTCCTCGTCGATGTCGCGCACCATCTCCATGGCGAGGGGCGCCATTTTGCATTCGGTGTAACGCGGAGCTGCGGGCCCGAGGTTGCCGGGGGTGCCGAAATTGCCCTGGCCGGCGACCAGCGGATAGCGCAGCGACCACCATTGCACGAGGCGCGCGAGGGCATCGTAGATCGCTGAATCACCGTGCGGGTGGTAGTTGCCCATGACATCGCCGACGATGCGGCTCGACTTCGAGAAGGACGAGCTCGGACGGTATCCGCCGTCGTACATCGCGTAGAGGACGCGACGGTGCACGGGTTTGAGGCCGTCGCGCACGTCGGGCAGGGCTCGCCCGACAATGACGCTCATCGCGTAGTCGAGGTAGGACCTTTGCATTTCGACCTGGAGGTCGACCCTTTGAACACGGTCAAAATCGACCGTTTCTTTGCTCGGGGTGGTCTTCTCGTCGCTCACATTCGTCCTTCGTTTGTTTGTCGATGCCCAAGGCCGGGCGTTTCGGCCCCTGGCGTCGTCTCAGTGTCAGATGTCGAGGAAGCGCACGTCGGAGGCGTTGCGCTGAATGAAGGAGCGGCGACGGTCAACGTCGTCCCCCATGAGGATCGTGAAGATCTCGTCCGCGTCCGCCGCCTCATCGAGGGTGACCTGTTTAAGGATGCGGTGAGCCGGGTCCATGGTGGTTTCCCACAGCTCATGGTCGTTCATCTCACCCAAGCCCTTGTAGCGCTGGATGCCGCCCTCCTTCGGGAGGCGGTGTCCGGCGGACTGGCCTGCGGTGAGGAGCTTGTCGCGTTCCTTATCGGAGTAGGCGAATTCGTGCTCGGCGTTCGTCCATTTAATGCGGTAGAGCGGTGGCATCGCAATATAGGTGTGACCCTGTTCGATCAGGGGGCGCATGTATCGGAACAGGAGGGTGAGCAGGAGCGTCGCAATGTGCTGACCGTCCACATCCGCGTCGGCCATGATGACGATCTTGCCGTAGCGGAGCTTGTTGAGGTCGAAATCCTCGCCGATTCCCGTACCGAAAGCGGTAATGAGGGAGCGGATGGTGTCTGAAGACAGGGCCCGGTCCAGGCGCGCTTTTTCAACGTTGAGGATCTTGCCGCGGATCGGCATGATCGCCTGATGTTCGGGGTCGCGTCCACCGACGGCTGAACCTCCCGCAGAGTCGCCCTCGACGATGAAGATTTCGCAGTCTTCGGCCTTGCGCGAGGAGCAGTCACGCAGTTTGCCGGGCATGGAAGCGGATTCGAGGACGCCCTTGCGTCTTGTCGCTTCGCGGGCCTTGCGGGCGGCGACTCTGGCGGCCTGAGCTTGCTGACTCTTCTGGATGATCGCCTTCGCTTCGGCAGGGTGGGCGTCGAACCAGTCGCCGAGCTGCGAATACACCTGCTGTTGGACGAAAGTGCGGGCCTCGGTGTTGCCGAGTTTCGTCTTCGTCTGGCCTTCGAACTGGGGTTCGCTGAGTTTGATGGAGATGACGGCGGTGAGTCCTTCGCGGATATCGTCGCCCGTGAGGTTGTCGTCCTTGTCCTTGATGATGTTCTTCTCGCGCCCGTAGCGGTTGACGAGAGTGGTGAGTGCGGTGCGGAACCCTTCTTCGTGGGTGCCGCCTTCGGTCGTGTTGATCGTGTTCGCGAAAGTGTGGACCGAGGACGAGTAGGCGGTCGTCCATTGCATGGCGATCTCGACACTCATCGTGCCTTCGTCGTTTTCCGATTCGAAGTCGATGATCTCAGCGTTAACGACATCGTTCTTCTTCGTCGAATCGATGTATTCCACGTAGTCGCGCAGGCCGTGCTCGTACATGTAGCTGACGGCGCGGTGACCGGGAATCGGATCGTCGGCTGTGCCGAGCTCGTCGCCGGTGATTTCGTCGCCATCGTCGATGGCGGTGGGTCGCTCATCAGTGAGCGTGATGCGCAGGCCCTTGTTGAGGAAGGCCATCTGCTGGAAGCGCTGACGCAGGGTCTCGAAGGAGAAGACGGTGGTTTCGAAGATTTCGGGATCGGGGTAGAAGGTCTGTGTCGTACCGGTTTCCTCGGTTGCTTCTCCGCGGACGAGTTCGGTGATCGGATGTCCGCCGTTCGCAAAAGACATGCGCCACACGTAGCCCTGACGGCGGACGACTGTGTCGACGCGGGTTGATAGGGCGTTGACGACGGAAATGCCGACGCCGTGCAGGCCACCGGAAACCGCGTAGCCGCCGCCACCGAATTTGCCTCCGGCGTGCAGGATCGTCATGACGACCTCGACGGTGGGCTTGTGCTCGCTCGGGTGATCATCGACGGGGATGCCTCGACCGTTGTCGACGACTCGAAGACCACCGTCTTCGAGGATCGTGACCTCGATGTGGTCGGCGTATCCGGCGAGTGCTTCGTCGACGGAGTTATCAACGACCTCGTAGACCAGGTGGTGGAGTCCGCGTTCGCCAGTCGATCCGATGTACATGCCCGGGCGTTTGCGGACGGCCTCTAACCCCTCGAGAACGGTGATGTCCGAAGCACCATACCCTTCGGACCCGTCGGTCGTCATCTCGTTGTCAGCCACACGGCTCCCCTCGTACGAGTCGGGCCTTCGGACCCGACGATTCACCTGTGTAATTCTACCAAAAGCGCCTATTGGGGCCTTTTTTCCACTGGCTGTGCGCCTTCCTTCATATACTGTCTGAGCTGCGAGAACACTCGTGTGACGAGGGCCACTGGCGTGCTCGGCGGTCCGGAGCGGAAACTCTCGTGGAAAAAGCGGGTTCCGCTTGCCTCATCCGTAGGTGTCGCGAGGGCCACGGCCGGGCACCGAGAGCGGCCCTTTTCGCCACGAGGGCGCGACCGGGCCACGGATGATGACCTGCGTGACGACTCCCGGGCCGACTTCTTCGTCGATGCGTCTCTCGATTGTGGCGAGCAGCAGGTGTAATTGTTTTGCCCATGCGGTCGACGAGCATCGGATGATCAGCGTCTGGTTCTCGAAGGTCTCCACTTCGGAGTGTTCGGCGACTTGGGGGCCGACAATCGTCGGCCATTTCGCCATGATCGACCCCATTTTCGTTGGCGTATCCCATTGGTTCTTCTTCACCATTGACGCCAGCACGGAGCCGATCGGCCTCGAGTCCCTGAACTTCAGGTGCATCGCCGCCATTCCTGGAGCTTTCGCCCATTTCGAGCGCGCGCGGATCCTCGCCCGCTCCAATGCATGCAGATCGCCCCCGAACTCGCCCAAGGCCCCGGTATCACCGGGCTTATCGTGGGCTCCCCCACCATCCTCGCCTGTTTCCTCGGCCTCGGCTCCGCCTGGCTCATTTCCTTGTCCAAGTTCAATGGCTGAGGCCTCAGAAGTGCCGGTCAAAGAGCCGAGGGAGGGGCGGGTCTCTTCAAGGCCCCAGCTCGGCGCGGCAGAGCGGACATAGCCCTTCGCCCGGGCGATCCTTTGGGCCTGCGCCAAAGCTCTGGCGAGGTATTCTTCGCCGATTCGAGTTCCCGCAGGATCTGGAGCACCCATCGGATCGCTGTTCACAAGTGGATCGGGAGTCACGAGGCCGCCACCGTCTTCGCTTCAGGCACAAAAGCCTCGTCCTTTGGACTCGAGGCGGAAACAGGAATCTCAGCTCTGCGTTCGCTCTTACTCTCAGTATCCTCGCCGATAGCGGGATCGACACTCCCAAGGACATCGGGCTTGACACCTTCGCAAACACCGGAGCTTTCGTTCTCAGCTGCCCCGGATTCATGACTGTCGGAAGTTGAGGATTCAACATTCACGGTAGTTGTGGGCCTAGCGCTATCGGAGACGCTGAGTTTGGCACCCTCGGTGACGCTGGGCTCAAAGCCCTCGGAACCACTGGGTTCTTCACTCTCAACGAGAATAGGCTCAGCGCTTTCCTCAACTCCAGGCTCTTCGAAGAGGACCTGGGATCCGCTGAGAGGATCCCAGTGGATTTTCAGCACATGCGAATCCAACTCGGGGGGAACATCAGCTTCAACGGCGGCCGTAATGATCACCTGGTCGGCGGCATTGATGCGGGTCGCCAGGCCTGCCCGGCGTTTGGAGTCAAGCTCTGCGAACACGTCATCGAGGATCAATATGGGCGTCTGCCCGTCAAGACGCAGAAGATCGAAGCATCCCAATCTCAAGGCGAGTGCAACCGACCAGGACTCGCCGTGACTCGCGAATCCTTTCACGGGCATGCGTCCGAGCTTCAAGCCCAGGTCGTCGCGATGAGCGCCGACAAGATTCACTCCGCGCTCGATCTCTTGGTCGCGCATCCTGTCGAAAGCCGCAAGGAGGCGACGCTGCTGCGCTTCAACATCACCGAGATCACTACTGCCAGGATCATCCGGGTTCGTCCCGATTGTCCGATCAATGGAGGCATCGAAGGAGAGTTCGAGGCGACGATGAGAATCGGCAACATCGTCATACGCCTTGGCCGCAGGCTCGGACAGGAGTGAAACAACCTTGAAACGGGTGGCGCTGACCTTCGCTGAGAGTTCCGCGAAGCGTTCATCCCATACCTCGATTGTCGACAAATCCGGGGTCCGTCCGCGCCGCAGTTGAGATTGCGCGTGTTTCATGATTGCGGCTCGTTGACGCAATACCCGATCAAAGTCTGCTTTGACCTGCGCATACAGGGGATGCATCTGAATGGCGATCTCATCGAGGAAGGCCCTGCGCACACTCGGGTCGCCTCGAACGAGCTGCAGGTCTTCCGGGGCGAAAACGACGGTGCGAACAAGGCCGAGGATTTCGCGGGGACGAACATTCGCCCGGTTGATGCGTGCACGATTCGCTTTGCCGCGCACGATCTCGAGTTCCACCACCTGTTCACGATCCTCATCACGCACGGTCTTCACGCGGACAAAAGCTCTGGCAGGCGCAGGCTCTTCCTCGTGAGTGGGAATGCGTACGAGCGCCCCTTCAGCGGAAACGCGGTGCGAAGAGAAAGTCGACAGGTAGGCGATCGCTTCAACGAGGTTCGTCTTGCCTTGGCCGTTGTGGCCGAGGAAGACAAGGGGGCCTGCGGGCAGCTCGAGGACGACGCGCTTCCACGAGCGAAAATCGTCGAGCGCGAGGTGCGAGACCCGCATCTGTCACACGCCGAAGCGAATCGGCATGAGGAGATAGCGGAAGGTCGTGACCTCGCCCTCGTCGGCCTTCGTCTGACCGGTCATGACGGCCGGCTTATTCGGGTGGGTGAAGCCGAAGCGCACATAGTCCGTGTCCATGACCGACAGGCCATCGATGAGGAACTGGGGGTTGAAGGCGGTCGCGATGTCTTCGCCATACAGGCTCGCCTCGAGTGCTTCGGAGGCTTGAGCATTGTCACCCTGCCCGGCTTCGAGAACGAGGCTGCCATCTGTGAAGGACAGTCGGACGGAGGTTTTTCGCTCGGCGACGAGGGACATGCGCTTCACAGCTTCGAGGAGGGCATGACGATCGCACACCGCCTGGATCGGAGTCGATTCGGGGAAGAGTCGACGAACCGGCGGGTAGTCGCCGTCCATCAGGGTTGAGGTGGTGCGACGGCCCGAGGCTTCAAAGCCGATCAGCGAGGACGCTCCTTGCTGGGAGGAGTCCGAGATGCCGAGTTCAACTGTTTCACCTGAGGTCATCGACTTCGCGACATCTTGCAAGATTCGAGCCTTCACGAGGGCGATGTGCTCGAAGGCGGGATCTGCGGGGGTCCATTCGAGCTCACGCATCGCAAGACGGTAACGGTCGGTCGCAAGGAATGTCATGTGCTCGCCGTCGATCTCCATGCGCACACCGGTGAGCAGGGGGAGGGTGTCGTCTCTGGACGCTGCGATCGACACTTGGGAAACGGCCTGGGAGAGGACCTGGGAGTCGACGGTGCCCGCAGTTTGCGGCTGGGCAGGAAGGAGCGGGTACTCGTCAAGAGGCATGACTGCGAGAGTGAAGTGTGAAGAACCGCAGGTGAGCTTCACTTTTTGACCGTCGAGTTCGATTGTGACGGGCTTGTTCGGAAGGGACTTCGAAATGTCTGCGAGGAGGCGACCAGAAACGAGGACTTCGCCTGCCTCTTCAACGGTCGCGGGAATGTGGGAGTTCGCGGAAACCTCGTAGTCGAATGAGGACAGGGTAAGTTCTTCGGCCTCAGCCTGGATGCGTACGCCCGCGAGGATCGGTGTGGCCGGGCGAACGGGCAAGGCACGGGCGGTCCACGAAACTGCTTCTGCGAGAACGTCGCGGGCGACGGTGAACTTCATTCCGGCCTCCGTGAGAACAAGACGATATGCCTCCCCACTCTACCCGTGATCTTCGCTTCTTTGACACTGTGAAGAAGAAAGCACTGATCGTCAGCGTATTCGACAAGCTGTCGACTGTGTGGAACAGGAGTTTTCAACCCTGTGATCTCAGGTTCGGTAACAAGAAGCGAGTGTCGCCAGCCGCCTGCGCTGCTGGTGGTGATGGGGTTTTTCTTGTCATTCAAATGACAAAGAATCCTTCATCATCAGCTGTGTGGACACTGTGGAAACACGGACTTGTCCTTGCAAATCACAAGTTTTCACCCGTGCATCGAGTCGGGGATGAATCTGGGGAGAGGGCACGTTGACCTGTGAATGACAAAATTCCTTGTTCGTCTGTGTCCACAGATCCCGAGGAGGAATCCACAGGCGGGGATGTTCAGTGCACTGAGGAACTCACAGAGCCTGTGGACGAGTTTCGCTCCCCCTGTGCGACTCTGCGGCCGTGTTTCAGTCGCCCCGGGCCTTCTTCTTGATGCGATTCGTCAGCTCCGAGACATGGTTGAAGGTCTCGCGCTTTTCCTTCATGAGGGCGAGGATCTTCTTGTTCGCATGGATCACGGTCGTGTGATCGCGTCCGAAAGCTTGGCCGATCTTCGGTAGCGACAGATCCGTCAGTTCGCGGCATAGGTACATGGCGATCTGACGGGCTTCGACGACCGAGTGGGAGCGATCCGTTGAACACAACTGGTCAATGGTGACGCCAAAATATGCGGCGCACTGGCCCATGATGAGGGCGACTGTGATCTCATTGTCGTCCGGGTCGGAGACATAGTCCTTGAGCATCATCTCTGCGAGGGAGATATCGATGCGTTCCTTCGTGAGGTTCGCGTAGGCGACGACACGCACGAGGGCGCCTTCGAGCTCGCGAATGTTCGAGGAGATTCTCGAGGCAATGAATTCGAAGACCTCAGGTTGGATCTCGAGGGCGTCAGTGGCGGCCTTTTTCTGCAGGATCGCGATACGTGTCTCGAGATCTGGTGGCTGAACATCAACGAGGAGGCCCGATCCGAAGCGAGAAGTGAGTCTCTCTTCGAAGCCATTGAGGTAGTTCGGGTGGACGTCGGAGGTGATGACGATCTGCTTATCAGCTTCGTACAGGGCGTTGAAGGTGTGGAAGAAGCCCTCCATCGTCTGCTCTTTATCCCCAATGAACTGGATGTCGTCAATGAGGAGGATGTCGAGTTCGCGGTAGCGGCGATGAAACTCCTCGACTGCGGAGTTATCGGTCTTGTTCAGTCGGATCGCGTTGATGAACTCGTTCGTGAACTCTTCAGAGTTGACGTAGCGGACTTTGAGCTTGGGGTAGAGCGAGAGCGCATAGTGGCCGATCGCGTGCAAAAGGTGAGTCTTGCCCAGGCCCGAATCCCCGTAGATGAACAGGGGGTTGAAGGAGGAGCCCGGTGATTCTGATGCGGCCAATGCGGCGGCGTGAGCGAAGCGGTTCGAGGGGCCGATGACGAAGGTGTCGAAGGTGTACTTCGAGTTCAATCGGGTTGGCTGCCCGCCAAAGTCCGCGGGAGCCCCAGCCGCAGTCGCTGGGGTCGAGCTCGAGGTTGACGCTGAAGCTGGGGACGGGGACTGTGTGGCTGGGATGGCTGATTGCGCTGGGGAGTGCGCTGGAGTCGCAGGGCCATCCTCTTCGGCCTCGTCATCTTCAGTGGCGAAGGAGGGATCGACCGTGATAGCGATGCGGATCTTCTTTCCGAGAGTTTCGGATAGAGCCGTGGTCACTTCGCTCGAGGCCTTGGATTCGATCCAGGTCTTTGTGAACTCGGAGGGAACGGCGAGGAGGATGGTGCCTTCGATGTTGCCCAGAGGAGTGGCGCTCCTCAGATAGGTCGCGGCTGCGGGGCCCAAATCATGAGTGGAGACGGCGTCAAGTGCTTTGAGCCATGCATCGGCCAGGGATGTCGTCTCCACGTGAAGTCCTCCAGAATCGATCTTCAGTGATGTCAATCACCGGATCATAGCTTCGAATGGGTGATCCGGTCGCATGCCACTGTATCTGTCCCCAGGCGCATTCACAGTCTGGGGATGAAACTGTGGAAAGAGATCTGCGAATCACATAAATGTAGTTACATCAATGCGTTGCGGCGATTCTGCGGAAAGAGGGTTTTCCACAGCCCTGTGGGCGCTGAAGCTGCATTCACACAATGTGGACAGAAGAATCCACAGAGAATTCCACAGGTGTGGACACGGGGAGTGCGTCACAACGAGCTCGGGCGCGTTGACTCACTCCCCCACTCCCCCTAACCTAGGTGTCTGTCTGTGCCCGAAATTCGGGCATGCCATCGATTCCTGCGCAGGTCGTCTGCGGTGGGATCGCCACCAAACGACCGATGAGTGGTGGATAGCCGTCCACCACTTTCGCCGAGGAGAACTGCAGTGACCACCAAGCGGACCTTCCAGCCCAACAACCGTCGTCGTTCCAAGACGCACGGCTTCCG
>ERZ772964.869-NODE-869-length-11894-cov-94.4869_pt1 | contig 11894 bp, 9 predicted proteins | sample MGYA00580675_ERZ772964 | MGnify/ENA primary metagenome ERZ772964 (study PRJEB29015, sample SAMEA2737941) | human oral metagenome | biome: human oral; feature: human-associated habitat; material: dental | place: China | collected 2139 ...
GAAGTGGACGCCCCGGTCCAGCTCGGCCACGGTGCCCGAGCCCGCGGGTCGGGCGACGGCCTTGTCCTGGAGCTCGGCGAACAGGTCCTCAAAGGTCTTCATGGCGCCCAGGGTAGTGCAGGGCGGCGCCGGAGGCGGCACCGGCGATCGCGGAGCCCGGACGCTCAGCCGGCCAGGAGGCCCGCCGCGTGCCGGCCCGCGGCGGCGGCGGCGAGGAAGGCCGCGGCGTCCTCGCGCAGGCCGCGCCCCATGGTCGACATCCGCACACCCGTGTCCCGCTGCGCCGCCTCCAGCGCCTCCAGGAGCCCGTCCACGCCCACCTCGACGTACCGGTGCCGGGCCCCCACCGGGCGTGGGCCGCACAGCTCGCGCGCCTGGGCGGCCACCTGCTCGCCCAGCGGCCCACCCAGGGCGGGGACGACGACGTCGGCCGCGGCCAGCGCCACCCGCCCGTAGGCGGTCAGCGAGTGGTGCGAGACGCCGCGGTGGCGCTCCCGCGCATCGGCCTGCGAGACCCGCAGGCAGGCGACGGCCCGCCCGCCCAGGGCGGCCACCGCGTTGACGGCGTCGCCGCAGGCCACGCCGGAGAACCCCCACGGGGTGTCGGTGCCAAGGTTGCCGGGCCCCTGGGTGAGGACGATCAGGTCGGCCCCCAGGACGCGGCGGGCGGCGAGCAGGGCGTTGTGCACCGAGACGGCCTCGATGTCGCCGCCCCAAGCCTGGCCGGCGCTCACCGTGGCCGCCAGCCAGCCCGCCTCCCGCAGGGCCGCGGCGGCGCGCGAGTAGGGCAGGGGCAGGGCGCCGCCATCGGTCATGACGTAGACCGCGCGCACCGGCGCGCGCGCACCACCCGTTGCGCGCGCACCGGCGAGAATCGCCGGCAGGCTGGAGTGCAGGTCCGCAATCACCACCGGCGTCCCGTCGAGCGCGAGCTCGTCAACGGGACGGGACAGCAGCCCGTGGTGCTCGGTGTCCTGCTCATCCGCCCCGGCCACCACGACCTGGTCGGGCATGTAGCGGGCCTTGACCAGGTGCCCGGCACGGGCCGAGTCCTCGGGAAGGACGTCGAGCCGTGCGCACACCATGGCGTGCCCGCCGGTGCCCAGGGCGCGGTCGAGGGCGGAGACCTCCAGGCGCACCCGCTCACCGGGGCCGGGAATCCCGGTGAGGGTCTCGTAGACGACGGCGCGCAGCTCCTCTCCCGCAGTCATGACGCTCGCGCCCGCCGGCGCCCCGCAGACGCGCACGTCCAGCTCGGCGCACCGCCTGCCCGCCGCCCCCCAGCCGCGCCGCAGTGCCAGGACCGTGCCGTCACGCCACATCATGGACGACACCGTACCGGGCTCCGGACGCCGGCGACGGCCGGACGGGCACGCGGCCGCGCCTACGCTATGACCGTGAGAAGCACGCCGGCCCAGACGATCCCCGCCGAGGAGCGGCAGGTCAACCTGCTGCTGGCCCTGCGCAACACCGTGCGCGGCATGACGGCGGCCGAGGTGGTGGCCACCGTCGCCGGTTACGACCGGCACGGAGGCGCGACCGCCCGGCGCATGTTCGAGCGGGACAAGACGGTGCTGCGCGACCTCGGCATCATGATCACCACCACCGTCCAGGACGGGGAGAGCCGCTACTCCATCAGCGAGGACGACTACGCCCTGCCCGAGGTCTCCCTGAGCGCCCGGGAGGCGGCGGCCGTCGACCTGGCGGCCTCGGCCTGGCGCTCGGGCGCGCTGACCGCCACCGCCCGCCACGCGCTGACCAAGATACGCGCCGTCGTCGCCAAGGACGCCTGCCCGGATGCGCTGGTCGGGCTCACCGCCGACCTGGCCGGGGACGAGATCCCGCCGCCGCTGGCCGCCGCCGTGGACGAGCGGCGTCTCGTCTCCTTCGACTACGTCTCGGCGTCCTCGGGCACGACCCGCGCCCGCACCGTCGAGCCGCACCGGCTGCGAATGAGCGAGGGCGCCTGGTACCTCGACGCCCTGGACCGCGGCGCCGGGGCTCCGCGGACCTTCCGGCTGGCGCGGATCACGGGCGGCGTCTCGATGGTCTCCGGGCCCGGCGCGTTCGCGCCGCCGCAGGACGGCGAGCCCGAGCCCCACGAGGCGCTCATCGCCGTCGCCCCCGGCAGGGCCCTGCAGCTGCGGTCCCGGGCGGCCGCGCTCGCGGACTGCGCCGGCCCTGACGACGACGTGCCGGAGGGGTGGGACGTGCTGGCCGTGCCCTACGCCGACCGCTTCGCCTTCGCGGGCTCGCTGGCGGCGCTGGCCGACGCCGTCGTGGTCGTGGGCCCGGCGCGGCTGCGCGACGACGTCGTGGCCCACCTGGCCGGGGCCGCGGCGCTCGCGCCGGAGGGCCGGTGAGATGGCTCGGCGCGCCTCCACCGACCGGCTCGTCCGGCTCCTGGCCCTGCCCGCCTGGGTCGCCGACAACGACGGCGCGACCTTCCAGGAGGCGGCCGCCCACTTCGGCGTGACGCCCGAGGCGATCCGCGCGGACGTGGAGACCCTGTGGGTCTCGGGACTGCCCGGCGGCATGCCGGAGGACCTCGTCGACTTCTCGGCCACCGCCTTCGAGGCGGGCCGCCTGAGCCTGGCCCAGCCGCTCGGCCTCGACCGGCCGGTGCGCCTGTCACGCCAGGAGGCGATCGCCCTGCTCCTGTCCCTGCGGGTGCTCGGCCGCGTCCTGGCCGGCGATCCCGCCTCCGCGGCCGCGGTGCGGGGCGCCCGGACCGCGCTCGCGGAGGCCATCGGCGGCGGCGCGACCAGCGGCAGGGCGGTGGCCGGTCCGGCTCCCGCACCGGCGGCCCCGCCCTCCCCGGCGCTCCAGGCCGTACGGCGCGCCCTGGCCGAGCACCGACGGCTGCGGCTGACCTACGTCTCGGCCACCGACACCCGGTCGGTGCGCGAGGTCGACCCGCTCGAGCTCACGACCGACGGCACGTACCTGATGCTGCGCGCCTGGTGCCTGAGCGCGGGCGCGGAGCGCTCCTTCCGGCTGGACCGGATACTGGAGGCCGCCTGCCTGGAGACGCCGGCAACGCCTCACCGCAGGCGCCGCCGGCCGGGCGGGCCCGACGGGCGGCTCACGGCCGTCCTCACCCTGGCGCCCGGCGGGCGGTGGCTGGTGGACCAGCTGGCCTGCGAGAGCGTCACTGAGCACTCTAACGGCACCCTGACGGCTGCCGTGCGCGGACGCGACCGGGCCTGGCTCGTCGGCCTCGTGCTCTCCACAGGCAGGCACCTGATCGCCGTCGAGCCGCCCGACCTGGCCCGGGAGGCGGCGGCCGCGGCCGCACGCGCCCTGGCCCGCTACGACACCGGCTGACGCGACGGCGCTGTCCGCCTCCGGGCGAATGTGGGGCCTGCCTCAGACGGCGGTTCGGGAAGGGTTCCGGCTGCGGCTAGACTCAAGTCGTATCGACACACCTTGCCTACCCAGGGAGTAGCACTGTGAAGCTCTCGCCGACACACATCGTCGTCCTTCTCGTCCTTATCCTTCTCGTCTTCGGCGCCAACCGCCTGCCGGATATCGCCCGGAGCGTGGGGCAGTCCATGAAGGTCTTCAAGAAGGAGGTCAAGGACCTGCGCGATGACAACGAGGACAAGCAGCCCCCCGCGCAGATCCAGCAGCCCCAGGAGGGCACCTACTACACCCAGCCCACTCAGCCCGGCCAGAGCGCCGCGCAGAGCCCCGAGGGATCCGCTCAGCAGTGACGTGCGAGGCCCCGCTCGCCGCCGCGTGCGACGAGTCGGGCGCGCCGGGGAGATGCGCGCGCAGGAGCACGATCCCCCGATCACCGTGATGCAGCTCTGAAGACCGGTTACAAGGAGGCCGCGATGGCCAAGCTCTCGAAGATCAAGCGATCCAGGCGCAGGGACAATCCCGAGGCGATCATGTCGATCGGGGACCATCTGCGCGAGCTGCGCAACCGCCTGTTCATCTCGGCGCTGGGCGTCCTGGTGATGGCGGTCGTGGGCTACATGATCTACGAGCCGGTGTTCTCCATCATTACACGCCCCATTGAGGCCGCCAATGCCAACGGCGCCGACCTGACACTGAACTTCGACACGATCCTGGCCTCCTTCGACATGAAGCTCACGGTCTCGATCTGGCTCGGCGTCCTGCTCTCCGCGCCCCTGTGGATATATGAGTTCTGGGCCTTCGTGGGACCGGGCATGACGCGCAGGGAGAAGGCCTACACCTGGGCCTACGGGGTGACCGGTCTGGTCCTGTTCTCCGCCGGGATCGCCCTGGGCATGTGGATCATGCCGCACGCGGTGGTCATCCTCACCGGCTTCATTCCCAGCGGCCCCACCGCGGGAGTCCTCGGCGCCAACCTGTACCTGACCTTCATCATGCGGCTCGTCCTGGTCTTCGGGATCGCCTTCCTCCTGCCCGAGATGCTCGTCGCCCTCAACCGGCTGGGCCTGATGAAGGGCCGTACGATGCTCAAGGGCTGGCGCTGGGCCGTGGTGGGCATCTTCACGTTCATGGCCTTCGCCAACCCCCTGCCCGATCCATGGTCCATGATCTTCATGGCCCTGCCCATCACCGGCCTGTACTTCCTGGCCTGCTTCATGTCCATTCAGCACGACAAGCATGTGGAGAGGAGGCGCGCCAAGCTCGACGCCGAGCTCGACGCCGCCCTCGCCGAACCGTCGGCGCCCTCGCTCCCGGCGTCCCAGCCGGCCGCCGAGCCGCCCGAGCGCACCGACAGCGCCTGAGCCCCTTCACCGCCCCGGATCCCCGTCATTCTGCCCCGACCCGCCCGATACCCTTCATGCGCATTGCCCTGGTCGCCAACCCGACCTCCGGACGCGGGCGCCATGGCGGCGCCACCCGCGCCGCCGTCACGGCGCTGGTCACCGCCGGCCACGACGTCGTCGTCGTCCACGGCTCCTCCTACGACGAGTCGCGCCAGAACGCCACGGCGCTGCTCGAGCACGACGGCGGTCTGGACGCCCTGGTCGTGGTCGGCGGGGACGGAACCGTCCACCTCGGCCTGGACGTGGTCGCCACCACGCACGTGCCCCTGGGCATCGTGGCGGTGGGGACCGGCAACGACATCGCCCGTCACCTCGGCCTTCCCAGCCGCGACGTGGCCGCCGCCGTCGGGGTCGTTGACACCGCCCTGCGCGGATCCGGGCGCATCGCCCGCCTGGACGCCATCCACGCCACCCGCCCCGACGGCTCGCCGGTGTCCGCCGAGCACGAGTGGTCGCTGGCCGTCGTCTCCGCGGGGCTGGACGCCGCCGTCAATGCCCGCGCCAACACGCTGGCCTGGCCCTCGGGGGAGGGCCGCTACCTGCGGGCCGTCGTGGGGGAGCTGGTCAGCCTGGCGCCCTACGGCTACCGGATCACCACCGACTCCGGGGCCTGGGAGGGGGCGGCCCTGCTGGTCGCGGTTGCCAACACCCGCTACATCGGCGGCGGCATGGACCTGTCGCCCGGCGCGGACGCCGCCGACGGCCGGCTGGACGTGCTCCGCCTGGACCCGGTGGGGAGAGTGCGGCTCCTCGGCCTGCTGACGCGGCTCTTCTCCGGCTCCCACCTGGGCGACCCCGCCGTCCACCTCGAACGCTCCCGCGCGGTCACCATCGAGGCCCTGCCCTCCAGGGGGCTGCGCACCCCGCCGCGCCCCATGGCCGACGGCGAGGCCATCGCCGACCTGCCGCTGCGCCTGGAGGCCGTCCCCGATGTGGTCTCGGTGCTGCTGCCGCGCTGAGGCGCCGGATCCCGCACGCGGCCGGGCGCCAGCAAGAGGCCGGGCGCCGCAGCGGGGCGGCGGCGCCCCGGGGGCTGCCCGTAGGCTGACCCCATGAGCTCGCCCGCCGAACGCTACGCCGCCGCACGACGCCGACAGGCGGCCTCCCGCAGCGAGCTGGCCCGCTTCACAGGCTCCTACGACTTCCCCTTCGACGACTTCCAGGTCCGCGGGTGCGAGGCGCTCGAGCGCGGCGAGGGCGTCCTCGTGGCCGCGCCCACGGGCGCAGGCAAGACCGTCGTCGGCGAGTTCGCCATCCACCTGGCGCTGGCCAAGGGCCTCAAGGCCTTCTACACCACCCCCATCAAGGCCCTGTCCAACCAGAAGTACCTCGACCTGATGGCGCGCTACGGCGCGGAGCGGGTGGGTCTGCTGACCGGGGACACCTCGGTCAACCCCCGCGCCGACGTGATCGTCATGACCACCGAGGTCCTGCGCAACATGCTCTACTCGGGCTCCCGCGACTTAGGCCGCCTCGGCTTCGTGGTCATGGACGAGGTGCACTACCTCGCCGACCGGTTCCGCGGCCCGGTGTGGGAGGAGGTCATCATCCACCTGGCGCCCGAGGTGCAGGTGGTCTCCCTTTCGGCGACCGTCTCGAACGCCGAGGAGTTCGGCGACTGGCTCGGGCAGGTGCGCGGCCGCACCGCCGTCGTCGTCTCCGAGCACCGTCCGGTGCCCCTGACCCAGCACATGATGGTCGGCCGGCGGCTGCTCGACCTCCACACCGTCCCGGCAATGCCGTCGTCGTCCGGAGACGGCCCGCCCGCGGCCCAGCCCCCGCTCAACCCCGACCTGCTCAAGGCCCTGGCCAGGGCTCGCCGCGCCGCTGCCGGGGAGGCGGGCGCCTCCAAGTCCGACCGCGGCGACCGCGGCGACCGCGGCGGCCCGACCGCCCAGCCGTGGAGGCGGGGGAGAGGCCGGCAGGGCGGCAGGACCCCGCACCGCGGCGAGGGCGGTGCCCGCGTCGCGCGCCTGCGCCCGCCGTCGCGGGTCGCGGTCATCACGGCGCTCGAGCAGGCCGATCTCCTTCCGGCGATCGTGTTCGTGTTCTCGCGCGCCGGCTGCGAGCAGGCCGTGCGCCAGAGCGTGGATGCCGGGATCGATCTGACCACCGAGTCCGAGGCGGCCCGGATCCGCGAGATCATCGACCGGCACACGGCCGAGATTCCCAGGAGGGACCTGGGGGTGCTGGGATTCCGCGGCTGGGCGCACGCCCTTCAGCGGGGCGTGGCCGCCCACCACGCCGGCCTCCTGCCCGCCTTCAAGGAGACCGTCGAGGAGCTCTTCAGCGCCGGGCTGGTCAAGGTCGTCTACGCCACCGAGACCCTGGCCCTGGGCATCAACATGCCCGCCCGCACCGTCGTCCTGGAGTCCCTGCGCAAGTGGAACGGGTCGGCCCACGTGACCCTCAGCCCCGGGGAGTACACCCAGCTGACCGGCCGGGCGGGGCGCCGCGGCATCGACGTCGAGGGGCACGCCGTCGTGCTGGCCGCCGACGAGGTCGAGCCCGCGTTCGTCTCCTCGCTGGCCTCCCGGCGCACCTACCCGCTCGTCTCGGCCTTCCGACCCACCTACAACATGGCGGTCAACCTCCTCGGGCGCACCTCGCGCGCCCGTGCCCGCGAGGTGCTGGAGTCCTCCTTCGCCCAGTACCAGGCCGACCGCGGAGTCGTCGAGCTCGCCGCTCAGGCCCGCAGGAGGCGCCGGGCGCTGGCCGCCCTGGAGAAGCAGATGAGCTGTCACCTCGGCGACTTCCGGGAGTACATGCGCCTGCGCCGGCGCATCGCCGACGCCGAGGCCGAGATGTCCCGGCAGGGCCGCACCCAGCGCCGCGACGAGACCGTGCGCGCCATGAGCGCCCTGGGCCGCGGCGACATCATCATCCACCGCAAGGGACGCCGCCACAAGCACGCCGTCGTCCTGGACCAGGGCGTCGACCGCGCCGGCGCGCCCGTCCTGACGGTCCTGGGGGAGGACTCGCGGGTTCTGGCCCTGTCACCGGAGACCACCCCCGAGGGCGTCCTCAGAGTCGGCTCCCTCAAGGTCGCGCCCGGCGTCGACGCCAGCAGGCCCCGCGACCGCGACCGCCTGACGGAGCGCCTCCTCGACGCCCTGCGCTCGGGGAAGGTGGAGCAGGCCCGGATCAGGCGCCGCCGGCGTGGAGGGGGCGGGAACGAGCAGGCCACCGCGCGCCTGGAGGAGCTGCGCCACCAGATGCGCGCGCACCCCTGCCACGCCTGCCCCGACCGTGAGGAGCACGCCCGCACGGGACGCAAGTGGGTGCGGGCGACCGACGAGGCCGACCGTCTCCAGGCCCGGGTGGACAGGCGCACCGGCACCATCGCCCGCCTCTTCGACGCCGTGTGCGAGGTGCTCACCGAGCTGGGCTACCTCGAGCCCGTCGACCGCGGCCACCCGGAGCGCGAGCTGCGGGTGACCGACGCCGGCCGGGTGCTGGCGCGCGTCTACGCCGAGCGGGACCTGCTCATCTCCGAGTGCCTACGGTCGGGCCTGTGGGAGGGGCTCGAGTCCGCAGACCTGGCCGCGGCGGTGTCGGCATGCGTGTACGAGCCGCGGCTGGCGGCGCAGTCCCTCGGCCTGCCCCTGGCGCCGGGCTCCCGCCTGGGAGAGGTGCTGCGCGAGGAGGTCCGCCTGTCGCGCTCCATCAACGACCTGGAGGCCCTGGCCCGGATCGAGTCCTCCAGCGGCGCCGAGCCCGCGCTGGCGGGCGCCGTGAGGGCGTGGGCCGAGGGAGCCGACCTGGCCGAGGTTCTGGAGGCGTGCGAGCTGACCGCCGGCGACTTCGTGCGCTGGTCCAAGCAGCTCCTCGACGTGCTCGGGCAGCTGGCCTGCCTCGTACCCGCCGAGGACGCGGCGCCCGAGCGGCGGCGCGCGCTCACGGCGCTGTCCGCCGGCGCCGCCCAGGCGAGCCTGGACGTCAACAGGGGAGTGGTGGGCTGGTCCGCGGTGTGACCGGGCACGACCGCAACACGGCCGGGGCGCCCTCCCCATGGGCCGGGCGCGCCGCGTCCCGGAGCGGCGGGTAGTCTCACTGTGGCCGGGCCCCCGCTCGGAGCCTCCTCACCACGACAGGACACCCGCGCCCCATGTCAGGCTTCTTCGCTCTCCTCGACGACATCGCCACGCTCGCCAAGCTGACGGTCTCGACCATCGACGACACCGCCTCCCTGGCCGTCAAGGCGTCCGCGAAGGTCTCGGCCGCCACCGTCGACGACGTCGCCGCGACGCCGCAGTACGTCACCGGCATCACCCCGGACCGCGAGCTGCCCATCATCAAGAGGATCACGCTCGCCTCCCTGCGCAACAAGATCCTCATCATCCTGCCCGTCGGCCTGCTGCTGACGGCGGTGGCGCCGGCCCTCCTGCCGGTCGCGCTCGTCATCGGCGGGGCCTACCTGTGCTTCGAGGGCGGGGAGAAGGTCCTGGAGCGCATCCTCCATCCCGGCCGTGCTGAGAAGGCCGCCGAAAAGGCGGCCGGGGACGAGAGCCCGGCGGACGAGGCCTCCATCATCAAGCGCGCCACCACCACCGACTTCGTCCTGTCCACGGAGATCATGCTGCTCGCCCTGGCCGAGGTGCAGGGCGAGTCCTCCACCAGGCGCGTCATCGTCCTGGTCATGATCGCCCTGCTCATCACCTTCGCCGTCTACGGGCTGGTGGCGGCGCTGATCAAGCTCGACGACGCCGGGGCGCACCTGGCCGGCAGGGGCCGCACCGGGGTCTCGCGCCGCCTCGGGCGCGCCGTGGTGTCCTCCGCGCCGGCGCTCTTCACGGGCCTCGGGGTCGTCGGCACCGTGGCCATGCTGTGGGTCGGCGGACACATCCTGGCGACCAACCTGGCCAAGGTCGGGTTCGACCCGCTGCACCGCGCCATCGAGTGGGCCGAGGAGCTCAGCCGCAACCCGGTGCTGTCCTGGATCGCGGGCACCGCCGTCTCCTGCCTCATCGGGACCGCGGTCGGCACGGCGCTCGCACTGGCCCGGCACGGCATCGAGCAGGCCGTGCACCGCCGCAGCAGCACCTGAGGCGGTGCGCCCGATACCCCTATGCTTCAACCCGTGACACCGCCCAAGCGCACGAGCGACAAACCGCACGCCGGCCGGCCGGCTCCGAGCGGCAGACCCGGCCGGCTCCGGGTGCCGCGCGCGCTCACCCCGGTCCTCGCCGCCGCACTGGCGGGCCTGGCCGTCACCGCCGCCTTCCCGCCCATCGGCCTGTGGTGGGCCGCGCCAGTCGGCATAGCCGTGCTCCTGGGATCCCTCCAGGGACGCGGCACGGGAGCGGGTGCGGGCCTGGGACTGGTCTTCGGGCTCGCGTTCTTCGCGCCGCTGCTGCACTTCACCGCCGTCGCCATGGGCAACCCGATCGGGTGGGTCGCGCTCACGCTCGTCCAGGCCCTCTACACCGCGGCTCTGGGCGCCGCATGGGCGCTGGTGGGTCGCCTGCCCGCCCTGGCGGGCGGCCCCGGGGCGCTCCGCGCGGCAGCGGTGAGGACGGTCTCCTTCACGGTGCTGTGGTGCGGCGTGGAGGAGCTGCGCTCGAGCTGGCCGTGGGGAGGCTTCCCCTTCGGCCGACTCGCCTTCGCCATGGCCGACGCCCCCATGCTCCCCTTCGCCGCCTACGGCGGCTCCGTCGGCCTGACGCTCCTGGTGGTGCTCATCGGCGCCTGCGTGTTCGAGGCCGTCAACGCCGTCCGCACCCGGGCCCTCCTTCCAGCGCTGGTCGCGTCGGCCTGCGCGGGCCTTGCCCTGGCCGCACCGCACGCCCTGCCCGTCCACACCGCCGCCGAGGACGGGACCCTGCGGGTGGGCGCCGTCCAGGGCAACGTCGCCAAGGACTTCGAGGACGCGTTCAACCGGGCCCTGGAGGTCACCGGCAACCACGCCCAGGCCACCGACCAGCTCGCCGCCGACGTCGGAAGCCGCAGCCTCGACGTCGTCATCTGGCCGGAGAACGCCGCCGACCTCGACCCGCGTACGCACCGCTCGACCGCCGACATGATCGAGTCCTCCGCGCAGGCCGTAGGCGCCCCGATCATGGTGGGCGCCGTCCTGTTCGAGGACGACGTGCGCTACAACGACATGGTCGTGTGGACGCCCGGCCAGGGCGCGGGCTCCTACTACCGCAAGCACCGTCCGGTGCCCTTCGCCGAGTACGTCCCCCTGCGCGACCTCATCAGGAGGGCGACCGCCGAGGTCGACCGGATCGGCACGGACATGGCCCCGGGAACCGGGCCCCAGACCCTCACCGTCCACGCCGCGACCCAGGACCGCGACGTCGCCCTGGCCATGGGCATCTGCTTCGAGGTCGCCTACGACGACGTGCTGCGCGACGGCGTGCGCCAGGGAGGCGAGATGATCGTCATCCCCACCAACAACGCGAGCTTCCTGACCTCCTCCGAGGCCGCCCAGCAGCTCGCCCAGGGGCGGGTCCAGGCAGTCGTCCACGGCCGCAGCGTCGTCCAGGTCTCGACAGTGGGCATCACCGCGATCATCAGCCCCCGGGGCGTCGTCGAGCAGCAGACCCGGCCCTACACCCAGGCCGGCCTGGTGGCCGACGTCGGCCTGCGCACCTCCACCACGACGGCCGACGCCCTGGGCAGCTGGCCGGGACGCGTCCTGTCCGGCTCGGCGGCCGCGCTGGTGGCAGCCGGTATTGTGTCCGAAGCCGTGCGCCGTCTTCGCCCTGCCGGGAGCCGCCGGCGCTGAGACCCGCCAGGATCGGAGAAGAACAGTGAAGGCCCTCGTCGTCATCCCCACCTACAACGAGATCGACTCCCTGCCCGGAGCCCTGGACCGTGTACGTGCCGCCGCGCCCGAGGCCCACGTCCTGGTGGTCGACGACAGCTCCCCCGACGGCACGGGCGGGCTCGCCGATGCGCGCGCCCAGGACGACGACCACATCCACGTCCTGCACCGCGCGGAGAAGAACGGCCTGGGGCCGGCCTACCTCGCCGGTTTCTCCTGGGGACTCGCCTCGGGCTACGAGCTGATCTGCGAGATGGACGCCGACGGCTCCCACCGCGCAGAGGACCTCGCCCTGCTCATTCAGCGCGCGGAGATGGCCGACGAGCCCGACCTCGTCATCGGCTCGCGCTGGGTCT
>ERZ772964.873-NODE-873-length-11853-cov-114.024_pt1 | contig 11853 bp, 8 predicted proteins | sample MGYA00580675_ERZ772964 | MGnify/ENA primary metagenome ERZ772964 (study PRJEB29015, sample SAMEA2737941) | human oral metagenome | biome: human oral; feature: human-associated habitat; material: dental | place: China | collected 2139 ...
CGGCCGGTGGTGACCACGACGGCGTCGGCGAGGCGCTCGCCCAGGCGCTCGCGCAGCCACAGCAGGTGGCGGGTGTCCCCCGGGCGCGGCGCGGCGGCGGCCTTGACCTCGATGGCGACGACGCGGCGGTCGCGGTTCTCGACGATGAGGTCGACCTCGTGCTCGCCGCGCTTGGTGCGCAGGTGGTGGACGGCGGCGTCGCACAGCGAGGCGTAGACCTGGACGCTCTGGACGACCAGGGACTCGAACAAGGGGCCGAGCATCCGGGTGCGCCTGGGGACTCCCTTGAGGGCGACCTGGACGGGTCTGCCCACCCCCATCAGACCGGCGGCCCCGAGGCGGAGGAGGTGCGCCGCCAGGGCGGGGTCGCACAGCTGGTGCTTGTCCCCCGTGGTGGTCCGCGAAAACTCGTTCTGCGACGGGCTCCAGCCGGGCACCGGCTCGAGGATCCACATCGCCTCCAGCAGGTCGCGGTACCGGCGGGTGGTGGAGACCGCGGGCGGGGGGCCGTCCCTGCGGGTGGCGGCCCCGGTGATCGCGTCGTAGGAGGTCGTGGTCGACACGGCGGCGGCGTAGGTGCGCAGCCAGTCGGCGAGGATCCGGGCGCTGCGGGCGCGCGGCGAGGCCAGTTCGCGGCGGACGGTCTGCTCCAGGTAGGCGTCGAGCTGCGCCTCGCGCGCCACGGCCGGCAGGTCGCGCACGCCCGGCAGGCCGGAGCGGAGGATCTCGTCGACGTACCGATCCAGGGTGACCGGGGTACTCCCCTCGACGTCGCCCGTCCCGTCCCCCGACATCAGGGCGGCCAGCGAGACTGTGGGCGTCTCCAGGGAGCGCTCGACCAGACTGAGTGGCCGCATGCGGAGGTTGACGATGCGCCCGGCCCCCGTGTGCACGGGGGCCTGCGCCGGTGAGGAGGAACCGGTGAGGAGGAACCGCCCCGGGGTGGGATCGGCGTCGACGGCGCGCCGCACCCGGTCCCAGATCTCCGGCAGGCGCTGCCACTCGTCGAGGACCACGGGGTAGTCCAGCGCCTCGGCGAAGCGGCTCCCCAGGCGCTCGAGCTGGGCGCGCTCATCCGGGTCATCGACGGCGATGAAGGTCCGCGCGTGCCGCGACGCCGTCCAGGTCTTGCCCACGCCGCGGGCTCCCTCGATATTGATGGCGGCCAGACCGTCGAACAGCGCGGACAGCCGCGCGTCGACGAGACGGGCGTAGGGCGGGCTCATGCGCTGACGGCGAGGGGCGTCCGTCCCCGGGGGTCGTCGTCCGATCCGCCGGGGCGCCTCTGCGCCAAAACGGCGCCGAGGGCGCTCGGGGCGCTGCGCGAGGGGTGCCCGGAGCTCCCGGCGGGCTGGACGCCCCGCGGTGATGCGCTCACAATAGTCGGGACTATACGCTCACTTTCGTCGGGCACTGAGACTCACTTTCGTCGTCGAGCATGTGAGGAAGCCGTGACATGAAGACAGTACTAGTGTACACTCCCTGCTGTGCGCCCCGAGCGCGCGGATGTGGGGCGATCAGCTCATCTTCCGCATGATTGCTCCGCGTATGCGGAGGTTGAGGAGTTCTCTTGATGCCCGGACAACGGGCGGGAGGCGTCAACGCCCCGAGTGATCGGGGGTATGAAGGTTCTATTGAAAAGAGGACTTGGCATCGTGCTACCAGACTTCCCCGCCGTGTTCCGCGCCGCCACCGGGCACGAGCCGCGCGCCTACCAGGGGCGCCTCGCCGCGCGCCTCGTCGCGGGGGATGTCCCGCCCATCCTCGACGTGCCCACCGGTATGGGCAAGACCCTCGCCGTGCTCCTCGCCTGGCTCTACGCGCTCGCGGCCGACGCCGACCGCGGTGGCGCCGGCGGCATCAGTGGTGCAGTTGAAGGTGGCGATGCCGAGGGCGTCGCTGGCGCTGGCGCAGCTCGGCGGGTCGCCCGGCGGCTGCACCTCGTCGTCGACCGGCGGGTCGTCGTCGACGACGCCCACCGGTGCGCCCGCGACCTGGAGCGCCGACTCGCCCGGGCCGACGCGGGCCCCCTGGCGCAGCTGGCCGAGGTTCTGCGCGAGCGCCTCGACCTCGCCCCGGACGAGCCCGTCCTCGAGGTCCGCAGGCTGCGCGGCGGCCTGCCCCGCGACCTCACCGAGCACACGCGCAACCCCGCCCGCCCCGCCATCGTCCTGGGCACGCTGGACATGACGTGCTCCCGCCTGCTCTTCCGCGGCTACCAGCTCTCCCCCCGGCGTCGGAGCATTGACGCCGCCCTGACCGGGCTCGACTCCTGGTGGGTGCTCGACGAGGCGCACCTGTCCGCTCAGGCCCGCACCACCCTGGAGACGCTTCAGACCCGGGAGTCGGCGCTCGAGAATCGCTTCGGCGGCGCCGTTCCGGGTCTGCGGGTCATGGCCATGAGCGCCACCCCCGGCGGGACCGCGGAGGGGGCCCTCACCTGGGACGCGGCGCAGGAGGAGGCGCGCGACCCGGACCTGGCCCGCCGTCGTCGGGCCCGCGACGCCGTGCCCGTCAGTGTCGTCGAGGCCGCGGGGTCCGGCGTCGACGCCGTGGTCGCGGCGGCCGCCGGAATCGTGCCCGCGCTCGGCCGCGGGGAGGGCCTCGTCGTCTTCTGCACCACGGTCGCCGACGCCAAGGCCGTCCGAACCAGGCTCGGCAAGTCGTGCAAGAAGCACGGCGCCGCCCTGGAGCTGCTCACCGGCGGCATGCCCGAGCGCTTCGCCCGGGGCGTCGTCGACCGGCTCGGGGCGTACCGCACCGGCTGCGAGGACCGGGAGGAGGCCGACCCCGTCGTCGTCGTAGCCACCTCCACCCTCGAGGTGGGCGCGGATCTGGACTTCACCCACCTCGTCACCCGGGCCTGCGACGCGGACTCCCTCATTCAGCGGCTCGGGCGCGTCAACCGGGTGGGTGCGCGGGAGGACGGGTCGGCGACCATCATCCACACCGATAAGTCCGACCCCATTCACGGGGAGGCGGCCGACGCCGTCGTGCGGCTCATCGCGGGCGCGACGACCCTGGGGGAGGCGGTGGCGCGCCTGCGCAATGCGCCGGACCCGGCGGCGCTGCGGCGCCCCCGGCAGGAACCGGTCGTCATCCCGCCGACCGTGCTGCGCGCCTACGTGCGCACCGCGGGCTCCCGCAACGATCCGCCCGTGGCCCCCTGGATCCGCGAGCTCGAAGACCCGCGCGCCGAGGTCGTCCTCGTCGCCCGGGACCGCGTCGATCTCATGGTCGAGGAGGACGGCCCGCTCCTGGCCGACCTCGAGGAGTTCCCGCCCGATCTGCGGGCCGAGGGCTGGACGCTGCGAATGGTCGATATGCGCAGGGCCGCGCAGGCCGCACTCGAGACGGCGCCGATCATTGTGCTGGACCCGACCCGCCGGGAGCCGCCGCGCATTATCGGGGAGCCGCGCGGTCTGGACGACGTCGAACCCGACGCAGTCCTGGTCGTCGACTCGAATGCGGCCGCGCGCGCCTTGGGGATTGACGACGCCGGGCGGGACCTGTCCGACCGCCTACTCCTACCGGGGGCGGACGTCGAGGCCCTGCGCAAGGCGGTGGAGGCCGAGGTCTCCCGAAGCGAGGAGAACGGGGAGGGTACCGGAACCGGAGCCGGCGCCGGGGGGCCGCGCGTCATTCTGACCGACCTGGGCGGCGAGCTAACCGGCGAGGGAGAGGCGCGCGCCGACGTCCTGCTCGAGCTCGCCGACGAGATCCCGGCGCCGCAGGGGTGGGTGCTCGAGACGGATGTTCTCGGCGAGGACTCCCCGATCCCGTGGCTCCGCCTCGGGCTCGCCCGCCCAGCGGGCGAGGAGCGGCGTCGCGCCGTCCCGCTGGGCGAGCACAACCGCGCCGTGGGGGAGTGCGCCGAGCGGTGGGCGCGCTCCCTGGGCCTGCCCGAACCGGTGGTCGAGGACATCGCGCTCGCGGGCGCCTACCACGATGTCGGCAAGAACGAGCTCGCCGCCTTCCAGACGGCCCTGCGCATGCGGCAGGGCGAGGACGGCTGGCTGGACTTCGGCGAAGATGACGCGCCGGAGCCGCTGGCCAAGTCCGCGCTGCCGCCCCGCCTGTGGCGGCGCTCGGCCGCCCTGGCCCGTGTGCCCCGGGGCTGGCGGCATGAGGCGGCCTCGGCGCGCGCATTCGACGAGGACGCCGCCACCCGACCCCACGACCACGAACTGGTGCGCCATCTCATCCTCAGTCACCACGGCTTCTACCGCGGACCCGGCCCCATCTGCCCGCAGGGCGGCGCCGGCGATCAGACGGGAGGCGCGGGCGAGCCCTACCTGGATCCCGCCTCGCCCCGGTGGGCCGGGCAGATCGAGTTCTTCCACCGGCTCAACGAGCGCTACGGACCCTACGGGCTGGCGCTCGCCGAGGCGATCCTCAGGCTCGCCGACTGGGACGTGTCCCGGAAGGAGCAGGAACAGTGACGGAAACCCCCGCGCCATCCCGGCCCACCCGGTCCTGCGCACCGGTCGAGCACCGGCTGACGGCCCTGTCGGGCCACCACCCCGCCCATGTCCTGGCCTGCTGGGGCCTGGTCTCCCTCCTGCCCGGGGCCGCGCTGCGCTTCGAGGGCGACTGGGCGGTGCCGGTGCTCGTCTGGGACGGCGACGCCGAGGTGCTCGCCCGGATTGCCGCCGAGGCCCTGGTCGCCGGCACATGGGACCTGGGGAACCGGTCGCTGCGGGGGATCGAGACGACGGTGCCGAGCCGGACGGACGCCAACAGACTGTCCCGGGCGGCGTGGGAGTCCAGCCGGGAGGCGGGTGCGCTCGCCGCGGCCGACGTCGTGCAGACCTTCGATCTGTCGGCGTCGTCGAAGCCCGTCGGGAGGGTGGAGGCGGACATCCCGGTGAGAGCGGCGGCGCTCACGCTGCTCAGCGGCAGGAGCCGCACCGCCAAGTCCGTGCAGGACACCTGGCTCCTGCTCGACGTGAAGGAGCCCGAGGCCGCCCGGGCCGCGGCCGAAGTCGAGATCGCCCGGCTGCTCGGCGGGCGCCTCCACGTGGTCGAGGCCAAGCCGGGGCTGCGGTTCTCCGCCAACCGCCCCACCCCGCGGGTCACCAGCGGCTCCGAGAAGTGCGACGTCCACCCGCTCATCGACCTGCTGGCCTTTTGCGGGCAGCTCCTCCTCCAACCCGCGCAGCGGCCGCTGACGTCGTCGGCCTCGCGCAAGGAATTCACCTGGGTGCTCAACCCCGTGCCCCTGACCGCGCCGGCGATCGCCGATATCCACGAGTCGCCGCCCGAGCGCCTCCCCTGGCCCAGGTGGAGCTCGCCGATCCGGGCCACCGGGGGATCGGCCAAGGTCTCCTTCCTGGCTCCCGCCAAAGAGGAGCGCACCGGCAACACCCGAGGAGGATCCCGTGCCTGATCAGACCGTATCCCTGCCCCTGAAGGACGCCCTGCCGCACCTGGGGAGCCCGGATAGGATCCACCGGCTCGCCATGTCCTTCCTCCCGGATCTGGCCGGCGCCTCCCGGGCCGCGCGCGCCGACCTCGGCGTCCTCTACCGCCTGGCCCTGCCCACCGATCTCGGCGGGCGCAGCGGGCACGCGGTTCTGCGATTCCGGGCGCCCTTCGAGATCGACGGCGCCGAGCGCACGGACGCGCCGGAGAACTTCGCCGTCGGGCAGCGCTTCACCGTGCGGGTCGTGGCCGAGAAGCGCCGCGAGGACGACGCGGGCCGCAGCCGTTCGCGCTTCGTCCTCGACGAGGAGGCGCACGTCTGGGCCCGGGACCTGCTGGCCCGCCGCGGCATCGAGGCCGACGCCCTCGTCGTGTCCGAGCGCTGGAGGGCGGGGCCGCCCGGGGGGAGGGCCTTCTGGCTGCGGGACCTGACCGCCACTATCGGCGGTATTACCGAGGACTGCGAGGCCTACACCCGGGGAATCGGGCGGGGGAAGGCCTTCGGATATGGCATGCCGATTGTTCTGTGACCGCCTGCTCGCCCTTAATTCCGAATCCCGTTGAAGGAGACACGATGACCACTGAAACCGATTTCCGACATCTGCTCGCCGCCCTTATCTCCGATCCCGGAGTCGCGGGCCTGTCCCTCGCCGGTGCCTACGAGTCGCTCACCGGGCCGACCGTCACCCCGCCCGCCGGGACCATTCGGCAGGATGGCCGGGTCGTGGGGATCTTCGAGACCGCCGACGGGAACCCGGCCGCCACCATTGATTCCTGGGGGTCGGTGGCCTCGCGCTGCGAGGCCCTCCTGGCCGGTCGTTTCCACGACGGCGCCCTCGCCGACTACCTGAACTTCCCGCTCGTCACCCTCGTGGGAGAGGGGGATCGGGTGCTCACCACCTCGGTTGAACTCTCCCACCGGCAGGCCGATGCGACCTGGCGCCTGGCGCAGAACGAGCTGCGCGAGGCCGGAGTCGCCTTCGACGAGATCCAGCGGGCCACGCGCAAGCATCCTGATGCCCTCGTGACCGGATTCCCGACGGCGATCCCCTTCGGCTGGTGGCACTCGCACACCAAACGCTCCCAGAAAGCGGTCGACGGCGCCAACAAGAGGACGTCCAGCAAGAAGAACAAGTCCGCGCTGGAGCGGGGAAGGGACGAGTATCTCGGCTACTACGTCATGAACCCTGCGGACTCCCGCTCGGCGCGCCTGTTCACCGCCGAGTTCATTGCGACGGGGGTCCGGGAGCGGCGGCGCATGGCCGCCAAGGTCGATGCTCTTTTCGCCGCCGTCGAGGCTGAGACGAAGATCGGGGGCGATAAGCTCTCGACCGTGGGGCTCGGTTCCATTCCGCCGACCGATCTCGTGAAGAGGACCGACAGGTCCACGCCGTCGGACCTGACGTACGACACCATTGAGAGCCGCGCCTTCTTTTCGTTCACGGGTCTGAGGGCTTTCAATTTCACCCGGCCCGAGCCGGCGGGCTCGCTCATTGTGACGCTCACCCTCCTGCTCTACCTGCTGCACCATCAGAATCTGTCACTGCGGGCCGGGGCCGAGCTGCGCCTGCTGGAACCGGGGCTGCGGGTCCGCTTGGAGCGCCAGGGCGCCGAGCCGGAGCCGTTGGAGCTGCCCGACGTCGACGACATGGCGGCGCTGGTGCGCGCCCTCGGCGCCGAGGCCGGATGGGAGGGGCCGCGCACCGTGCGGATCTCACCCGAGTCCCCGCTGGGAAAGATCATCCGGGTCGTGGACGGCAGCGCCGAGTCATGACCGCCTTCACGGTGACGGCCCGATTCCCCGCGGGGCAATTCAATGCCCACGGTAGCGACGGGGAAGCGGAGTGGCCCCCCGCCCCGGCCCGGCTGGCCGCCGCCCTCCTGTCGACCGCGTATGAGAGCGGAGACGGGGTGGAGGCCGTCGAGGGGCTCTTCGCGTTGGATCCCCCCGATATTTCGGCGCCCCGCGTCGGCGAGCGCGCAGTCGATTACGGGCGCTGGGTGCCCACCAACAACGAGATCAAGGAGAAGCGGGGCGATCCGATCGGTATTGTCGATGCGAATGAACGTTTTGCGGATAAGGGGTTCAAACCCCCTGAACGCGGCGTCGTCGTCGGGACGGGCTCCCATGATCTTGTGCGCTGGTATTTCAAAAGTGCACAGGACGCGGATACGGACGCACTGCGGCGGGTTGCCCGGAATGTGGCCTACCTGGGGAGGCCGACATCGCCGGTGATACTCGATGTAGTGATGGGTATTCAGAATCCACCGGAGGACCACGACCGGTGGATTCCCGACGAGAATGGGACTCGTGCGCTGAGGGTGGCGACACCGGATCTGCTCCGCGCCCTCGATGAACGCGAGGAGCAGCGCCGGCGCAGCCGCGTGACCGGCACCCATCCGACCCTCGACGTGCGTCCCACCGCGAGGTACCGATTCGATGGCGATAATGAGCAGCCAGTGGCGTCGGGGCCGTCGGAGGTGCTGGCCGATGCGGTTCTGTACCGTTTCCCCGGAGGACGATCGGGAGGGGTCATCGTGGCCGCGTCCGACGTGGCGACCATTGTCGATCAGCTGAAGGGGCAGGTGCCGACGCTGACATGGGTGCTGCCGCTGTTCGGGAGCGTCGGGCGGCGCGGGCTGCCGGTGCTTCGAGGAATTGTGGTGCGGGCGGACTCGGTGCCGGATGAGGTCGCTTTTGCCGTGCGCGGCGGCGTGGTGACGGTTCGACGGGCGGAGCTGCGGGCGTTGACGTCGCTGCCCAGAGTGGTGCGCGCGGCAACGATGTCGTCCGAGACGTGGACGTCGGTCGTGCCCGTCGAGACGAGGGCGGAGGCCATGGACGCCCGGCTCCAGGCGCTGGCGGAGAACCTGAGCGCGCAGCTGGTCCGGGCGGAGCGCCATGCGCGGGCGCGGGCGTCGGTTGGCCTTGATGTCTGCGAACCGAGCAGCGCCACTCATCTCACCGTCGTCTTCGATCGGGCGGTTGCAGGCCCGGTCATCCTGGACGGCGTGTGGCTTGTGCCGGAGAGGGCCGACGGATTGGCTGTCAACGGGAGGCGGAGCGCGCGATGACGGATGCCGTAGTATTCCAACGGCGCTCAAGTGCCGGCCCCGCGTGCGCGGGGGTAGAGGGCGGCTGGACGGCACGGATATTCCTGCCACGGGGCCGGCCCCGCGTGCGCGGGGGTAGAGGGGTCTGCTGGGTTCCATCGGCGGCCTCCTGGGCGCCGGCCCCGCGTGCGCGGGGGTAGAGGGTTCGGCGACGACGTTGACGATATTATTAAGGAGCCGGCCCCGCGTGCGCGGGGGTAGAGGTGCGGCGCTTTTGGCCGAGATTGGCGAGCTCAAGCCGGCCCCGCGTGCGCGGGGGTAGAGGCTCCGCCGCAGCCAAACGCGCCGCACGCGCAGCGCCGGCCCCGCGTGCGCGGGGGTAGAGGCGGCTTCGCCACGGTGGAGATCGCCCAGGCCCTGCCGGCCCCGCGTGCGCGGGGGTAGAGGCGGCTTCGCCACGGTGGAGATCGCCCAGGCCCTGCCGGCCCCGCGTGCGCGGGGGTAGAGGCTGGGTCAAGTCCCTTGGTGTGGTGTTCTTTCGGTCAGGTGGTGATGACGGCGGTCCCGGCTGGAGCGGCCTGCGAAGTGTTGCAGCAGGCCGGACCCGGCCGGTCGGTCTCGGACAGGACTCCGGGGGTATCGGTCTTGGAGACCGGCTCGACCGGACGAGCGACGACCATCTGCTCGAAAGCCCGATCACCCCGACCGCCGTCCCGGTCCCGGGCGCGTCTGGGCTGTATGAGTGACCTCGATCTGCGGGGGGCGATCGGCACGGCGATCTTCGTGGCGAACCCGTGCCACCCGGCGCATCACCGTCGTCGTTGAGCGTTCAGGTGAGGGGCGTGCGGGACGACGGCGCGCGAGGGCACGTGCGCCGTCGTCGGCAAGGCCCTGTGACGGCGTGACGGTCTGTCAGCGCAGGAGGGCCGTCAGCTCGCGGCGAGTGCGGAACAGCTTGATCTGAGTGGGGATGCCGATCGCGAAGACGCCGGTGATGACCGCAAGGCACACCCCGGACACGAGGAACACGTGGAAGTCCTTTGCGGCGGCGAGGGCGAGGACCACGAGGAGCCCCGCCGAGACGATGCGCGTGACATTGGCCCGTACCTGCAGGCGGTTGATCGTGTGGCGGAGTTCCTCGACGGTGGCCGTGCGAGACGGTGTCTTGACTGTCATGACTGTACTCCTTGCAATGGTGATGTGTACGGTGAGGGATCAGTGGCGATGGTGCGGCCGGGGCCGCCGGGATGCGGCGGTCGTGCTGTAACGGCCGACTGTGCGGGGTACAACGATACGTGCGATGACCGCGGCGACAATACCGAGCAGAATGAGCGCGCCCAGCGCTGCGCCCCAGGGCTCGAGGGGCGTCGACTGGTCGGCGATGATCCTGCCCGACTCGACCATTGGCGCCGACAGGGGGAACAACGCCGCTGCGGTGGCCAGCGATGATGATGGGTTGAGGACGGCGATGTAGGACAGGACGAAGACGAGCACAAGGACGAGCGAGACGGGGAACTGCGCGTACTGCAGTTGAGCCGGCTCGCGCACGAACAGTCCGACCGCCGCGTAGAGGATGGCGAAGAGGACGACGCCACTGCACGCGCACAGGACGGCAAGGCTCCACTGCGATGCGGAGAGGGAGGACAGTCCGAGCATGCGGGCGAGCCCGCTCAGCGGTAGCAGGTCGAGGACTGCGAGACTGCAGGCCTCCGCGGAGATCCCGACGAGCAGACCGAGGACTGCCGCCATGAGTGCCGTCAGCCGGGCTATGACGACGGTCAACGGATTGACGTGGCGGAAGACCATAATGGAGACGCGGGAGGTGCGCTCCAGGGCGACGGAGGTCGTGATGATCGAGCCGCATGCGAGGATGAAGATGTAGACGGTGAACAGCACGAGCAGAGATACGACCAGCCCGCGCTGCGCCGCCCCGAGAGGCGTACTCGACACCTGCTGCTGAGCCGCCGCGAGCACGTCCGCCGCGGCGTCGCTCGTGTGGAGCCAGAATGTGAGCCCCGGCAGCACCAGTAGGATCAGTGCGGACGCGATTCTGAGCGTACGGGAGCGGAGCATATCGATGAATGCAACCCGAGTGACGGTGAGGAACTGGCGTGACGGACTGCAACCGGTCGTGGTCATGATGCAACCTCCTGATGGCCGAGAATGGAGACGTAGAGATCTGACAGACTGGGAGCGGTCCATGTGAATGCTCCCGGGTCCGAACCGCGTGCGAGGAGGGAGATGACCCTCCTGTAGTCCTCAAGACCATGGATCTGGAGCCATCCCCTGTTCGTGCGGGAGCAGGACAGGTCGGGCTCCTGGGCCACAATGTGTTCGACGGCCTCGGGGCGCTCCACGGTGAGTTGGTGCCCTCCATAGGCCGCGCTGAGTTCCTCCAAAGATCCCGCTCGGACGATCCGCCCGTCTCGGATGAAGGCGATATCAGTGATCATCTCGGCGATCGCGCGGACCTCATGCGCCGACAGAACGACCCAGTGGTCGCGCGCGTAGTCCTCGAGCACTGCGCTGACGAGGGTCCTCCCAATGGGGTCGAGCCCGGAGAAGGGCTCGTCGAGGAGGATGCAGTCGGGCTCATCGATGAGGGCGCAGGCGAGCTGAACGCGCTGCTGGTTCCCCTTGGAGAGCTCGCGCACTCGGTAGTCGGAGTAACGGTCGATTTCGAAGGTCTCAGCCCATCGGCGAGCCGCATCATCACGTGCGCCGGAGAGCCGTGCGAAGAAGTCCAGATGCTCGGAGACGGTCATCGACGGGTAGACGCCACGCTCCTCGGGCAGGTAGGAGACTCGGGTGCCCCGTGGGATCAACAGGCGCCCGTCCGTTGGGCGCAGAAGGCCGGCGAGCGTCGACAGAAGCGTGGTTTTGCCGGCGCCGTTGCGCCCGAGGAGTGCGAGCGGACGGCCGCGCGCGATGCTCAGATTGATGTCGTCGAGGACGATGACGTCGCCATAGCGGGTCTGGATTCCTTCGAGTGCGATGATCTCGTTCATGCGGAGACCTCCTGGCCGGGGTGCGCCGAGCGGGTGAGCCGGCGGACGGCGTTCTCAATACCCTGGACCGCTGCGGCGAACACGACGAAGATCATCGCCGCGAGGCAGGACATGATGACGAAGTCGACGACGGTTCGTGCCACAGCGATAATGAGGGGCAGATGGGTGACTCTGAGCAGCGCGGCGTTGAAGCGCAGCGTGATGGCGAAATTGAGCGCCGCGTAGACGATCGCGACGATCGCGACGATCGCGGAGCGGTTCGTCCGCGGTAGTGCCAAGGTGAGAAGGGCGCACAGTCCCCAGTACCCGAGCGTCATCGGCGCCGTCCACACCGGCAGGGTGATGAGGAACGGAAGTGCGCACATGA
>ERZ772964.874-NODE-874-length-11851-cov-5.42692_pt1 | contig 11851 bp, 9 predicted proteins | sample MGYA00580675_ERZ772964 | MGnify/ENA primary metagenome ERZ772964 (study PRJEB29015, sample SAMEA2737941) | human oral metagenome | biome: human oral; feature: human-associated habitat; material: dental | place: China | collected 2139 ...
TGATCAACAACGGTCACTCAGTGATACCGGAACTAGGCCTCGTCTACCTACAAAAATGGACGAAGCGGTTTGTGGAATATATCAAAACCGAGAGGCAAGGTAAATAAAGTATCGTAGAGCAATCAGAATCGTCAAACTGGTTGTATCAGCGATAACAACATGACGTCAGTCATATGTGTACCCTACCTCTAGATGATTGACCTATCAACATGTTCTGTCAGCGGCGTTGTGCCGCTCAGCCACGACATCCGTGACGCTGTGGCTGAGCGGTGGCTTTGCGTGGAGTACACGATGCCCAGCTTGTCTTGCATCGACACGGATACGAGCCAGTACGAGCTGATGCCGCAGGCGTGCCACCTGTGGAACGTGTGGAGAATCCCTGGCACGTTCCACAGGTGCACGACCGACAGCCTTCAGGTAGGCAACGGTGTTTGATGTGAGTGGCCGAGCCTTTTTTACGGGTTGCTAACTTGCGTGCTCTGTAGCGCCTTTAGCACTGTGATGAGGCTCTCGGTTGACTCTGCCAATTCGTCGTCTGTGTATGGCTTGTTGTGCCTGTTCTCTGGATGATGGCTAGAACTTCTGATGTAGTACGGAATTGTTGCTGATTCAGATCTCAGCCCATTCTTTCCCTCCCTAATCCATGTTTTCTTGTAATCAAATCCGTATTTTTCGTTCAAGGCTTTATTGAGCCCATACTCGCTGCCTGGGTCGATGAGGCAGTGTATCTCGCCCCACAACTCATCATGGAACTCAGCAGACGGAATTCCAAACGCAAAGTAGGTGATCTCGCCCAGGGAAGGTGCTTGGCTGGTAAGCAGCCCAAGCTCTTCTGAATACCGAATCGAAGGCACACTATCTTCGCGCGAAAAAATGAGTAGTCTGTGCTGCACAGGGCGGTACGAACGCAACATGTACGGCGAGTGCGTGATGAGGAATAGCTGCTCGTCTTCCGAGATTTTTGCCAGTGCTTCTCCGAGCTGAATCTGTGCACGAGGGTGGAGCCAGGTTTCGGGCTCGTCCAGGAGGAGCGTGAGAGGTGCGTGCTCTTTCGTTTTGTGCTGCATATTCGAGTACACCTGAATCAGCGCTAACGTGACTGCACGCTGCATCCCGGTACCTTTGTCGCACAGCGGGGTCTCGTAGTTGCCATCCGTGACGAGTAGCTGGCCACCCTTAATGAAAGTCGTCGCGTCAGGAAGGGCGAAGTCGAGCCGAACTTCGGCAGGGCCGTATTGCTTCTGTACAAGTTCTTGAATCTCGCTGGTCGTGCCGGCGGTCAGCGATGAGAGAGAGTCCTCTCCATCTGAGAATGCCTCTGCATGGGCTTTCTGAAATTCCTTCCACCTCTTGGTGTCTTGGAATTTTTGTGAGATTGCAGCGATGAGCTTCCCAAGGGTTTTGGTAGTACCGAAATCGACGATATCAGAAGTGGTGGTGTCGGCAAGCACCGGCACGAGGTCGACTAACGATTTGAAGAGTGCATCAATGCCGGTCGGGTTCTCAAACTGCTGTGTCTCCGGGTTCCAAAAGGGGACTTTGTTCCCGTCGAGCTTAACTTTCTTGCCGTTCTGTTCGATTTCCTCTATTTTTGGTGAGCGCCGCAATCTGAAATACGGTTCGCCTTGATCGGTAAGCAAGTAGTTCTTAAACTTGGAGTATTTTTTGTCTTCAACAATCTGAGGTAAATCATTCCCGGCAATAATGACCTCCACTGAGAAGTCCTCGCTGGCAGCCTTGTTCTGTAATGCGGACGTATCGCGAGTTCCTTTGGCGAGATAGCATAGAGCGTCAACGATAGTCGACTTGCCACAGTTATTATCGCCAACAATATAGTTGATTCCTTTGGAGAAGATGATAGGGTGTTCGCCCTCAAAAGACTTGAAATTGGTGATGGTTAGGTACTTGAAGTACATGATGGGTTCCTCGTGGTGTGTCTGTCGCAGCCATTGCGACATCGTGCCCGAGCGGGGCGCTTTCACGATAGCTTGTCGTGAGGCTAGTGAGCGGGGCTGTACCGTTGCGGTTTGGTAACAGCAGTGAGGCGCGGACCTCTCAAGCCGCTTGTAGATCCGGATGTTGTACCTTAAGTGATAGGCATCCTAGACCGATCGGTATGCGCTGGAGTTGCGTGCTTTTTAATGACAATCAACTCATTGGGGCGCAGAATCGCTCTGTGAAAACGATGATGTTGCTACGCCGCCTGCAACCTACTCTCAACAACTGCTACCCGGCCGGCGAGGTCCTCATGCTGCGTGGTGAGTAGCCGTAGTGCGCCTTGAGCTTGAAGGGCGTCTTCCCGTTGAGTTTTGATGTCTTTGCTGAGTGTGTCGATCCGCTTGGTCACTTCCTGATGATTGCGGTCGATCTTCTTGTCTAGTTCTGTGAATCGGTTGTCAATCTCATTGAACTGAGCACCAATGGCGTCGAAACTCTCTTCCATGCTGCTGCGCACATCTTTTATCTCGTGTTCCAGCTTGTCGAGCCGTCTCTCCACACCATCTAAGCGCTTGTCGATCTTGTCGAAGCGTTCAGCATTCCGTGCCTCTGAGGCGTTGAGAGTCGTGGTTAATAATTCTTGTATGCGTTGAAAGTCTTTTTCAGTCATACTTCTATTTAAGCATGGTGGTGCGTGAGTGTAAACCACGACATCGTGGCGGATGGAAAGCGGTCGGTCGGGCGACAGTATATCTTCGATACGACTAGTATCTCTTTAAGTGTTCGAGAGAAGGATGAATGGCGAAATGGCAGATATCTCCAATGCGATTGAGTGCCATCAATGTTTATGATAATGGCGAACATAAATGCACTGCTCTCGCTGCGGTGAACAAACTTCGCTAACGCAAATGACGTTATTGTTGCCGCGAGAGCGGGATACCGTCAAAATGCATCTAGCGACACAGATGTGAGCAGCCAGAACAACACCATGATGTTGGTACGATACCCCATCGTCTGGCTGATCTATCCGTACTATTCACACGCGGAATATCTCTTACACCCGCACTCCCCACACCACCCATACACCGTCATGCTCGGTGCGAGTCGCGTGCGCTGGCGCAGGGCATGCTGCGTGATGGCATGCCCACAGGTGCATAGCGACACCTCGGCCAGGCACTGTGGTGGCGGCTGAATCCGCGTCTTCTTGCCGAGCACGACACTCCCATCGCCGAGGAGGACGTACGGCACCAGGGGGAGTGGCCCGCCTGGCCGATCCTCCTTGAGCCACTCGTAGTACCTCCTGGTGATACCTCGCCGGCTCTCAAGTTCATAGTCAGGGAGTTCTCTATCGAGCGGAAGTGGCTGCGGTACGAGCAGTGACAGGCGACGGCCCGGCTCGATAGTTTGGTCGATTGTTGCCCACACGGTGGAGACGGCAAGCGACTTTCGGAGATCGCCCTTGGGATTGATGCGTCTAGTGGAGACAGACCACAGTGGCCGCAACCGGGCGGGCATAGCCCCGACCCGACTGACGTAGTGCTCAACGGGGCCGTAGTTGGTGATGTGGACGCAGCAGCCTGGGTCGCCGATGGCAGGCTCCACACAGAGAAGTAACCCCTTGGGCTGGTGAAGTTCTTTCACCACTTTCCGTATGCCCGCCGCCAAAGAGCCTAACGCCGTCAAGCCGCCGATGATCGTCGCCAAAATAGTAATCGTATCTAGCGCCATGATTCCGTTCAATCTGTGAATATTTCCAGCAGTGATACTGAATCGTCAGACAACGCCAGGCGTGAGCCGCTGCAGGCCTGCAGATCACAGCGTTCTGGCATAGACGTAGCAGATTGAGGTCGATTGTCTCGGTCTGCACACCATTGCTTATCTCATCCCTCATTTATCCTTTATCATAATGTTCTCGAGTTCGACGCGAGCTTGATCCGAAAGTTCCTTGATTTTAAGAATCTCAACATAGTCGAGATTATCGAGTTCATCATCTTGCGAGAACAATATAAGATGCTTGCAGCGCATAAGTAGTTCCCTCGCAACATCGCGACTAAAACCGACCTCTTGCAGTTCAATAGCTTTTCGATCAGTAGTTCCGTATTCTACGAGAGTTGCCACGTTGATACCGGAAGCGTTTGGCCCAAGTATCATCTCGCTGAGATCATAATAGTTTTGGAGGTAGCCAACTATACGAAACCGTAGACCATTCTCAATATCCGTGAGTGTTTTCTCAATGAGGATATTGATATGTCTTGGACTGTTCTTATCGAAAGGTTCGGTTATTAGGTATCGAGATTCAGAATAGTCACGATAGGTGATCTCACCGAGTTGAGTATAATAAGAAATGGCACGGGCTATAATCTGACTAATCGGATAACCTCGAACCCAGTTACGCATAAGGATAGCCCAATACCTGAGCCGTGCTTCCCAACCTTTTTGGTCGGCCTGCTTTGGCATCAATGGATCTCGCCCCGATACTTCCGTTGCCCGCCAGTCGTATAGATTACTGAGTATTCTGAGCACAGTCAAATAAGTATCAACACTATCGAGTTTATTGTCGTCAGCGATCAAGGGGGAAGACAATTCATTGTGAAGATATTTCAATACTCGTTCTTGGTATTGTGGAAGGATACCTGGTGAACGCCGAAGCGCGTCTGGTGGCACTCCAATTGATTTAGTAGTTTTAGAAAGTAGTTCTCTTGCGCCTGAAATTTTTTCCAAGAAGTGACCATGCAATAGTGACTGCTGTCCGTCAATTTCGTGCAACGTCAGAATAGATGCGTAATGCTCGGCAATCCGTCGGCGCGATTCTGATGCATTACCGGGTAAAGGTTCACCCTTAAGAATGTGCTCAATATCGGTATATTCTTTCTTGCGCCGCTTACTCGGCCTGACTAAAAAACTATCTGCACGAACGGACCTCGAGCCGGATACAAGGTCTCTCGTAGTTCCTGACCATTGGGTCTTACCATCTCTAATACAAACAACATTACCTGAGAAATCATAAGTAAGTCGACCTGCGCGGCCTGCTAGGTTGTTGAAATCAATCTCAGAAAAATTCCTTCCACCATGCTTATCAGTAAGGATGAAAATATTTTTCGCAGGTAGATTTACCCCTTCGAGAAGTGTGGACGTACACACTACGAACTGGATGGGCGATTTTGGGTCAGCGAATATACGCTCGACACCTTCACGTATCTCTTGGGGCATTTTACCATGGTGAAATGCGACACCGTGACGCAAAGTATTTGCAAGGTAGTAGTCCTTGTGAATGTATTCTTTCACGTCATCGATTAGTGTGTCGATTTGAACATCATCTACCACATTCTTGCGAGCCGATAGTTTCATCGCAAATTCGGCAGACTTCAGCGAGCCATTGATATATATGATGGACTTGCTGTTTCCGCTCCTCGAGAGAACGACATCAATGACATCATCTTGGACCGGAGGCGTATCGAGTTCAGACATTGTTCGCTGCGTAGCGGAAACATAGTACTGTTTCCGCTCAACGAGATCGATTAAGTAGCGCTGTTGAGCGACTGTCCGCTCTCGAGTCGCCATTGATCCGTTAGTAGCCTTTCCGAACAATTGAAGAAATATGTCAGGATTGTCTAAGCTTGGCGAGGCAAAAATGAGCTTAGTAGCAAACCTTCGTATTACTTCTATGGTTGCATGATAATAAAGCGAACTTCTCGTATCGTTTTCAGCAATTATTTTCTGTGCCTCGTCGATGATAAGGTAACTAATGCCTCGTACGGGGTTGGCCAAGTAACGGAGTAGTCGTTCAGGTGTAAATACAAAGATTGTCCGCTTAAACTTACGGCGGAGGAATTTAGGTAGCGACGGGTATACTGCTACGTTCACTTCTGGTACGTCGCTAAGGAGCTGTCTGAGATCTGCCGCCGTCTGCGTGATAAGAGCCTTTGTCGGCACAAGAACAACAACACAGTGATCATCTAAGTTATCATGGCGAGCAAGATCGTATAATTTGTCTTTGATGATAAACGATTTTCCGAGCGATGTTGGCCCCGAAAAGCTAAAGAAACCTTCATTGAGCATTTTTTCTTTAATTGCATACTGTGTATCAGTAAAGACTCCATCGCCCTTACTTGTCCGCTGGATGACTTCTTTTGCGACGCGAGTTATGTCGCGAGAGAAAGGCAGAGCATACTCGCTATCTTCGCCATTCTTCTGAAGCGTCTTTATGGCCGGAAAATTGCCGAGTTGCACAAGAATTGCCTCAGTTACAGCGAGAAGTCTACTTCGTTGACTTTGTTCAAATTGATGAGTGGAGTCATACTCTCGAAGCAGGGCAACGATCAGGTAAGCGAGTTGCCGATAATCTGGCTCATCAGAATGAGATAACACATCAGCGTAGCGAAGAAGACCATTTAGTTCGTCAGCGCCAATTGCTGACGAAGATCGGCCTATCAGGAATGTTTCAGCGACCGCCTGTTGAAGTATACTAAGCTCGGAAGTAAAGTCTTTGCGGTTGACGATGATGTCGCCAAGCAAGTCTGCTGCTATACGTGTGTTCATTCTATGGTCCTATGGTCAACTCATGATTTGTTGCTTAGCCTTGACGCAATATCGTATCTTACTTCCTCGATTCCCCGTACAGTGCCGTTAACGTTCTCTTTCAAAAAAGGTAGTGTGTATATATGGAAATGATGAGCGCCGAGGCCTAATTTCGTTACTTCCGCTTTGATAGTTTCGATTTCATTCGATATTGTATTATTTGCGAGGTTTCGTATGTGCATCTCTATTTGTGCATCATCGTGATCCTCAAAAGGAAAGTCTGTTACGTCTATTTCGAACCCCACAAATACTCCGAAAGCGTTTGACACTTTGGTTCCTGATGTAACTGATGATGATGGGAGCAGAATCGACTCGAGACATTTTATCTGGTCAGATTCAAGAGCTTCCTTTAGAAGTTCCGATTCTGTTAGCCATGTATCATAGTCAAAACTCTCTTGTTTCACCTTTCCCATGGACGCGAAGGATGCCTTAATTGCCCGCTTAGCGTCGGCATACATTTTTGATTCGCCAAAAATGAGTTGGTACTCGTTCGGTGCGATTTCGAGTACATGTATCCCGTCTGAGCCGTATGAGTAGTGCTCGGAAGATGTTTTGATTTCCATTTTCGATAGAATCTTTGGTGCACCGAGATGCCCTTCTAAAAAGGAATACAAGAGCAACTCTCCTCCTTCGCCAGAATTAGGATCTGGAGTTTTAAACTGACTACAGGCTTTCATGAGAAACTCACCCAAGCGAGTTTCGTCGCTTCGGAGTTCTTTATATTTTTTGCGAGAGTACACGTACCCAAACATGCTATTCGTCATTTCTTTGAACAGTTGTTCTAAAACAAAACTTCCGTCTTTAACTCTGAGAACATGAAGATGCAAGTTAGATCTCACGTTGATATTGAAATCAATCGGGTCGTAAAACAGATTAAGAAAGCGATCTCGATTTAAGAGTGAAAGAGGAAGTGGGCTTGTTGTCATTGATTTCAGTGCCTCCAGAAAGATTGTAGCATAATTTAACTTAGGGAAATATACGTCGACGTGCGCCCTGGATTCAACTTTGCGGGGGAGCTCTTGTGTGTGAGCCTTTCTTTCGTCCAACCAAACCAAGCGCCTCCACTGAGATGGTCAACACATCTGTGTGCGACCGCAGCATCAGCGCGACAACTTTGTCAGTATCGCACCGAGCGGTGCCTAGGACGGCAGGCGGATGGTCACGGTTGCGTTGCGAGGCTTCAAGCGGGACGTGACGCCAGCGCCCACCACGACCACGGCGAAGACTCCACTCCGTCCAGCACAACGCTGCTCTCAGAACTCCTTCAACGTTGCACTATGCAATAGCGACTCTCAGCAGTGAGTGACGATCGTGTAGCAAGAGATCGTCGCAGGTTTGTGGATCCGAGCGCCAGCGCGGGCACACGCCTCGCGTGAGCAACCTGCGCTTCGTCAGGGGCGGACTCGCTGCAGGCGCGTCGGCTGGTGCTGAAATCTGCCTTGCGAGGAGTCCTCGGATCCGCTGGCCTCCACCTTGTCGCGACTGCTGCATAACGCCCGTTATGGTGCGGTGTCGCGTTGGTCGTTCTGGCTCGGAGTAGAGCGTTGGCCGCAGGCGCTTGTGCTCATCCTCGACAGACCAGCAAGCAGTTTCGTGGATAGATACGACGCTGCGCGCACCTGCGCGATCACTCGGCGTATGCGGCAACACCGCTCAGCTTGTCGCCTAGCTAGCTACTCATTGACGTACAGCACCTGGTCAAAGTCGTATTTCTTATGGGGGTTGCCTATTGGTTGTGGGGCTAGACACTTCTGCCTGCGCTTTGCACGATGATGCTGCATGTCACGACGTCGTCACAGCCTCTCTAGAGATTGGATCATCATGTCTGCCATCTTCGCATCTCTCGACAATCGCTTCAGTGTGGCCAGCTTGCGCAGGCCCAGCCAGGGCCTATACGCCAGCACTATTGCGCCCGAGCAAGTTGCGCCAAGTCAGCTGGCGCGCATGGCGGCACTCTCCGTCACGCTCGTCCGTATTCCCATTATTCTCTTCGGCATTGCTGCTTTGAATATGGGCTGGCAGCTCATGGCCTGCACGTCATTCGTCGCCTTCGCGCTGCTGGACTACTTCGATGGTGTGGCCGCCCGCAAGGTAGGTGAAGACACTGCCTCACGCCGGCTGGGTGACGTACTGCTCGACCGCGTCTCCATCCACACGGTTATCCTCTTGACCTGCCTGTACTACGGCGGGGGATGGGCTGCCTGGAGTGTGCTGCTTCTGCGCGACCTGCTACAGGGCGGCTTCTCCTCCTATCTGTTGGCCAAGTACCGCGTCATCATCATCGGGGCCTACTGGCACATGTCGTACGGCATCGCCATCCTCATCTGGGAGTGTGCCTACGTCATGACGGGATCTGTGTCTCAGGCGCTGACTGTGTGCACGGCTGCCATCGTGTACGCCACGGGGGTGGATTATGTTGCACGCTGCTTGAAGTTGGTTCGATCATGAGTTCGCTTTTTAGTCGAACCTGCGATGCCATTGTCTCTGTTATTGGAAGTGTTTACTCTGAAGACGATCCAGGTAAAGACAAGCCCGACGCGGTATGGCTTTCGGTGGTTCACCCAGTGACGCAGGCGGGATTTGTATTCCTCTTTACCGCAGTCACAACCACTCTATATGTTGTTTCTTTGTGGTCTGCGAACGAACGTAATCGAATTCCTGCGGACTGGAAATTTTATGCTCTTCTGTTGAGTTATGTAGTTATTTGGTTATCATTCCGTTTAGAGCGATTCTCGTATCTCGCGGATAGGAGACTAGGGATCGCATCTGGAAGAGAGATTAGAGTGCAAACTGACTCACTACAGTGGCCTCCACCGGATATTGAAATACACTCACAATATTACAAAGTCAAGACGGGCGTGGCAATAAGAGTTTTTCTGCTAGTGGCCTCCTCTATTGTAATTGCCTGCTGGCTAACTCTGTATTCAGGTGGGCCCTTTCAAAGCGCATATTCGCAAGTAATTATAGCCTATCCGTTGTTTGCCACGAACATCGCAAGAAATAGAGAGTCCCTTGCGGCAGTGTACATTTTCACTTTTTGTGCAATGGCTGTCGCAGAAGTAATTAAATTCAAGCACTACAGTTCATATGCGACACAAGGAATACTATGGTATGGCGGCGTTGCTATGCTGCTACTTTTCGCGTCCTGGCTTGTCGCCTATGACAATCGAAAGGCGATCCGGCAAGCGGATCAAGTCGCTCAAAGTGTTCATGTTTCCGCAACTAAGTAGAAACTAGGAAGTTGCTGCACCTCCTCCTAGTGTGTTCTATAGCGGTACTATTTCTTCGAAATTCTATAGAATTGAGAAACTACTACAAAAGAGCAGGCGATGCTACCGACCGCTGCTCTCGGTACACTGGCTCCTAAAATGATCAGCAACACATAGAATGTCGCTAACAATAGGCAGGTTGCCCCAATCGATAGGGCAATCTTGGGATTCTTAATTTTCATGACCCCTCGTTTCCGGGAAGGTGCAGCATTTATTATTGTAAAACATTCAATGAAATATTTCTAGAACTCTCATCAGAATTATAATTCCAACATTCGCTGTCGCGCGACCTCGGGAAGTTCAAGCACTCGAAATATCTCTGCTCTGACAACTTTGTCGAGGAGACTACAAATCTCCTCCAGATCGTTAGGGTTGTACGCTGATGAGCCGTGAGAGAGACTGTTACGCACTTTTGTCAAAGCATCCGCAGAGGACATACGTTTATCGTCAAAAATGTTGCGAGTCTGGATAACAATCCGGCTGCAATCTATCTGATCTTGAATTACTTCAGGGAGTGTTTTGAAAATGGCTGACAGTGCGCCTACTAGGCCACTGGCTGGTCTGTGAGGCAAGGCCTTCTTTAGAAACTTGAAGTCTTCTTGGCTGATGGCCGGTTTGGTTCGTTCTAAGAACAATTCTCGTTTCTCTGCGTACTGCTCACACCGTCGCTGATACTCTTCCTTGTGTTCGTAGCCGTACAGCCCTTCTAGAGCTTGGATCAAGAGAAGGAAACGTGAACGTGGGTGCTGGTCATCGGATACTGCATTACTACGGTATGTTTCTATGAGTGGGTGTCGCGACGCTTCGAGTTCACGGCGCTTGATGGTGAGTTTGAGGAGATCTACCCTATCTTCCTGGAGATTGATAAAAGGCCGAGTATGATTGAACTTTCTTTCGTCGATTTTGATGCAGTCTTGCAGAATATCGTAACGGAATACTTGGTCTGCGCGACGTTTTGGGCCAGCCGCATCTTTGTCTTCGAAGGCGAGGAGATACATGATGTCGAGCGGCCTACCGTTGATTACTTCGAGAAGGTCACACAATGGAATGATCCACTGAAGCCACCAGTCGGCAAGGCTGATTGGTTCATCAAGATCGATGCGTAGATAGGGTGCGAATGATGTGCGGAAGTTAAACTTGTCTGGACGGAGTCGTCCGGCATAGCCGAGGCGCATCTGCGTGCCTTGATTTTTCCACTCCAGATAGTTCTGTGTTGGTATGCTGATTTTATATACCTCATCATGTCCTTCTGTCTGTTTTATGAACTCTACAGAAGTCGGAGGTACGTCAAGTATCGTATCGAGGCTGTCGATCTGTAGTTCGATACTTTGGTATTTTCTGTGCTTGTCGCGTTCGAAAGGTTTGGCGGATAGGACGGCAAATTCTCCTTGGGCTCTACCGTAGCTAGGAAATAAATACTTGATGTGGCAATTCTGTAATGAAATATAGAAACCAGATGATAAGGTACCAGTAAGGCATTCAGTTTCTTGATCTTGAGGGAATCTTGCGCCCCCAATGTCTGATGCATAGGGGAGATTTCCCTGCAATGAGGCTGTGGGGTTACGGCGTACGCCAAGGTCGATCACCCCCAGCACATCGACAAGCTGATCGTCCTTGCTATCCTGAACGGCTTTTGGGAGAAGCCAGGTGCACATGTATTCTCGCGGCTCATGCGGCAAGTTCACGGCAATCATGTCGTTGGTGGACTGGCTCATCGTGTCTTCCTAAAACGAATCTTCGATTAAAATGAGCGCCTGCTTCGTCGCATGGCGCTGTGGCAGAGTCTACTACTAGCCTTCGTCAGCTTTGTCGAAGTGGCTGGGCTACGCAGACCTGTTACAAGCGGTGGCGTATGGACTCAACTGAGGAATTGCCAGGTGCGCTCGTGGGTGCCTCCACCTCCAACAGCTCCCTCGCCTCCACCCCAATCTGCTCGGCCATCTTCTCTAGGCTCTTGAGGGTGAGGTTGCGTTCCCCGCGTTCCACTCCGCCCATGTAGGTGCGGTGGACACCAAGTTGGTCTGCGAAGGCTTCTTGGCTCAGGCCTCTCTCCAGCCGGTAGGCAC
>ERZ772964.875-NODE-875-length-11840-cov-91.0677_pt1 | contig 11840 bp, 9 predicted proteins | sample MGYA00580675_ERZ772964 | MGnify/ENA primary metagenome ERZ772964 (study PRJEB29015, sample SAMEA2737941) | human oral metagenome | biome: human oral; feature: human-associated habitat; material: dental | place: China | collected 2139 ...
GCATTCATCACACCGGTCGGCTGGGCGGAGATGTCCTCGATGTCGTCATCGGACAGCGAGGCGTTGGCGACCTGCGGCGCCGGCTCGCCGAAGGCCCCCTCGGGCCCGGACGCGATCCCGGTACCGGGGGTGAAGGGCGCCGCCGCGCCGCCCGGTCCGCCGGGAACCGGTCCCTGCCCGAATGCGGGCCCGGCAACGGGACTGGGGGCCGATGGCGCCGGAGTCCGCACCACAGGCTCGGGCGTGTAGGGGCGCGACCGCCAGGCATCCGGCTCGCCCTCGCCGACATACGGCACCGGCGACGTCGCCGGACTCGCGGGCGAGGCCTCGGGCTCGCCGCCGGTCATCCGGGCCCCGGACAGGGGCGCCGCCGGACCGTCCAGCACCCCCGTCCCGGAGGTGCCGGCCGTCAGGGGCCGGCTGGGGGCCTGCAGCACGCGTGCGGCCTCCGCCTCGTCGTACGACGGCGCGGGGACGGCCGAGCTGCCCGGGACGCGGCGTCCCGGGGCGTCGAGCAGATCCTCACCGCGGGACGCAGGAGGAGCCGTGGGCTCGCCGGCCTCCGGGCTCCGCGGACTGGAGGGGGCGGCGTGGCTCCCTGCAGCCTCAAGGCTGGGGGACCCGATCCTGGGCTGCTCGGCCAGCGGGTCCTGCAGCGCCTTGGCCTGCTCGGGGGTGATCTCACCCGAGGCGACAGCTGCGCGCAGCGCCGCGGCCTCCTGGCGCAGGCGCTTGAGCTCCCGTCGGGTCAGAAGAGGCTGCTGCCCGGTCAGGATGGCCTCGCGCTCGGCAGCGCGCTCGGCCTGCCGCATCGCCCGGCGGCTGCGACGAGTGCCGGTGCGATCATCTGCGGCGTCAGACTGGCTCTGGTTGACGTCGGTGGGATCACTCACCGTCGTTCTCCTTCCTCAGGGACTGCTCCCGTGCGACACGAGCGGTCATCGACGTCGTCGATGCCGAACGCTCAACCGTGCGGTAAAGACCGTACTTGCGGATGTACTGGACGACGCCGTCGGGCACGAGATACCAGACGGGAATACCTTGGGCGACCCGACTGCGGCAGTCCGTGGACGAGATCGTCATCGCAGGTACTTCCACCAACGACACAGTATCCTCAGGCAGGCCGGTATCCGTTAAGACATGCCCGGGACGCGTGACACCAACCAGGTGGGCCAGGTCGAAGATCTTCCGGTTGTCCTTCCACGTCAGGATCTGCGCCAGGGCGTCGGCTCCGGTGATGAAGTAAAGCTCGGCACCAGGATACTCGGCGATAACGTCGTGAAGCGTGTCGATCGTGTACGTCGTGCCACCGCGGTCGATATCCACGCGGGAGACGGTGAAATGCGGATTCGGGGCGGTGGCAATGACTGTCATAAGGTAGCGGTGCTCCGCCGGGGTGACGCGCCGATTCTTCTTGAAGGGCTGATTCCAGGTCGGCACGAAGACGACCTCATGGAGCCCGAAGGCGTACTGGACCTCGGAGGCCGCGACGAGATGCCCGTGGTGAATCGGGTCGAAGGTGCCGCCCATAATGCCGATGCGCAACTGGCGCGAGGCGTCGCCCATCGGCGCCACCCCCCTGCTGCTCTTCGGCACTGCTGCTCCTTCGGTTACTGCGAGCCGTATGCGCGCGGACGCGCCCATACTGCCACGGACAGGGCACGGCGCGGCCCGTGCCACGCCCGCCGCGCGCACAAGCGTGATCGGTGTCGCCCCGCCCGGCTCTCCTTCGCACCGGCGGGTCCCGCCCCGAGCCGCCGGCCGGCCCCTGTCGGTGCGGCCGGCACGCGTGCGTGCCCTATGCTGCGTACCGCCACAATACCGCGCACCACCGCGACCGCCTCGTCAACGTTGCTCCGCGCGGTCTCAGGGAGCCGCGCGAAGGAGACCCGATGAGCCGCCACGAGCGCCTGTCCACCATCCTGGGCATCGTCGTCGAGGAGGGCAGCGTCCACATCGACGACGTGATCGCACGGCTCGGCGTCTCGGCCGCCACAGCGAGACGCGACCTCGACCTGCTCGCCGAGCAGCAGCTCGTCACCCGCACCCGGGGCGGCGCCTCCGCCAACCCGACATCCTCCCAGCTCCCGCTGCGCTACCGCACCACCCGGATGGGCGGCCAGAAGACCCGTATCGCGCGGGCCGCCGCCCGGATGGTGCGTCCCGGTGACGTCATCGGCCTGAACGGCGGCACCACCACGACCGAGGTGGCCCGGGAGATCGTGCTCCTGCCCGAGCTCGCCGACCCGGACACTCCTGTGACGGTGGTGACCAACGCCGTCAATATCGCCAGCGAGCTGATCGTGCGCCAGGCGGTGCGCGTCATCGTCATCGGTGGCGCGGCCCGGGCCCGCTCCTTCGAGCTGACCGGGCCGCTGGCCGGCCTCATCCTTCCCCAGATCGCGGTGGGCACCCTCTTCCTGGGTGTTGAGGGACTCGACCGCGGCGGCGCCTACGCCTCCCACGAGGACGAGGCCGCCGTCAACGCCGCCCTCGTCAGGGCGGCGCGACGCACCGTCGTCGTCGCCGACCACACAAAGCTCGCCGGACCGGCCTTCGCCCTGATCTGCAGCGCGGCCGGCATCGACCTGCTCATCACCGACACCGACGCCGCCCCGGAGGACGTCGCCGCCGTGCGCGAGGCGGGCGTCGACGTCCAGCTCGCCTGAGCCCGCGCCGCGGCCCCGGGGGTTTCTGAGAACTCTCTCATTATCGTCTCATCCCCGTCTCCTCGCGCCCGCCGATCCTGGTCTCACAGGCCACGAATGAGGCCGGGAGAGGAGAGGGCGTATGAGGCAGGACAGCACCCGCATCGTGCTCTACAGCCACGACGCGCTGGGCCTGGGCCACCTGCGGCGCAATCTCGCGCTCGCCCACCGACTCGCCCACGACCTGCCCCGTCTGACCGGGGCCGGCGTCACCGGCCTGCTGGTCGCGGGCCTGGCGCCTCCCGCCGACTTCCCCCTGCCGCCGGGCTTCGACTGGCTCATCCTGCCGGGCTTCACCAAGGCGCCCAGCGGCTACCGCCCCCGGCGTCTGCGGGACACGCCCCAGTCGCTGGCCGCGCTGCGCTCCGCGCTCGTGGCCACCGCCCTGGAGGACTTCGCCCCCGACCTGGTCATCGTCGACCGCCACCTGTACGGGGTGCGCCGCGAGCTGCGGGCCCCGCTGCACCGCCTGCGCGAGGAGCGCCCCGAGGCGCGCATCGTGCTGGGCCTGCGGGAGGTCCTCGACGCCCCTGACGTGGCCGCCGCGGAGTGGAGGACCCTGGAGGACCCGGGCACCCTGCGCGCACTCGTCGACGAGGTGTGGGTCTACGGCGACCAGCGCGTCCACGACGCCGTCTCCTCCGGCGAGATTCCGGCCGCCCTGCACGATCGCACCGTCTTCACCGGCTACCTCGCCAGCGGACGCGCGCTCCTGGACCGCGAGCGCTGCGAGAGTGCCCAGCCCTTCATCCTGACCACCGCCGGCGGCGGATCCGACGGCCCCCGGCTGCTGCAGGCCGCCGCCGCCCTGGTCCCCCCGCCCGGCCGGCGGCACCTGCTCGTCACCGGCCCCCAGCTCGACGAGGCCGGGCTGGCGGCCGTGCGCGCCGCGGCCAGACCGGGCACCGAGATCCACCGGTGCCTGCCGGGACTGAGCGGCCGCATCGACCAGGCCTCCGCCGTCGTGGCCATGGGCGGCTACAACACGGTCTGCGAGGTCCTGGCCTCCTCCACGCCGGCCCTCATCGTGCCCCGCGAGGAGCCGAGGCGCGAGCAGCTCATCCGGGCCCGCGCGCTGATGCGCGCCGGGGTCGTGGACGTCATGCGCTCGGCCGAGCTCGGCGCCGACGCCCTGACCCGCTGGGCCGCCCGGGCGGCCGGCCGCCGGGTCTCGCGCACCCGTCTGCGGCGCGACGGCCTGCGGGTCGCGGCCGCTCGGGCCGCCGCGCTGCTTCGCCCCGACACCGACACCCACCGAGCCCCCGAGGAGCAGCCCTCATGAACCGCACCGGATACGTCCTCAAGGTCTACCCGCGTTTCTCAGAGACCTTCATCGTCACCGAGATCCTGGCCCGTGAGGCGCTGGGCGACGACCTGGGCATCTACGCCCTGCGCCCCACCACCGACTCCCGCTTCCACCCCGAGATCGCCCGGGTCCGCGCGCGGGTGACCTGGGTGCCCCGTCCCCTGAAGGCGTCCGGGCTCTGGGAGCTGCTGACCGTCTCGCTTCCCGACGCCGGGACCCGCTCGCGCCTGGCGGAGATCATGCCCGCGCTGGCGGGCCTGCCGGGGGACGAGGTCGCCCAGGGCGTCGCCCTGGCCGCTGCCGCCCGCGCCGACGACGTCACCCACCTGCACGCGCACTTCGCCTCGCTGGCGGGACGCACCGCCTGGATCGCCTCGCGCCTGACCGGCATCCCCTACACGGTCACCACCCACGCCAAGGACATCTACCACCGGGACGTCGACCCGGTGTGGCTGCGGCGCGTGTGCTCCGACGCCGACCGCGTCATCGCCATCAGCCGGTTCAACGAGCGCCACCTGCGCGCGGCGCTGAAGGGGAGCGGGGCGCGCATCAGCCTGCGCTACAACGCCCTGGAGCTGGGCCGCTTCCCCTACCGGCCCCCCGTGCCCGTCGGGCCGGGGACCGTCCTGCGGGTGGCCGCGGTGGGCAGGCTCGTGCCCAAGAAGGGCTTCGACGTGCTCCTTCAGGCGCTCGCGTCCCTGGCCGACGCCGGCGTCGCGGTCACGGCGGTGATCGCCGGCGAGGGCGAGCTCCACGACGCCCTGGTGGCGCGCGCCCGCGCGCTGGGGCTGGCGGAGCGGGTGCGGCTGCCCGGGGCCCTGACCCAGAGCGAGGTGCGCGCCCTGCTGCGGGACTCCCACGTCCTGGCCGTCCCCTGCGTGCCCGCCGACGACGGCAATATCGACGGCCTGCCCACGGTCGTCCTGGAGGCCATGGCCTGCGGGACGCCCGTGGTCGCCACCGACGTCACCGGCATGCCGGAGGTGGTGCGCGACGGTGAGACCGGGATCCTGCTGCCCCCGGGGGAGCCCGAGGCCCTCGCCCGGGCTCTGCGGGACCTCGCCTGCGGCCTGGTCGCCACCGACCGTCTCGCGGCCAGGGCCCGGACCCTCATCGAGGAGGAGTTCGACTCCCGCCGGCAGGCGGAGGTGCTGTCCGCCTGGCAGTCCGACGGTGGGGAGGCCCGCTGATGCGCGTGTCCTACGTCTGCATCGACCCGGGCGTGCCCGTCTTCGGCGCCAAGGGCGCCAGCGTGCACGTCCAGGAGGTGGTGCGCGCCCTGCGCCGCGCCGGCCACGAGGTGGTCGTCCACGCGACCCGCCGCGGAGACCTCGTCCCCGCCGACCTGGCCGACCTGGAGGTGGTCGAGGCGCCGGTGCGCGCGACCGATCCCGCCCGCCGGGAGCGGGAGCAGGCCGGGATCTCCCGACGCATCGCCCATGACATCCTGGCCGGTGGAACCGATCTCGTCTACGAGCGCTACTCCCTGTTCTCCACCGCGCTGGCCGCCGTCACGCGCTCCTGCCCGGCCCGTGGCGTGCTGGAGGTCAACGCCCCCCTCATCGACGAGCAGCGCGAGCACCGGGTGCTGGTGAACGAGCGAGCCGCGCTGCACGCCCTGCGCGCCCAGGCCGGCTGCGCGCGCCTGACCGTGTGCGTCTCCGACCCGGTGCGCCGGTGGGTGGAGCGCCTGGCTCCAGGCGCCCGCGCCCTGACCGTCCCCAACGGGGTGTCCCTGGAGCGCATCGGCCCCTTCCCCGAGGATCCCTCCGGCGTCGTCGTCGCCTTCGTCGGGACCCTCAAGCCCTGGCACGGCGTGGAGGACCTGATGCGGGCCGCGGCGCTGGCCCGCGCGCCGTGGAGCGTGCGCGTCATCGGGGAGGGCCCGCAGATGCCCGCGCTGCGCGCCCTGGCCGACGAGCTCGGGCTCGACGTCGACTTCCGCGGAGCCGTGCCCCCCGAGGAGGTCCCCGCGCACCTGGCCGGCGCCGCCGTCGGCGTCGCCCCCTACCCGGACCTGGGCGGGGCGGACGAGCAGTACTTCTCCCCCCTGAAGGTCCTGGAGTACCTCGCAGCGGGCCTGCCGGTGGTCGCCTCCGCCGTCGGGCAGCTGCCCCGGACGCTTCAGGGGGTGGGGGTGCTGGTGCCGCCCGGAGACCCGGCGCGGCTCGCCGAGGCGATCGACGCCCTTGCGGCCGATCCGGACGAGCGCGCCCGCCTGGGCGCCCTGGGCCGCCGGCGCGCCGAGGAGCGCCACGGCTGGGAGCGGGTCGTCGCCACGGTGCTGGACCGGGTGCGCCGGGAGGAGGTGGCGGAGTCATGACCGCGCACGTCCGCCGCTCGGCGCTGGCACGCACCCTGCGGCTGGTGGGCCCCGACCTGCGCCCCCACGCGCTGCTGGTGGCGGGCGGGACCCTCGCCCTGCTGGCAGAGGTCGTCTTCCGGGTGCTCGAGCCCTGGCCGCTGAAGATCGTCCTCGACTCCGTCCTGTCCTCGTTGGGGACCCGCACCGGCTACGCGCCCGCGAGCGTCCTGGGCCTGGTGGGCTGCGGGATCGCGCTCATCGGGGTCGTGGCCATGCGGGCGCTGTGCAACTACCTGGCCACCGTGTCCTTCGCGCTGGCCGGGTCCCGTACGGCGATCGCGCTGCGGGCCCGCGTCTTCCGGCACGTGGCGGGCCTGTCCCAGCAGTTCCACGCCCGCAACCGCAGCGCCGACACCGTCCAGCGCCTGGTCTCCGACATCGCCCGGATGCAGGACGTCGCCGTCACCGCGGGCCTGCCGCTGGCCGCCAACGTCCTGACCCTGCTGGTCATGCTCGGCGTCATGGTCGTCCTGGACCCGCTCCTGGCGATCGTCGTCGTGGCGGCCGTGGTGGCCTTCTTCGTCACCTCCTCGGGGAGCTCGCGGCGGATCACGTCGGCGTCGCGCCGCACCCGCAAGAGCGAGGGGCAGCTCGCCAACACCGCCCAGGAGGCGCTGGCCACCATCAGGGTGGTGCAGGCATACGGCCTGGAGGGCCTGATCCTGGAGCGCTTCGTGGGCGCCAACCGCACCTCGCTGCGCACCGGGGTCCGGTCTCTGCGGCTGGCCGCGCGCCTGGAGCGCTCCACCGACGTGCTGGTCGGCCTGGCCACCGCCCTGGTCATGGTCGGCGGCGGGCTGCGGGTGCTCCAGGGGGCGATGACCCCCGGGGACCTCGTCCTGTTCACCACCTACCTGCGCACGACCATGAAGCCCCTGCGGGACATGGCCAAGTACACCGGGCGCATCTCCCGCGCCACCGCCTCGGGCGAGCGCGTCGCCGACCTCATGGCGGTGCGCCCCGACATCGTCTCGCCCGCGGTCCCCGTGCCGCTGGGGCGCGCCCGGGGCGGGCTCGACTTCCAGGACGTCGTCGCCCAGTACGACGGCGTCGAGGTGCTGCACGAGGTGAGCCTGAGGGTCGCCCCGGGCGAGCACGTCGCCCTCGTGGGGCCCTCGGGATCGGGCAAGTCGACGCTGGTCTCCCTGGTGGTGCGCGCCCTCGACCCGGTGGCGGGCGCGGTCCGTCTCGACGGGATCCCCCTGCCCGAGCTGGATCTGGGCGAGCTGCGCGCCAATGTCGCCGTGCTCCACCAGGACGCGGTCCTGCTGACCGGCACGATCCGCGACAACATCCGCATGGGGCGCCCCGGCGCGAGCGACGCCGAGACCGAGGACGCCGCACGCCGGGCGGGCGCGCACGACTTCATCCTCGCCCTGCCCCAGGGCTACGGCACGGCCGTCGGGGAGCGGGGCGACACCCTGTCCGGAGGGCAGCGCCAGCGCATCGCCATCGCCCGGGCGCTGCTGCGCGACACCCCGGTCGTCATCCTCGACGAGGCCACCACGGGGCTGGACCCCGCCGCCTGCGCCCTCGTGCTCGACGCGGTCGACCGCCTCGCCCGCGGACGGACCACGCTGGTCGTCACCCACGACGCCGACGTCGCCCTGCGGGCGGACCGGGTCGTGTGGATCGAGGACGGCCGGATCGGGCTCGACGGCTCTCCCGGGCGCCTGCTCGAGGGCTCCGAGGCCTTCCGCGCCTGGGCGAGCGCGAGCACGGCCCGGCGCGGGCCCGTCTGGCAGGAGGTCCGATGAGCACCCCGAGCACGCTCGCGGTCGTCGAGTCCGTGCTCGATGAGGGCCGGCTCTCCGCCCTCGTCGGCCGAACGGTTCGCGCGGCGCGGCTGCGCGTCAAACCGGACGTCTCGCTGACCGTCGGACTGGAGCACCCGGGCACCAGCCGGCCCGTGGGCTGGGCGCGCCTGCTGTGGCCCGTCAGCCGCGTCAAGGCCGACAACGCCGCCAGGCGCGCCCGACGCCACGGCCGCCGCACCGAGCAGTACGAACTCGGCGACGGGATGATCCTGCAGCTCGGCCGCCTTGCAGCGGATCCGGCGCTGGTGGAGCACACGGACGCCGCCGCGCGGCGCGCGGTCGCGCTGGAGCCCGATGACGCGCGGGTGCTGCGCTACAACCCGCTGCGGCGCCTGGTCATGCGAACCGCCGTCGGAGTGGTGCGCATCACCTCGACGCCCCAGGACGACGAGATCCTCCTGCGGGACCTCATCGAGGGCCGCGTCCCGGTTCCCGAGCGCGTGAGGCTCCCGGGCACCGAGACGGGCCCGCCCGTGCACGTCAGCGCCCTGAGGCTCGTGGGGGACGGCGACCTGGGGCGGGTGACCAGCCTCAGGGCGACCGCCGCGGCCGGAGCGGGGCTGGCGGCCCTGCACGCCCTGACCGGTCGTCTGCCCGCCGAGGCGGCCCGACGCCTGCCCGGCAGCAGACCCGCCGGCCGCCGCCCGGAGGCCGCTCACATCTCGATCCTCCGGGCGCTGGCGCCGCCGCTGGCCGCACGGGTGGAGGCTCTCGGCCGAAGGCTCCCCGCCCTGCCCCGGGGCCGGCAGGTCCTCGCGCACGGCGACTTCACTCCCGACCAGGTCCTCGTCCGGCTCGAGGACGACGCCGTGTGGCTCACCGACTTCGACCGGTCCCGCCTCGCGCCCGCCGAGCTCGACCTGGGCTCCTACCTCGCCGTCGTCGACCCCGAGACCGGGGCCGCCCTCCTGCGGGGCTACGCCGACGCCGGCGGCGACTTGCCGGACGGCGCCGGCCTGCGAGCGGGCATCGCCCACGCCCGGATGGCGCGCCTGGTCGAGCCCCTGCGACACGCCGACCCGCTGTGGCGCACCCGTATCGACCAGGCGCTCGGAGAGCTGGAGGAGACATGCGCAGCACACTGACGCTACTGACCCCGCCGCGGCGGCGGAGCCCAGCCTCGGCCCTCCCCCGGGTCCCCGGCCTGCGCCGGGCCTGGCCGCAGGAGGACGGCAGCATCACCTTCGAGGCCGTGGACGGGGAGGGCCTGCTGCGGGCCGGGCGCATCGGCCCCGCCGACCGGTGGAGCCTCGCGCCCTACGCCACGGACCCCGCCCTGCCCGCCCTGTCCCCCGAGGCCGACGGCGACCTGGTCGTCCACAGGCTCGGGCGCCGTGCGGTCGTCATCGGCGCCTCCCGGGTGCGCAAGCTCGTGCGCCCCGGGCGCGCCCGCCGCCTGGCGCCCCCCGAGGCGCTGCGCCCATTCCGGCGATCGGGCCTGCGCACCGCCGAGGTGATCGAGCGCGGGTCCTCCCACATCAGCCTCGAGCTCCTGCCCGGGCGCTCCCTGCACGATCTGGGGGACGAGGGGATGGCGGGCTGGGAGCGGCTGGCGCGGGCGTGGCCGGCCGTCGTCCGGGCCACGGCCGCCCTGCCCCGGCACACCGCCGCGCACGAGACGGCCGTGCTGCGGGCCTGGTTCGACCGGACACGCGCGACGGGGGCCCTCGACGTCCTCGACGCCCTCGCAGGCCGCGGCCGGATCGAGCGGGAGGTCGAGCGCGCGTGCGCCGCCCTGGGGCAGGCCGGCGGCCCCCCCGTCGTCTCGCACCGCGACCTGCACGACGGCCAGCTCCTGTGGGACGGGCGCGACCTGTCCCTCCTCGACCTGGACACGGCCGCCACCGCGGAGGCGGCCCTGGACCTGGGCAACCTCGTCGCGCACGTCGACCTCATGCGCGTCCAGGGCCGCCTGGGCGCCGCCGCCCACGACCGCGTCCTCGGTCTTCTCGACGGCGTGGCGGCGCGGCTGCCCACCAACTCCCGGCGGCTGCGCGCCTACCGGGACGCGTCGCTCCTGCGCCTGGCCCTCGTCCACGTCTTCCGCCCCGGCGCAGGAGCGTGGCTGGCCGCCTGGACGCACCACGCCCTGCACACCACTACCACCCATACCACCTGATGGAGGCCACGATGAGACTGACAGTGATCGGCTGCGGATATCTTGGGGCCGTCCACGCCGCGGCCATGGCCGAGCTCGGCCACCACGTCCTCGGCGTCGAGACCGACCCTGCGCGGCTGGCGCCGCTCGCCCGCGGCGAGTCGCCCTTCTACGAGCCCGGCCTGGAGGAGCTGCTGCGCCGGGGCGCGCGGGAGGGGCGGCTGCGGTACACCGATGATCCCGCCCGCGCAGAGCTCGCCGGCGCCGCGGTCCACTTCCTGGCCGTCGGCACGCCCCAGTCCCCGTCCGGCCGCGGCACAGACCTCAGCTGCCTGTGGGAGGCGGTCGATGCCCTGGCCGCGGCACTGCCGCGGCGCCGGCACCTGGCCGGGCTGCCGCTGGTGGTCGGCAAGTCGACCGTGCCCGTGGGAACCGCGGCCCGGGTCGCCGACCGCCTGGCCGGGCGCGCCCTGGTCGTGTGGAACCCCGAGTTCCTGCGCGAGGGCCTGGCCGTGTCCGACACCCTGCGCCCCGACCGCATCGTCTACGGCCTGCCGTCCGACCCCGCGGGGGCCGAGCGGGCCCGCGCGGTCCTGGACGAGGTCTACGCCCCCATCCTCGAGGCGGACGTGCCCCGGCTGACCATGGACTACCAGACCGCCGAACTGGTCAAGACGGCGGCCAACGCCTTCCTCGCCACGAAGATCAGCTTCATCAACGCCATGTCCGCCCTGTGCGACGCCGCGGGGGCCGACGTCGCCGTGCTGGCCGACGCCATCGGGCGCGACGCGCGCATCGGCCACCGCTTCCTGCGCGCCGGCATCGGCTTCGGCGGGGGCTGCCTGCCCAAGGACCTGCGCGGGCTGGAGCAGCGCGCCGCCGAGCTGGGCGCCGACGGCCTCGCCTCGTTCCTGGACCGGGTCGACGCCATCAACCGCGGGCAGCGCGACCACGTGACGCGGATGGCCCTGGACGCCCTGGGCCCCGACCCCGCGGGCCGGGCGGTGACGATCCTGGGCGTCACCTTCAAGCCGGACAGCGACGACCTGCGCGACTCCCCCGTGCTGGAGGTGGCGCTGCGCCTGAGGGACGCCGGCGCCGTCGTCACCGTCCACGACCCCAGGGGCCTGGCGGGCCTGTCCCGCCGCCACCCCGACCTGCGCACCCAGCCCGACGCCCTGCGGGCGCTGGAAGGCGCCGAACTGGTCATCCTGGGCACGGAGTGGAAGGAGCTGACGGACCTGGATCCGGCGGCGGCGGCGGCGCGGGCGGCCCGGCCCGTGCTCATCGACGCGCGCAACGCCCTGGTCCCCTCCCGGTGGACGGCGGCCGGGTGGGACTACCGCGGCATCGGCCGCCACGCCGGTCCGCGGCGGAGCGCGCCCGCACCCGATCGCGCGGACGCCGCGGCCGGATGAACCCCGCCGCCGCGCTCCGCCGGGCCACGATCCGCACCCGGCTGACGTGGACGATCATCGCGGTCTCCCTGATCGCCCTGCTCACCTCCGGGGCGGCGGTGTGGGTGCTGGGCCTGCGCAGCCTCCAC
>ERZ772964.880-NODE-880-length-11821-cov-6.59052_pt1 | contig 11821 bp, 9 predicted proteins | sample MGYA00580675_ERZ772964 | MGnify/ENA primary metagenome ERZ772964 (study PRJEB29015, sample SAMEA2737941) | human oral metagenome | biome: human oral; feature: human-associated habitat; material: dental | place: China | collected 2139 ...
CCCACTAACACCCCACGACACGCCACCTAAAACAACACGTTCTGTCCTATAACCCACCAGTGACATAGTCGAGGGTGTCCACCACCGTGATATGTCTTTTGATTTGAAATGCCTCAACGGGTTCGTCCCCGGCCGGGGCGATGTGAGTGACCTGCCAGTAGGCGTACCGGTTGGGGTGGTCGGGTTCGCCATGCAGGCACAAGGACATGTGGCAGGTCACCTTCCGACCGTGCCGTGCCAGTGCGGCCAGCCGGCGCGGGCCGTCGCGGAACACCCTGTGGGCGTGCCCTTGGTCGGCGCCTTGCAATGCGGCCGCCCGCATGACGGGGTACCGGCTGTATCCGGTGTCGTGCACGGTGTACTCGTCGCCGAGTAGGAGTTCGGCGTCAAGGTCGCCGTCCTCCTTCTCCCCCAGGATTCTGAGCGGAACGAGTCGTAGGGCGGCGGCGGGGTCCGCTCGGTATGTGAGCCGGTCACTGTGGTCCCCGAACACGCGGAACCGCGAAGCCGTAAGAGTCTCATAGGCGCGGGAGATAGCGCCTTTGACCATGGTGGGCGGGACGAGCACGCGCCCCTGCGCGTCGCGCGGCAGCTCAACGGTCGCCGCCTGGCGCGGATCGTCAGAGCGGCTCTGCTCACCGAACACCAAGGGCGTCTTGACCGTTATCCGCACATCAATAGTGCCCGACCACCGGTCCGCGGCTATGTGATCATGGCCGGCCGCCTGCCCGTCGGCGAATAGGCCCGATGGCAGGCGGCCATCGTCCTCAAGGCGCTTAGCGGAATCGCGCAGGACCGGGATGCGATTGACGGCCGAGTGAAATGCGTTCATCTCACCCCCACCTCCCTGTGAAGAATTCGTCGACGAACACGGTATTGGAGTAGCCCGGTTCTTCAATGAACACCTCGACGGCGGTCATTGTCAGCGGCCCCTCGGGCCGCTCCCGGGTGTCGTGCTGCAGGTACTCGTTGCTCCGTGTCCAGCACGGCGCCTCACCCGCGGTGGGGTTGTCGAAGACTGTGGTTGTGGCGCCCCCGGAGCCGTTGAGCCACCGCGCCTCGTGAGCGAGCACTCCCCGGGCGCGCTTCGAGTCCGGTGCCCACAGGCGCAGTTCGAAGACGGTGCCGAGGTCCACCTCACTGCCGTCGGTCGCTGTAAGCGACGCTCCCCGAGCCCTGCGCACGGCGACGGCGCCGTGCGTGGTGAGGGCCAGTCCGACCCACTCGTCCTCGGCCTGCTCAATCACGGCGCGCACCTCCGGCATGGTGTGCGCGGTCGTCGTCCAGGACCCCTCCCTCAGGGGTGGAAGCTTACTGGTGTCCATGAGTGTCACGCGCCTTCCGCGTCTTGGGCGGCCCCGGCCGCATTGGTCTTGGGGGGTCCATTGAGGTAGTCCGCCCATGAGGAGCCACCCGCCTCAGAGGCGCCAATGAGGTCGTTCACGGCCCGCAATCGGTCAAGAAGGGCTCGCGCCAACCCCGTGGCGTCGTCGCCGTCGGCTTTGAGGCTCCACCCGTCCCCCAGCAGGTTCTCAGCCCCGGTGACGGTGATCCCGGTGACTCTCACCTGCCCCAGCCCCCGGGTCCCGCGGCTGCCCAGGGGCAGGGTCCCGGCGGCGAGTTCGGCGAGAGTCAGGCCGAGGAGGCACATGGCCGCGCGGCGCTGATCGTCTCCGCCCTGGATCCGGTTGAGGTCCAGGGCCAGGCGGATGCGGTTCCACCTCACCAGGGGAACCTCCTCACTGAACAGCAGCCCGTTGGCGACTCCCCCGGTCCAGCGGTCACCGGCGTTGTGGGTGCGCTTCACGGCCTTGGGCTCCTTGCCCTGCGCCAGGGTGTCGAGGACCATGAGGGCCCCCCGCCGCTGTGTGCTTCCGAAAAGGTCGCGCACCAGTTGCGGATCCTGGGCGAGCTGGGCGTGGACCTCTGTGCTCGACCAATCCGCCGAGGCCGCGGCGCCGTCGTCGGCCAGGAGGATGGTGCGGGCGATTCTGGTGGCCCGGCTCCGGAGCGCTCCTCGCACTGAGCTCCCCGGCAGCACCAGTGGCGGGGCGGGCTCCTCGGGGCGGGCGGGGCGGGCCCGCAGGGGGAGCGCAGGATCGGTCTCCTGCCTGTCCGGGTCGCGCTCCGGTGGGCGCTGCTCGGCGACCAGTATTCCGGTCGGGCTGTTCCAGGCGATATCTATGCGGACTTGGTTGGCCACTGGGACTGGGGCGGCCTCAATGTCAATGCCGGGAGGCGTGTCATCGAGGAACCCGCGCAGGGCCTCCTTGGAGTCCAGCGTCGTTTTCTCAACGCGCCAGGCCCGTTTCCCGCCGGCGAGGCCGACGCGGCCCCAGCCGGCGTTCTGCCGTCCTCCGAAACTCACGCGCCCCGCTTTGAGCACCCCCAGGATCTGCCCCAGCAGCTCCTCGAAGCCGTCGGTGTCGCCGTCGTCGTCGAGGCTTCCCACCCGGCCGCTGAGGCACAGGCTCAACCTGGCCCCCGGCGGGAGGATTTCGTGGACGAAAAGCGCACCATCGCCGGCCATGCCCCAGTACCGGTCCACGGCGATGCCGGTGCGCTCGGCCAGTTCCGTCCCGGCCTCAACCCTGTCGAGCGCAATGGCGTGGACGGTCATGGCGCTGGCGCGGTCCTGGCCGCCCCACAGGTGCGCCGTGGTTGCGCCAAAGGCCTCCTCGCAGGCGGCCCGCAGGGAGCCCTTCACGGAGCGCCCCGGAAGGACCGGGGTGCCCGTGGCGTCCCGGGCGAAGAGTCGGGGCTCGCATTGGCGCGCCTCATCCCCGTAGCGACGTTGCGCTCCGCGGTCGACTCTCTCCTCGGTCCCTCCCGAGTGGATGGGCGACTGCGCCCGCAGTTCAACCTCGAGCTCATAGCGTGTGATGCTCACTGCCCCACCCCTGTCTTCAGGAACTCGGCCTGGTCCGCCATGCGCATGGCAATGCTCTGCTGCGCCAGGAGCGGGTGCCCGACGGCGATACGGCCAAACCCTTGGCCTTTGAGTTGTCCGAGGCCATTGCGCTCGATTCTGCTCAGCGCCCTGCGGACCTCTGCGTCCGCGCCCGGGTCGGCGGGGCGGACTCGGATGACTGAGCCGGCCTGGATGGCTATTCGGCTGGGGCGCGGTTGGTGATCGGCTGCGGACCACGAGTCGACACGCCGGTGGCGCACGCCCGCGGCGTACCGGGCCCCCGCGCGTGCGCCCGGCTTCGCGGCACGGTCCTGGTGAAGGTGAACAGCGGCGCCCTCGGCCTCCAGGGCCTTCATGAGGTCTGTGATTCCGCCCGCCGCCCCCAGGGTGGCTGAGCGCAGGATCAGGTCGGAGGTGAGCCAAATGGTGGTGGCGCCCTCCTCGTCCCAGTCCCAGGGCCGCGCGCCGGGTCCGGCCGCGACGCGGCTGAGTCTCCCCAGGTGGCAGTGCACGTTCCCGTAGGTGCCCGACAGCCGCCGGGAGCCGAGGAGGGCCGGGCCGGTGAGCAGGTCCGCGAGCCTCTCCTCCCCCACCACCTGGAGGAGTTCGTCGGACAGGCGCAGCTCCGCCTCGAGGAGGCATCCTGCGGGCAGGGCGCGCACGAGGAACAGCTGGCCCGTGCTGGCCGCCCCGGTGGCGGTATTAATGGCGGTGGACTGGCGCCCCACCAGGGCCGGCTTGCCGACCGGTGTGGGGCCCGCCTGTCCGGCGGCGCCCCAGTAGACGAAGCCCTCACGGCGCAGCGGGATGTGCGCCGTCCGCGGGTCGGCCGCCAGCATCCGGTTCAACGCCTGAAAGCCCTCGCCGTTGCCGGTGGCCGGGGCGTTCTTCTCCTTGGAGAGGATGAAGGGCACTGGGAGCCCGCGGACCCCGCCTATGACGGGGGTGGCGTCGGAGAGTTCCAGGTGCCCGAGGACGACGGCGTCGCGCACGAGCGCATGGTCCGGGAGGGCGCCGCGCAGGCACCGGTGCACCCAGGACAGCAGGACGGTCCCGCGCAGGAACTCCAGGGATTTCACCTCGTTGGAGAAGGGGACCTCGTAGGCGACCAGCGGCGTGTCCAGGCGGATCCTGAGGGGCGCGGTCGCGCCTTCCCCCTGGGGGAGCTGGCTTCCGGCCGCCTTTGAGAGCCGAGCGGGCCGGTGGCTTGCGGCCTTGGGGACGGTGGGGTCCACGCCGGAGGCGCCGAGTTGGAGTGCGTCGAGGTTGTTGGCGCACCAGTGGCGGTCGAGGGCGGTGTTCCCCTCCATGAGGGTGGCGCGGCAGCGCCCATCGCCACTGGTCCGGTCTGAGCCAATGGCGGATACCAGTTGGGCCGCTAGGGCGAGGATGAGGCGGGCGGCCCTGACTTGGGCGGGGGTCCAGGCGAGTTGGGCGCCGGAGGCGCCGTCGATGTGAAGAGTGACGGTCGACCTGCCCTCACCCCCGGCGGCGCGCTCAATGAGGCGCAGGTGGTCCGGGAGGGCCGTCCCGGTGTCGTCGTCAATGGAGACGCTCATGACCTCGTGGGTGCCGGTGCGCGGGGGCGCGCCGGCACCCGGGGAGTCGCTGCCGGACGGGTCCGTGCGTTGGCCGGCGGGGGTGACGGCGGCGTCGGAGAAGGACACCAGGCGCGGCGCCCGGTCGTTGCCGAACAGCGCCCCGGCGAGGTCCTGCCATGGGCCGGTGGGGCTCGCATTGTCCAGGGCGTGGGCGGCGTTGAATGCCTGTTCGCGCATAATCCCGGCGATGACGGTCCCCCGGATAACGGGGCGGCCCTGGGAGTCCTTCTCCACGGCGGCGTCGACGCCGCCGGCCAGGCCGATGCCGGTTGAGACTCCCCAGTCGGTGGTCAGGCGGAGGCGGAGGGAGAAGCCGGCTGCGGATGTCACTGGTCCTCCTGCGCGTGGGTGGTGGTGTCGGGGGCCGTTGCCGGGGGCTGTTTCGCGGACTGCTCCAGATAGGGGATGGGAAGCAGCTCGGAGAGTTCAATGAGGTCGAAGACGAGTGCGGCGTCCCCGAGCGCGGTGACCATGGGTCCGAGGACGCGCCGGGCGTCCTGCCACTCGGAGTCAATGTCTTGGGGCGTGACGGGTTCTGCGCCCGGCGGGGTGTGCGCCTGGTCGGAGAGGAGCTTGCGAATGCGGGCGGCGCGCGTTTTGGGGAAGGCCACGGGTTCTTTCGCCCCGGGGGCGGTGCTCAGCCCCGTGAACCAGGTGCTTCGGTCGATCATGGTTGGCCAGGGGGCGCCGCGCAGGGGGGAGGCGGCAGTGCGCTCGCCCCTCGTGGGCTCAGCCGCGGGGGCGCGGCCGCCCGTTGGCGGCCCGGCGGCGGGCGCGTGGAGCCGGTAGGGGCGGGCGGTGAAGTCCTGGTAGCCCTCGAGGAGTTGATGCGGGTCAGTAATGGTGGAGTCGAAAAGGGCGTGGTAGGTGAGTGTGGAGCACTCCTGTCCAGGTTCTTTACCGATTCTTTTGGCGTCGCGGACGAGTTCTTCGGCCAGGTTGTAGGCGAGGTGGAAGGGGAAGGCCCTGGGCACGATGGCGGCCCCGGCGGCGGCGGTCATTGGCGCCGGCGTGCGGTTTTGGCGGGCGCGGGGGCTCAGGTGCCCGAGCAGCGGGTCCTTCTCGGTCGCCTCCTCATAGGCCTGGAGGAAGGCGTCCATGAAGGGCAGGGCGTAGCGGCCCTCGGTGAGGACGGTGGCGTCGTCGCCTCCCAGGAGGATGGGGACCACGGGCACGGCGGCGGGAGGGCGCCCTGTGCGCTCGCTTTCGGCGTCCGCCCACTGGGCGACCTTGGCCCAGGCGGTGAGGAAGGCGGTGGTCACCGCCGTGTCCAGGCTCTTGTTGATTTTCAGGAGGAAGAGTCGCAGGGCCCGGGGGGATTGTGGTTCGCAATGGACCTGCGCGATGAAGTCGCGGCGGGGGATCGCCCTCATGGACTCCCCGAGTCTGCTCATCATGGCGCCCACCCCATTGCCGTCGATGTGGACGACGGCGATCTTGGACAGGCGGTGGGCGCTCTGGGGTTGGGCGCGGCCCTGGTGCGCCGCCTCCGGAGGCGCGGTGTCGCAGTCGAAGGCGTCCTCGAGTTGTTGCAGGTCTCGTGCCAGCCGTTCTTTAATGGATTCGAAGCGGGGATCGTTTTGGGCTATTTTCAGGAGCCGCCGGCGGGCGTCGGCGGCGCAGGCGCGTTTGACCTGGCTGGTCAGTGACCATGGCCGTTCGGAGTCCCTGCGTTTTCTTTCCAGGCCCAGGAAGGGGGCGGCGGGGAGGGCGGAGTCTTGGGCGCGCCGCAGGTAGGGCGTTTGGGGGAAGCGCGCCTCAGACGGTGGGCGGTTGAGGCCGTACCTGGCGGCCTCGGCGTGAACATGGCTGAGGTCCTCCTCGGTTACGTCGGCGTTCTCGACGGGGATGAAGACCCCGGAGACGTCCATGCCCGGGGCCTGGGCGAGAGCACGGGCGGTGACCGCGCTTATGAGGGCGCGGGCGTCGTCTTGGCCGTCGACCACGGCAATGACCTTCCCGGAGGACTCCGAGACGGGCGTGACCTCAATACCCTGCTTGTCCGCCTCTTGGCGCGCCCATGGGGCGAGCCTGGTCAGCAGGTAGGAGGCCCCAATGTTCTCGCGTTGTCGCGGGGAGGAGAAGACAAAGCGCTGGTTGCCGTTGGTCTCGAGCATGACAAGGTGCATTCGTGGCTCCCTCGGGTCGCGTCCGGGACTAGTGTTCCAGCCGCCCCGAGGCGCGCGCGCCGCCTTGGGGGTACTAGTTCTGGTATAGCCCGGCCCCGGCGGGGTGCCGGCCTGGGCGGGGTGCCGGCCCCGGCTCACCATATCCCCCGGTACAGCCCGGCGTCGTCGAGGGCCGGTGCGGTTCCATAGACTTCGCAACGGTCCCGGCAGGTGCCGCACAGGGGGTAGAGGTGGACGACGTCGTCGGTCTCATGGATGATCTTGGTGATGGTGGTGCGCGCTTCGTCAAGCTCCTGGGGGCTGAGCCGCAGTTGGAAGACGGACTCCTGGAGGCGGTAGCCCATCCCTTCTAGTGCGGCCGCCAGTTTGGCGCGCCGGGTGTTTGAGGCGATGTCGTAGGCGACTATGACGGTTATCGCCACGAGACGCCGGTCCACTCGTAGTCGGGTTCGGTGATGGCTCGGCCCAGCAGCTGGGCGGCGTGGTGGATGTGGCGGCGCCACGTGCCCGAGAACCCGGGCAGGGCGCCTTTGACGCGGCGTTGGAGGGTCGCCTCATAGCCGTCGACGAGTGCTTTCTTGCCTTCACGGTTGAGCCAGATGCCCTCGCCGTCCTCCGAGGCGGTGGCGTGCTCGGGCCGCAGGCGGTGCGAGCGCAGGAGTGAGACGACGGTGCGGTCTACTAGGAGGGGGCGGAATTCCTCCATGAGGTCGAGGGAGAGGCTGGGGCGCTTGTCGGTGGAGGCGTGTAGAACCCCGAGCGAGGGTTCTAGGCCGGCGGCAATGAGGGCACCGGTGCACTCGCTTAAGAGGATGGCGTAGGCGTAGGACAGGGCGGCGTTGGCCAGGTCTTTGGGCGGGCGGCGGCTGCGGCGGGGGAAGGTGACGTCGTCGGGCACGAGGGCGGCCAGGCAGGAGAAGTACTGGGTGGAGGCGGCGCCTTCAATGCCCATGAGTTCATCAATGGTGCCGGCGTGGCCGGTGTCGGCTAGGAGCGTCCGCAGGAGGCCGCAGGTGGTGGTGATGTCGACGGCGCGGTCACGGCGGCCGGCCCGGTGGATGACGTTGAGCTGGTGCCTGATTTTGGCGCGGATAATGGCCTGCGCCAGGGGGAGGCGGGCGTGATCGTTCTCGGCGAGTTCGGCCTGGGCCAGGAGCCGGCGGGCGCTGGTTGTTGACCGTGGCCCGGAGAGCTGCCCGAGGTAGTTGCCATGGCGGGACAGGAAGACGACGTCAATGTCGTTGTAGAGCGCCCAGGAGCGGGCCCCGGCGGATAGGCCGACGGTACCGGTGAGGACTATGCGGTTGACGGCTCGGCGGGGTATGGATACGTGGGGCAGTCCTGTGGGGCCGTCGACTATGAGGCGCTCGCGGGAGACGCGGACGCGGGCGCCGTCTTGGCCGACGTAGACGACTTTGTCGGGGTGGGCGTGCTTGTCGACGTCGTGGTGGGGGTCGACTTGGGGGAGGGTGGCTGAGAAGTCGACTCCGAGGTAGCTGAAGCCCTCGTCGAAGGTGGTGACCATGGTCTTGTCCTCATTGAGTGGGAATCCGAGGGCGGCTGCGAGGACACGGATGGTGTCGAACGCTTCTATGACGTCGCTGCGAGTGGGGCCGCATAGGACGATGTCGTCGGCGAAGCGCACGTATCCGTATCCGGCGTCGCCGATGGTGAGGTCCACGCTGGTGAAGGAGAGGTTGGCCAGGAGGGGTGAGAGGCAGGAGCCTTGGGCGACGCCGCGGCTCCGGGCCCGCGGCTCGTGGTGGGCCCGCCGGGGCGAGGCGATGAGGCGAATGAGGTCGCGTGTTCGGCGGCATTCCAATACGTCCCCCATCGCCTCCAGTGCGTCGTCGATGAGCACGTGGGGGAAGAACTCGTCTATGTCAGTGCGCAGGACGTGGTGGTTGCCGTGGTCTCGGAGGGTGGCGAGGTGGTCGACGGCGTCGTCGACTCCTAGGCCGATCCTGTAGGCGAAGGAGCACGGGGATTGGACGCGGTCGAGGGGCTGAGCGATGACGTCGACGACGGCTCTTTCGACGAGCCGGTCGCGGATGGTGGGCACGTGCAGGATCCGGCGTTCACCGGGGGTCTTTTTGGGGATGGGAATCCGGGTGAGCGGGTTGGGGATGTAGGTCCCGGTTCTGAGTTCGGTGGAGAGGTCGGCCAGGTAGCGGTCCAGGTTTGCGGCGATGGCCTGGGTTTCCCGTTGGAGTTGGCCGTCTCGCGCGTCCTTGGCCAGGAGGGTGCTCCAGGCCTTGGCGAGGACCTCGGTGGAGGTGATGGTTTCGAAGAGGCTTCCCGGCTCGGTGAGTCCGCCGCGTTCGGTGAAGGCGGGGGTGCTTTGAAGCGGGAGGATCTTTTCTCCCAGGTAGTAGCCCCGAGGGGCGCCGCTGAGGGGAGGCGGGGAGCCGGCCCGCCCGGCCGTGTCGGATCGTGCTCGTGGCAGGTGTGTTCTGCGCCGGTGCATGGGCGAGGCGTCCTCCTCTCGTCTTGAACGCCCTTATCTGTCCTATTGTCAACAGATACGCCTGCGTGTCACTACCTCAGTTCTGGTACTTGCGCTGGCGGCCCGTTGTGCGATAAAGGCCGGTCGCGCGCGTACCGTGGGCTGGTTGAGCGGGGCGCGGTGGTGGGCGAGGGGCGGCGAGCGCCAGCGGTCCGGCATCCTGCCTCACGGCGGCTTATCGGGGTCTTTGTTCCCATCACCAGAGGTGATGGGAACAAAGACCCCGATTTGCGGCTGTCTGACGCCCGCCCTTTTTGCCATAACACACCTCACGGTGCGGAGCACCCTCTAGATCGACGGTGTTCCGGTTCGATGAATTCGACAACAAGGTTTTAATGCACCCATGGTACAGGAGCGTTCTGACACCTGGGCAGAGCATAGCACAGACGATGGGCCTGCGCCGCCCTTAATGCACCTTATGGTGCGAGGTGCTTTCTGAACTTGGAATCGACACCGAGATTGAAATCACGAATCTCAGGGTCTTAATGCACCTTATGGTGCGAGGTGCTTTCTGACAGCGCCTCTCAGAGAGGCGTGCAAACTTTAAAGTCTTAATGCACCTTATGGTGCGAGGTGCTTTCTGACCGGCTTGATTGCCGGGTCCAAGATGTCCAATGATGACGTCTTAATGCACCTTATGGTGCGAGGTGCTTTCTGACTTCCGTCGTAGTCACCCCCGAACATGACAAGTTTGTCCTAATGCACCTTATGGTGCGAGGTGCTTTCTGACCTGTGGCGCTCTATGGCGACAAGTCCGCCTGGGATTGTCTTAATGCACCTTATGGTGCGAGGTGCTTTCTGACAAGTAAAAGAGAGAATGAGAAGAGCCGAGTTGGACTGTCTTAATGCACCTTATGGTGCGAGGTGCTTTCTGACCGAGTATACCCTGACCTACCTCAGCGTCTCCATCTCGTCTTAATGCACCTTATGGTGCGAGGTGCTTTCTGACAAAAAAATGCACGAGTACATTTCTCTGGAGGGCAGTGTCTTAATGCACCTTATGGTGCGAGGTGCTTTCTGACTCCAGACGTTCTACGACCCGTCCCTGGGTCGAGTGCGTCTTAATGCACCTTATGGTGCGAGGTGCTTTCTGACTTGGGGAGAAGTCAAATGCTTACAGGAATGCCGCTGCTGTCTTAATGCACCTTATGGTGCGAGGTGCTTTCTGACTCCTGGCGCTGAGCGCTGCTCTCCTGGGCGGTCATGGTCTTAATGCACCTTATGGTGCGAGGTGCTTTCTGACTAACGACTATGTCGTCTTATACGGACGCGAATGAGAGTCTTAATGCACCTTATGGTGCGAGGTGCTTTCTGACGAGAACCATACCCTATTTGAAAGGAAAACGTCATGTCTTAATGCACCTTATGGTGCGAGGTGCTTTCTGACGGGGGGTAGAATAATCATGGGCTACGAGGCAGATGTCTTAATGCACCTTATGGTGCGAGGTGCTTTCTGACCCCCACACAGCCGCATCCGCGCTTCCATGGTGCAGTCTTAATGCACCTTATGGTGCGAGGTGCTTTCTGACCTGCGACGGGGTGCATTGTGAATCGCGGCACATGTCTTAATGCACCTTATGGTGCGAGGTGCTTTCTGACGGGTAGCCCAGGAGCTGCGGGCCATAATCCCCGACTACGGTCTTAATGCACCTTATGGTGCGAGGTGCTTTCTGACCGCCGTCGTTAGCACCGAGGCCGCTGCGGCGGCTTTGTCTTAATGCACCTTATGGTGCGAGGTGCTTTCTGACCTGGATCCCCTGGGTCCTTTGGATCACGTCCATCTTGTCTTAATGCACCTTATGGTGCGAGGTGCTTTCTGACGTCGTGAAGAGGGCTATCCACGAGCTGCTCCAGGATTGTCTTAATGCACCTTATGGTGCGAGGTGCTTTCTGACCCCACCAAGAAGACAGGAGTCCCACATGGATACTAGTCTTAATGCACCTTATGGTGCGAGGTGCTTTCTGACTCCGCTAGAGGATTTTCAGGAGGCGTACGCCGCTTGGGTCTTAATGCACCTTATGGTGCGAGGTGCTTTCTGACCCCTGCCCCAGAAGCCGCGCCATGACGCCACTTCAAGGGCCCGGATCGCCACCGGCCCCGCAAGCACCCCAACAGGGTGGCTAGCACCGCCCCCATTCTGCCACTTCTCCCTGCAATCACGCCACTCGCCACCGACGCCACTTCCACGCCCCCGGCAAACAACTTCCAACGACGCCAAGCCGAAAAGTCCCCCTCCAACACCACCCCCACCCAGGACCAAAGCCCCTTGACAAACGCGATACGACCATTTATTAACGCATTTCGGGCCTCTCGACTACGGGCCAGAATGCGCTCAACCCCCATAGACCTCGGGCCGCAGGGTCCCGATGAACGGCAGGTTGCGATAGTTCTCGGCGTAGTCCAGCCCGTAGCCGACCACGAACTCCGTGGGGATGTCGAAGCCCACGTAGGCCACCTCCACCTCCACCTTGGCAGCTTCAGGCTTGCGCAACAGGGTCGCGATCTCCACGCTCGCCGCCCCGCGCGAGGAGAGGTTGCCGGTCAACCAAGACAGGGTGAGCCCGGAATCAATAATGTCCTCAACAATAAGTACGTCGCGGCCGGTCAGGTCGGTGTCGAGGTCCTTGAGGATGCGCACCACGCCGGAGGACTTGGTGCCCGAGCCGTAGGAGG
>ERZ772964.881-NODE-881-length-11816-cov-13.5202_pt1 | contig 11816 bp, 12 predicted proteins | sample MGYA00580675_ERZ772964 | MGnify/ENA primary metagenome ERZ772964 (study PRJEB29015, sample SAMEA2737941) | human oral metagenome | biome: human oral; feature: human-associated habitat; material: dental | place: China | collected 2139 ...
TCGTCAGGTCGTAGCGGCGCGCGACGGCGTCGAACATGCCCGCGACCTCGCGGGGCTCCTTGGCTAGGGTGGCTCGGCTCATGCGGCCCATGATCTCAGGCGGGGGTGCCGCGTGTACCACCCGGCGGACCGGAGCGGCCCGAGGCGTCCGTCTCGGAGAACGACGTCGGAGCGGACGTTGGCCCGTCTTGGGAACCACCATCACAACCGACAACCTGCCCTCCTCCAAAAAGCTGAGTTCTTATAGCCGCTAACTCAAACAATTTTCATAGCAGGACCTAGCAAGCACGTATCCACGATGCGTCGACAAAAGTTAGTAGCGAATGCGCTGACTTGCCGAGCCTCCGGTCCGCTTCCCGGCGACGAGCCTTCCCGCACGGGATTCAGGTGGGTCTCGCATCCCTTGACGAGGGCTGTCGGCCGGAGTATGCTCTGCCGCAAGTGATGATGTTGCTGAAGGAATGTCATGTCCCTGCTCTCTGCTCATACGGTCAGCGTCCAGTCCGTGTGCGGGCGACTTCAGTTTTGTTTGACTCGCGACGTGGACGGGAGGCGACCTCCGCCGCGATGCGTCTCGCTGAGCCCTGGAGGATTGTTGTCGGCCCTGTCCGGACTTGTGGGCGGCTGCCGATTTTTTGCAGGTCCGCACGGATCCTGTGGTGCTGGGCGCGGCCATCCGGTTTGTGTGAGGAACCCTGGAGTTGAAGAATGATCAGTGTTGAAGGACTTACAAAGAAGTACGGGCGGAACGTCGCCGTCGATGATCTGAGCTTTTCGGTCGAGAATGGCATCCTGTTCGCTTTCCTCGGCACCAACGGAGCGGGAAAGTCCACCACGATCTCCTGCATGACGACCCTGTTGGCGTTCAATTCAGGAAGAATTACAATCAACGACAAGGAGGTGGGGCGCCGGGACGGCGAGATCCGCTCCGATATAGGCATCGTGTTCCAGCAGTCGTTGCTCGACCCGCGCCTGACGGTGAGGGAGAACCTGGAGTCCCGGGCGCTGTTCTACGGCGTGAGCCGCCGTCGCGTGAACGAGCTGATCGACCTCATTGACATGCAAGGGTTCCAGGGCAGGCGCTACGGCGTGCTCTCGGGCGGCGAGAAAAGACGCGCGGACATTGCGCGGGCACTGCTCAACAAGCCCTCGATGCTCTTCCTCGACGAGCCGACGACGGGGCTGGACCCTCAGAGTCGCGAGCAGGTCTGGTCGGTCATCTCCCAGCTGCGCACGGACCTGGGGCTCACGGTCCTTCTGACAACGCACTACATGGCCGAGACGGAGAACGCGGACCGTGTTCTCGTTATCGACCACGGACGCTCTATCGCCGAGGGGACGCCGTTCGAGCTGCGGGCGCAGTACAGCACCCCCCACCTGTCGGTCAGTCTGGAGGACGAGGACAGCCCGGGCGCGGCCGATCGGGTGCGCGCCCTCGTGCCGGGCGTCCAGGCCGAGTCGGAGGAGGTCGGGGGCGCTGTGCACCTCACGGTACCCGATTCGGCGGCGGCCCTGAGGGCCCTGGACGCGCTGCGCCCCCACCTGGTCGACTTCGAGTTTCGGCAGGGCTCGATGGACGATGTATTTCTGGCGCTCACGACGCAGGAGAGGAAGTCATGAGGACGACTCTGGGACTGGTGCGACGCAATATTCGAGTTTATTACCGTGATCGAGGGCAGGTTGTCCTCTCGCTCATCGCGCCGCTGATCCTTCTGCTGCTCTACGTGCTGTTTCTCGGGAACCTTCAGGTGGATACGCTCGAGGACTCGCTTCCTGAGGCCAGTGCGGAGCAAGTTGATGCATTCGTCTACACCTGGGTATTCTCCGGGATGGTGATGATCACGACGGTGACCACGGGGCTGTCGGCATTGAACACATTCGTGGAGGACAGGGTCTTCGGACGGTTCAAGGACTTCCGGGTGTCTCCGATCAACTCGGTGCAGCTCATCACCGGTTACCTTGTCGCCTCCTGTCTCATCGCCTTCGTGATGAGCATGGTCGTCTTCGCTGCCGGCCTGGTGGTGGTATCGATGGCTTACGACAGCTTTCCCGGCTGGAGAAATGTTTTCCTGAGCGTCGGTTACGCCGCGCTGATGTGCCTTGGGTTCTCGTCCTTGTCGGCTCTTATGGTGACCTTCGTGCGCACTTCCGGGGCATTCACCTCGCTGAGTGTGATCGTGGGGACGATCATCGGCTTCCTGGCCGGGGCCTATATCCCGGAGGGAACGATGACGAAAGGCGTCGTGCACGCGCTCAACGTCTTGCCGTTCTCGCAGTCGGCGATGCTGCTCCGTGAGCCATTGGCCGGTGGCGCGCTAACCGATCTCACGGAGGGGCTGCCGGGCGCGCATGAGACGATCGCCGAGTACTTCGGTTTCAAGCTGATGATCGGCAGCATGAGCGTCACGAATGGGATTGCCGTTCTTGTTCTTGTCGCTATGACGATCGTGTGCGGAGGCCTGGGGGCATTTCGGATGCGCAGGAGCATCAATTGATCCAGGAAAGAACGACGGCGCTGCGCTCCTCGAGCATATTGGCGCTTTTCCCCGGTCAGGGAACCCAGGCCGTCGGCATGGGACGCAGGGCGGCCGAGGCTTCAGCCGCGGCGGCGCAGGTGTTCGACTTGGCCTCCGACATTCTGAGGATCGATGCGCGTGAGCTGTGCTGGCGCACACCCGATGCTGAGCTGAAGCGGACCAAGAACGCTCAGCCGGCTATCACGATCGCGGCGCTGGCCAGCTGGGCCGTGGCATCGGAGGAGCTGATGGGTTCCTCTGCGGTGGTGGCAGCGGGGCACAGCGTTGGGGCCATCTCCGCCGCCGCGGCCGCCGGCTACCTCAGTATGCCCACCGCGGTCAGGCTCGCGGCTTCGCGAGGCGAGTTGATGGGCTCGGTGGCGGGCCACGGCTCGATGCTCGCGGTGGCGATCAACGGCCTTCCCACTGCCGACGAGCAGGAGGAACGGGCACATGAGCTTGCTGCGCGTTTCCACGTGGACGTAGGTGCTGTCAACGGCCCCAGACAGGTCGTGCTCTCCGGTCCGCGCGATCTCATCGAGCGGGCCTGTGCGCAGCTGGAGGGTAGGGCGAAGATGCTCGCGGTCAGCCACGCGTTCCACTCCAGGATGATGGCGCCGGTGGAGTCGCAGTGGTGCGCCATGGTTGACGCCGTCGAGATGGAGCCTGCGCCGACCTGGTCCTACCAAGGGTCCATCCTCGCCATGAGGGCGCGGACTGCCGAAGACGTGCGCCAAGATCTGCGGGCGAGTTTGACCATGCCCGTGCTCTGGTCGAGAGTCATGGAGTCGACGATGACGCTCTCCGAGGTCCGGGTCTTCGGCCCTGGTGGGGTACTGGCGCGCCTGGCCCGCCCTTATCGGGGCGGGCGGACGGTGACGCAGGTGGACGTGTCATGAGGAACAGGTTCCTGGCACTGGTGACCGGAGCATCACGCGGAATCGGTCGTGCCGCCGCGATCGCTCTGGCGGAGGCGGGGTATGACATCGCCGGGTGGTTCAAGTCGAATTCTGACGCTGCGGGGGAGACTGCGCGCGCCGTTGAGGCGACCGGCGCGCGCTTCTACGCCCAGGCGGTCGACGTCGCGGACGAGGCAGCGGTCAGGGCCGGCTTCAGGCAGATGCGCAAGACAGCCGATGCGCCGTTGCGCGCACTGGTCTGCGCAGCGGGGATCACCCGGGACGGGCTGGCGGGCATAATGACTGCCGAAGCCTTCGACTCGGTCGTCAGGGTCAACCTGCGCGGTTCTTTTCTCGTATGCCGGGAGGCCACCAAGGCGATGCGTCGCAGCGGTGGGGCGATTGTCCTCGTCTCCTCAGTAGCCGGCCTGTCCGGTCAGCCCGGACAGGCGAACTACTCCGCCAGCAAGGGCGGTATTAACGCGATGACCCAGTCGCTGGCGAAGGAGAGCGCACGGTTCGGGATCCGTGTCAACGCCGTGGCTCCCGGGTACACCCAGACCGATATGTACCGGGCCATGGATCCGTCCGCGCGCAGGAGGGCGATGGAGACGGTTCCGCTGGGGCGGCCCGGGACGAGTGCCGAGGTCGCCTCAGCCATAGCGTTCCTCATCGGGGAATCCAGCAGCTACATCACGGGCCAGATCCTGGCCGTTGACGGAGGGATAACGGCCTGATGCCGTTTAGCACAATGAAGGAAGCCGAAGTGTCAGAACTGCGAGCACATGCACAGGAGCGTTTCGACCTGGTGGGCCGGGTCACCGAGATGCTCATCGACGGACTTGACCTGCCGGACGATCCTGCGCGGGTCGACCCTGATCAGCCCCTCTTCGGACGCGGACTCGAGCTTGACTCACTGGACACACTTGAGATTGTCAGCCTCATTGACGAGGAGTACAGCGTCACGCTGGAGGACACCCCGGCGGCGTTCGGGTCCATCAATAGGATCGTTGACCAGCTGTGTGACAGGCGGTCATGACGATGGCGGGCGACACCTACTCGGCCGTGCAGATACTGCACCGGCTGCCCCACCGGCACCCGTTCGTCCTGCTCGACCGGGTGACGGTCGATGAGCCGGGGCGCTGCGGCGTCGGGTTCTCGCTCATCAGCATCTCCAACCCGGTCTTCGCGGGACACTTCCCAAGCCACCCGGTTTATCCGGGCGTGCTCCTGGTGGAGACCGCCGCGCAGACCGCGGGGGTTGTTGCGGCAGCGGGCAGGTCCTCAGCCGGTGGGATCCCGCTGCTGGCCGCCATCCGCAAATTCGCTTTCCGCAAGCCGGTCGTTCCCGGCGACCTGGTGGAGGCGCACTGCGTGCTGAAGACTGCTGCGGGGGCCCTGCGAGAGTTCAGCTGCAGGATCGAGGTCAACGGCGAGCTGCGGGCAGAGGGAGGCGTTGCCGTCTCAATCCGCGAGGGCGCGGCAGGGGCGTGAGGACGGCATGCATATCCGTGACTACATTCGTTCGGATGCGGAACGGGTGCGCGATCTTATTGTGCGCACAGGCTTTGGCGCGGACGCCTCGGATGCGCTTAAGACCCCGGCGACCATCCACGAAACCCTGATGGAGCGCTGTGCCAAGTGCGTCCTGGTGGCCGAGGAGGAAGACGGCCGTATTGTCGGCATGCTGGCAATGCTCCGTGACAGCGGGCGGAGGTCGTCGCCTCCCGACGAGCTCTACTCCGACCTGTACCTGATTGACCCTCACCACCGGAACGGACTGGTCGGCGGCAAGCTGTTCGATATCGCGTTCCGACGGGTTCTGGCGATGGGGGTGCGGGTGCTGCGGACGGAGGCCAGTCCCGTGAACCCGGCCTTCGCGCTCTACGCCCGCGCCGGATTCCGTTGCAAACCGGGATCCCTGCCCGATCAGCGGGGCTACGTCGATCTGGTCTCATGGCTCCCCGGTGTCGTGCTCGACATGATGTCCGTGGACGTGCGGTACCGGGACGCCCCGCCGGGCCTGCACGCACTGCGCGGCACTCGCGGCGCTGGAGCGTCATCCGGCGTGGAATGGGTCGACGGCCGGTGGAGCGCGCGATATGAGGTGCAGCTGGGGGACAGCCCCTCATACATCGTCGTGGACCTCGATACCGGTGAGGTCCTTGAGGCCGGGGCGACGCTGCCCGTGCGGCTGCCGAGACCCGGCAACGGGGCAGTGGTGCCGCCCCGGACCGCGGAGCTGTGGCGGGCGGAGTTCGAAGACGGCGCCTGGACCGTCACCGTTGACGACGAAGGGACTCTGCGGATCGAGGACGGGGGGTCGCCGGTACTCCTCGAACGATGGCCGGTGGTCCGTCATGTGGATCCTCCTGGCTGGCGCAACACGACGCCGGCCAGGCAGGCTGACGCCGTACCGTTGCAGCCCGGTTCCCCGCGTGTCATCGCGCACCAGCGCCTCGACGGCGTGCGTCTCGCCGGCACGGCAGACGGTATTGAGCGCACCTGCACGGTGCGCGGCAATGAGCTGGAGGTGCGCACGTCGTCCGATAGAGCAGTGATCTGCAGCCCGTGGACTCGACTGCGAGGGTCCGTATGGCACCTTCACTCAGGCGGCCGCTGGTACAGCGGCCCGACGCGTCAGGGAGTGTGGCCCCCCTCAGCGGCAGACTTCCAGCCAGCGGTTCGCAGGCCCTTTGACGACGCGCGGAACGAGCATATTGATGCCGTGGCCGTCAGTGCCGGTGGACGGACACTGGTCGCACGGTGGGACGGGGCCGACGCCAGGTTCGAGGCGCTTCATCTCCCGCAGCTGCTCGTTCCCGCAGGCCGGGAGGCGACATGGACGGTGAGTGCGTCCGAGCATGACCTGGCGACCGAGCCGTGTGCCGAGTCGGCCCCGGGCGTGAATGAGATCCGCCTGAAGGACAGTGTGCAGCCGCCCGACCAGGACGTTGTGCGGCCCGTCGACTGGTCGGCTCCGGATAATCAAGGCGCTCGCGTGTGCGAGACCGGGCCGCACCGCCTCACGATGGCTTCCGGCTCTGCGCTGGCTACGTGGCTCTGCGGTGGTCGTTCCATCCTCACATCGCCCTGGCCGCGCTCTCGTGCCCTCGGTCCGCTGGGCGACTGGCACGCGGGACTGTGGGTCGTCGAAGTTCCCGACCGGAACGACCCAGACCATGGCGTCGTCTGGGCGGGGCCGGATCGGTCACTGCCTTACCAGCAGGACGGACCCGGCTGGTCAGTCGGCCTCGGGCAGGAGGGGATGCTGCGCGTGCGGGCGACTGCCGACAGCGGCGGTGACGGGGACGTCGCCGTTTGCCTGACTCCGTCCGTGGCGAAAGGATCTCGGTTCATGGTCCTTGCGAACGGGAGGTTGTGGGAGCTGTCTGAAGCAGCCCGCAGCTGGGAGGGAGGCGTCAGCGCTGTGGCGCTCATGATCGCACCTGATCAGTATCTGGTGGTCGCTCCGTGGCCGCAAGGGAGGCCCTCCGATACCGAGGTGTTTATCCGATTCGGTCATGGACCGGTGCTCCTGACGTGCCTGGGGCGGGCCCGCCGGCCTTTCACCGTCGATCTGCAAGTTCACCCGGCTGCCTCGGTCCTGAGCGTGCTTGGATGCCGGCCCGGGTCGTGCGAGCGGATCAGGTGACCCCGTCACCGGCTGCGTCCCTTGTAATTGTGGGGTTCATTTATCAATAAGGAGAAAGAGATGCTTGATCTGAACGACAGCTATGCCGCGCTCAGAGGCAGTGTGGGAGTGTATCCGATGACGGGCTCGTTGCTTCGGCTCTCCGGCGCCCAGCGTCAAGGAATGCTGTCGTGGCTGTTGGCCCGCACCACCGAGTACTCGCACCCGGACACGAGTGAGTGGTCGCTGGTCCTCGACAAGACCGGCCGTCCGGCGGGAACCGCGCTGGTCCTGCTCGGAGAGGCGGAGGACCTGCTCCTGCTTGATGCCGCTGCGGGATGGCTGGACGCCGCGTGCGGGGCCGCTCCGGAGCAGGTGCATGAGCGGGTGGAAGTCACCCCGGCCGAGGGTTTCGCGATCGCGATAGAAGGCCCTCGGTCGTGGGAGGTCGTCGAGCCGCTCATCGACCAGCCGATCTCCGATCTGCTGCTGAACGAGGTGATCGGAACCACGGTCGGCGGCCGGCCCGTCAGGCTCGCAAGGACTGGTACGACGTCCGAGTTCGGTTACGTCGTTATTGGTTCGGGTTCCATCGAGGCCGCCATGGGCGTGCTTGCCGCCCGGGCCGCGGAACTCGGGGGAGGGGTGATCGACCAGCAGGCCTTGGTCCGCGTCCACGTGGAGACCAACCATCCCATCATCCCCGAGCAAACTCGCGGACTGAGCATCACTGAGTCCGGCGTCTCCTGGCTCATGTCGCTGACCAGAGATGATGCATTCTACGGCGATGCCGCCCTTGGTGTTCCGGCCGGCACCCGGCGACTGGTCGCCGCATACGCCCGCGGTCAGGATTTCCCCGCCAGCGGCACGAGCGTGTTCGATGAGGATAATGCGGTGGGGACCGTGCAGGTCGCAGCGCCTGCAGCGGGGTGCGGCGACGGCATCGGGCTCCTGCTGCTGGATAATCCGTATTGCGTGCCCGGCCTGAGCCTGATGACGGGCGACGGACAGGTCCTCGAGACTGTCTCAAGGCCTGCAGTGACCCCTTTGTCCTGGGTGCGAACGATCGGGGTGCGTCCATGAAGGTCGTCATTACCGGCATGTCCATGCTGACAGCCGCTGGACGAACTCTGGCGGAGGGGTGGTCCGGCATCGCTCAGGGCCAGTCTGGGCTGGGTGACTTCGACTCGATCCCGACGGTCGGTGTGTCGACGAGGTGGGGCGGCCAGGTCCGGTCGGTCGAGGAACCCGGCCTCGAAGATGATGACCGTGCGATTCAGCTCGCTGCGCTGGCGCTGGGTGACGCCCTGCGCGATGCCGGCCTCGAGAAGGCCAATCCTTATCCGCAGGACCGTCGGGGCCTGAGCGTCGGAACCTGCATCGGCGGTGCCCGAAGGGGTGAGGCATTCCAGAGGCAGTGGATCAGCGATGGCCTGGACGCAGCCGACAACAGGCTGCTGTGGCAGTATCCGCTGCATGCGCTCGGCGACGCGTTGGCCAGCGAGTTCGCCCTCCTGGGGGCCCGCACTGTCAACTCGAATGCGTGCGCGGCGGGCGCGGTCGCGATCGCCAACGGCATGGAGGTCCTGCGTTCCGGCCACGCCGACGTAATGGTGGTCGGCGGATCTGATCCGTTGGCCTATCTTCCCTTCGCCGGGTTCTCCAGTCTGTCCGCGCTCTCGGCGGAGCACTGCGCGCCCTATACCCGCAGTGACGGGCTGACTCTGGGCGAGGGAGCCGCGTTTCTGATCTTGGAGGAGGACAACGCGGCCCGTAACCGCGGGGCGCGGATCCTGGCCGAACTGCGCGGCTACGGACTCTCAGCCGACGCCTATCATCCCACCGCGCCTGACCCGCGAGGGCGCGGAGCGCGCAGCGCCATGGTGGCAGCCACCCGGATGGCCGGCATTGAGATGACTGAGATCGACTACATCAACGGACACGGAACGGGGACTCCCGCCAACGACACTGGCGAGCTGCGGCTGATCTCCTCTCTTGGCAGTCCGCACCCCCCGGTCAGCTCCACGAAGTCCATGATCGGGCACACCCTCGGGGCCGCTGGCGCCGTCGAGTCAGTGGTTTCGATCAAGGCACTGGTGGAGCAGGTACTCCCACCGACCCACGTGCCGGAGGACAGTCTCGCCCAGCAGCGCAAAACCGCGAGACTCGAGGGCGAAGGGATCGATATCGTGCCGGACCGGGCGCGGAAGGGGACGATCGGCGTCGTGGCCTCGAACTCGTTCGCCTTTGGCGGGAATAACGCCAGCCTGCTGTTCTCACCACCCGACTCGGACGACTCCGGGCCGGAGTATCTCGACTTCACTTTGGAAGTGACCGGTGTGGGTGCTATTGCCGGTCATGCGGTCGACACCTTGCAGGTCGCAGACAAGTTGTTCGACGGCACTCGGCTGTACGATGAGGTCGCCACTGTGCGCGAAGGCGCCTCGTACCCTGTGGGCATGGTTCCCGACAAGAGGCTGAAAGCGGGGATCAACCCGCGGTCGTTGCGCCGCCTGGATCGGCTCAGCCGCTTGGCGGCGCAGGCGGTCTCCGAGTTGCTTGTGCGGACGAGGCTCTCGTCTGAGGCGCTCGAATCCTCTGGACTGGTGTTCGCCACGGGCTACGGGCCGTTGACGGCGATTGAAGAGTTCCAGCGCGGTCTGCTCGTTTCCGGGGAGGGAGACTCCCGCATCTTTCCGAACACCGTGATGAACGCCGCCGCGGGACATGTTGCTCTTCTGAAGCAGATGCGCGGTCCTACGGCGACTTTCTGCGCAGGAGGCACCTCGGCGGTCTCGGCTCTGCACTTCGCCGGACAGCTCATGCGCTCGGGAGCGTGTGAAAGGGTCATCCTGGTCGCGGCCGACGAGGTCACAAGAGTACTGCTCAGCGGATTCCACGGCCAGCCCGGATTCCTGTCCACGGGAACTCTGAATCCGCGCGGTAACACAGGACGGCTGTTTTGTGAGGCCGCAGTGGGAGTGCTTCTCGAACGACCGGATTCTCATCCCGACCGGGCGACCTTGGCTGAGATTGTCGGATTCGGCATGGCCGGGGACGGGTCGGTGCCGGGCACTCTTCGCCGTGATTGTGATGGGATCCTGCGGGCGATGACCGGTGCCCTTGATGACGCAGGCATTGGACCCGGTTCCGTGGACGTGGTGGTGAGCGCCGCGTGCGGGCGCGATCTGCCCGACCGGCTGGAGCAGGATGCTCTGGAGAGGCTGGGGCTGGCCTCCGGGGCCAGCGTGAGCTTCCCCAAAGGCGTCCAGGGGGACACGCTGAGTGCGGCGCCAATGCTCGGCGTCCTGCAGGCTGTGTGGATGCGTCAGCGCGGACGCGTTCCGGCGCTGCTCAGTGGCGCGGCTGGTGGTCTGGACATATCGGGCTCGATTCTGACGCTTATCAACTCCTTCGAGATCGGAGGCAGTTATCAGTCGATCATGGTCCGCACGTGAGCCCTAGCTTATGGGCGGTCCCGGCGGTGCCTCATGGCGTCTGGGCTTGGCGTGTCCGTTCAGACCGCCCCGCCCCCGCGGGGTCGGGGCGGCGGGCAGTTCGGCACCTGGCCAGGCTGCGCCCTTGTTGCAAGAGTCCCCAACCGCAGCCCTTGGATGACGGCCGTAGCCGCTGCGTCGGTTGCGGCAGCTTCTGGTCAGCGAGCCACTCAGGCTCGTTGATCGCCGTCGTGCGAGCGCCCGGTCCGATCGGCGTGGACGTGCAACAGCCTCGTTCTCGACCGGCGGCTCTGCGCCGATGGGGCGACAGATGCGGGGTGCCCGGGGCGCGGTTGTCCCACTGGGTGCTCGGCGAGGCCTGTCTCAAGGCCGTGGGACTCGCCCAGAGTCTGCCTCGCCGTGGCGAGCTGAACCTTCCCACCGCCCCGAAGGACTCGGGCCGGACGATGCTCGCGGACGGTAGAGCGATCGCGTGGCGGTGGGGGGACGCAGCGGGGGATCCGGACGGTTGTTTCTGGGCGCTCGCCTGGCTGCTGGGCTCCTTCTCCGCCCCGGCCTGAGTCATGACCTGACCAGCGGTTGATGCGGGAGCCGTCTCGCCCGCGCTTGTCATGGCTTGGCCCCCACAGGGCGGTCGAGGCTTGGACGTACTGAGGATAGGCGGCCCGGGTGATGGGGGCCGCCTGGGCCCACTGCGGGGGCAGCGCCCGCGAAGACAGTGGGAGGCTCACGCCTTTGACTCCGCCTTCGTTGACGATGCCGATGTGTCCGTCTTCCTGGCCGTTGGTGGAGAGCCTGGTGGTTGAAGAAGCGGCCGTCGTCGGGAGCGGGTGTCCAGCCGAGGCGGTCGCGGACGGCGAAGGCCTCCTGGAGGGTCATAGGCCAGGAGTGGTCCGTCCAGGCCCGGATCTAGGCCACATCCTCCCGGACCTGCAGGACGAAGAAGTCGGTCATGGGATGATCCTTTCTCTTGGGTGTTTGATGTGTGGTTGAGTGCTTAGAGACCGGCGATCTTCTGCTCGAGCTTGGCAGTGAAGCCGGGTGAGGGCGAGAAGCCCGTGGTGCGGACCCTGGTGGTCCGCCCCGGGCCGGGGGTCTCGAAGACGTCCGTGCGCAGGCTGGTACGGCCGTCCTTGATGAGCTCCCGCAGGCCGGGGTCGTCGTGGAAGTACCGGGGGACGCGCTCGTCCTCCAGCATGCGGTCCATGACATAGTCGGACGTGCCCTGGGCCGCGGGCGGGGCTCCGAGCTCATCGAGCTCATCAAGAGCGTAGGTCTTGCTCGGGTCGTAGGCGGCGGTGCCGCCCTT
>ERZ772964.885-NODE-885-length-11786-cov-3.2334_pt1 | contig 11786 bp, 15 predicted proteins | sample MGYA00580675_ERZ772964 | MGnify/ENA primary metagenome ERZ772964 (study PRJEB29015, sample SAMEA2737941) | human oral metagenome | biome: human oral; feature: human-associated habitat; material: dental | place: China | collected 2139 ...
CCGACCCGTCTCGGGTCCTTATCGGCGTCGGCGGCCGATAGGACCCGGCTGGTCTGGTGCGGCCGAGCCGGTGGACGGCTTCGCGGGTGAGTCCGGCGGCTGGGTCGCGTGGTGGCTGGGCTTAGTCAGGTTGATCAGCTGCTGCTCGGTCCGGGCGGCCGGGACGCCGTAGCGCTGGTGACTGGCGGCGTACAGGGACGCTGGTTCCTGCCGGGCCGGTGGTGCGGGCCTGGTGGTGACGGACAGCCAGCCGGTGGACCGCCCCTGCTGCATCAGGGTGGCATAGGCGTGGTAGGCGGGCAGCCCGATGAAGTCCTGGGCCTCCAGTCCTGGTGCCAGATGGGCGGCCGCGGCGGCGTCGGTGCCGGACAGGCCGAAGTAGATCTTGTTGCGGGCGTTAGTCTCCAAGGCCTGGACCATGGCCGGGCTGAGCTGGGCGCGGTACTGGTGGGCCAGGTGCAGGGCTCCGCCCAGGGACCGGGCCTGGGCCAGTGCCTCGGACAGGTCGCCGGGCAGACCGTTGATGAAGTCGTGGGCCTCGTCGATGTAGACGGAGACGACGTGGCGGCGTTCGGGCGGTAGCGCCTGGCGGGCCAGCAGCCGTGACCACAGCTGTCCGACCAGCAGGCTTCCCAGTAGGCGGGCGGCCTCCGCCCCGAGCAGGCCGCGGTTGAGGTTGACCACCACGATCCGTTTGCGGGTGAACAGCTCCTCGACCGTGAAGCGTGGAGCGCTCTGTCCCAGAACGGCGCGCAGGTGGGGCCGCAGGATGAGCTGGCGCAGCTTGTTGAGCACCGGGGCGATTTCCACCGCCTGCGCCTGTGGTCTCTTGGCCTCGTAGGCGGCCCAAAAGGCGCCGGTGCCCAGCGGGTCGTCCTGGTCGTCCAGTACCCGGCGCCGGAAGGCCGGGTCGGTCAGGAGCGGCGGCAGCCACAGCAGGTTGGCGCCCGGCGTGCGCGCCAGGGTCAGCAGTGCCGCGTTGAGGACGTCGGCGGTGCGGACGCCCCAGTGTTCACGGAACAGTGCTGCCAGCGTTCCCAGCAGGCTGTCGGCGGTCACTGGTGCCAGGCGGGCTGGCCCGGCCAACGGATTCAACCCCACCGGAGCAGGATTGGTCGGGTCGATCACCACCACGTCCTCGTGGCGGCCCTCCGGGACGCGGGCCAGCAGGTCGGTCGCCAGGTCGCCTTTGGGGTCGAGCAGCAGCACCGCCCGGTGAGCCTCGACATCGGCCAGGGCGAGGGACAGCAGCACGGTCGACTTTCCGGTACCGGTGGGCCCCAGCAGATGGGTGTGGAAAACCGCGTCACGAATCGGAATCGCGACGGGCTGCCTGCACCCTGGGGTGCTGGTCAGACCAATAACTCGTTCGGATCTCACCAGACTGGCTGGTGGCGGCAGCAGACGCGGGTGCAGGTCGCCGAGGAGCGGTAGCGGCGGCTCGCCGATCGGCCAGCCGCACAGGGCTGTCAGCTGCCCCGAGCGCAGACGCAGCGGCCAGGCCCACGGGCGTGACACCCGGTTGAGCCTGTCCGGCGTCTCGGCGCCCAGGCGGAACCGGGCCCGGGGCGTCTCGACGATCCGCAGCGCCCCCAGCAACCGGGAGAACAACTGGTGCGCCTGGGCGGGCGTGCCGGTATATCCCAGGCGCAGGCAGGCCGCCGCCCCGTGCTGCTCGCTGGTCATCCTGGTCGGACGCTCCGGTGACCTCGGAGCGGGCTGGCCCAGGAACAGCTCACGCCAGCCCGGTGCTGGTGACCCGGCGAAGGACGACGACGGCAGGCGGCGTCCGATCAGCAGCTGCACCACCGCCTGCTGGTCCTCGTGCAGGCCGCTCAGGCAGGCGTACAGCGCCCGGGTCGCCGCTATGACACGATCCGCTGACGTGCTGACATGGCTGCCGCGGACCTGCAGCCGTACCGCCTGGCCCACCGCCGGGCGCTGTCGCTGAGGATGGTGCAGCCGTGCCGGCAGGTGATGGCCCAGCAGCTGCTCCAGCTCAACGGCCCGACCCGGTTGGCAGCCGACCAGCCAGCATGCCCCACCGGCCCAGGCCCGCAGCTCCAGCACCACCGGCCCCACCTCGACGGCGGTAGCCAGGCACTCCAGCGCCGCTGCGCCCACCGCGGGTGCTGCCGGGCTGTCCCAGACCATCTCCTGCCACTGCCAGTTCCCGTTCACGACCTGTCCTCCGTCTGAGGAGGCTCGCTCCCGGCACCAGCCGGCCGAAGGGTCCTCGCCGTCTCATCCGGGTCGGTCGTCGCGACCTCCTGCTCGGCGTGGTGCAGGGCCAGCACCAGCAGAACCCGAGCCAGCGCCTCGACGTCGATCTTCCGACGCCATGAGGCCACTGCCCGGTACCGCCGCTGAGTACCGCGACCGCTGCTCCTCCTGCTCCGGTAGGTCATGACCGCCTCCGCCTGCTTCTTCTCACCAGCGCCGCAGGTACCAGCGCACGACGGCCACGACCGCGGCCACGGCGCCTGCGGCCGCCAGAGCCCACCAGTAGCGGCAGATCAGGTCCACCGTCCACGTCAGCAGCACGACGCCGCCGAACACGTACAGGCAGCTCCTCCAGAACCTCGCCGCGAGCGAGCGCGGCCCGCCACCGTCCGGCATGCTTGACCCCTCTCACGACCTGTCCCTGTCTGCGTGGTCACGTCCGTCCTCGTCCCGTCCTGCCCTTTCGCTGTACCGTGGTACGGGGTAGCCGGGGATGTGGATGTCCGAGGGGATCTGGTTGCCCCAGACGGCCCAGTTCCTGTTGCTGGGTGGGTGGCGTCTGGCGAAGAGCTCGAGGTAGGGCCCGTGGCTGATCCGCTCAATGACGGCGAACTGCTCCTCGGGCTTGTGGGAGTGGTCCTGGAGGGGCGCGAACATCCAGGTCGGCTGGGAGTGGTATGCCACGGGTGCCCGCCCCCGGGTGGCGAGGATGAGGTGCTCTGTGGCGTTGCGCAGGTAGTTGCCCAGGGTAAAGCGTGGCTTGATCCAGGTCAGTGGGGAGCGTGGGGTGAAGCCCCAGGCCTCTGCCAGGTCGTAGCCGGCTCTCAGGGTGGCGTTGGTGACCCACAGCCACAGGTGGGCGTCCGGCTGGGCGAGCTGGGCCACGGGGAGGCCGCGGATCTGGTCGAGGGTCATGAGGTCGTAGTGGCGGGAGGCGCCGAGGGGCCCGCGTTGGTGGGTGTCCCAGGGCGGGTCGGCCAGGATGGTGCGGAAGCGTGGACCGGTGTAGGCGGCGGGTGCGCCGGGGGCGTCCTTCCCCTGGTTGTTCTGGGGGTGGTGTCCTGTGTCGTGCATGGCGGATCTCCTTGTCTTCCCTCCTCCTGATCCTGGTGGAGGGGTGGTTAATGGTTCTGTTACGGCTGCGAGAGGGCTCTGATAGGGTCCTTGTGATCTGTGACTTCCTGTTCAGTATCCTGTGTGCTTGCCGTTGCCCTCTAGTGAGCCTGAGAGCGTGCGTGATGGCAATGGCTGCGGGTAGTGGTTCTGTTAGCGGTCGGACGGGTGGGCTGGGGCTGGTCCCTCCTGGTGGGGGTGCGGGTTCCTCCAGGTCCGTGGTCGTGGGGGCAAGTGATGTGGAAATGACGACAGGCAGCTCGTCCCGGGCGGTTCTGCCCGGCCGGTGGTTCCCGGGGCGCCGGGGCGCGGGTGGAGGGGTGTGGTTGTCTGCCCCTCTCTCCTGCCCGGCGCCCCGGGGTCCCGTTCCTGGAGGGGTTGCCTGCCCCCTTGTCGTGTCAGCGCCGGTCGTGGTGCTGGTGGTGGAGCGCGGTGCGGATCATGGTGGTGGCGGCCTGGAGGGCTGCCTGGTCCTGGGCGTACCTGGCCGTGGCGGTGCGGATCCACAGGCCACTGGTGGTGTCGTCCAGGACCCTGCCTGCGGGGTGGGCGCGCATGCAGGCCTGGCGGCGGGCGGCCTGGTGGTCGTGGCGGTGGCGGGCACGGCGGGTCAGGAGGGTGAGCAGCGCCAGGGCGGTGGGTACGGCGAGCGCGGCCAGGGTGGCGGTGTCCATGGGCGGGGTCTCCTTCGGTTCTCCTGCTGGGTGGTCTCGGGGGCTGGTGGTCCTAGAGGGTGGTGATGGTCCGGGCGGCGGTGGCGGCGTAGGTGTGGATGATGGCGTCGTAGTAGGGGGCGGCCGTGGGGGTGACCTGGTAGAGCTGGTCCGCCAGGGTGCCCAGGGCGGCGAGGTTGTGCATGGCGCTGGCGGCCAGGAGGGCTCGGGCCTGGTCCGTGGCGTGGGCCAGCTCGGTGCGCGCCTCCAGGGCAGCCAGGTCGCGGCGTCGGGCGCGCGCCAGGACCCGGGGATGCTGGCCGGCCGTGGGAGCAGGGTCCTGCGGGGCGGTGATGTCGGTGGGCACGGGAACGATCCCCTTCCTGCATGGTGGGGCTGGCGGTTCCGGCCCCGGTGGGACCAGGAGACCTCGCGGCAGGGGTCCGAGTCGTGACAAAAAAGTGCACCCGGGTGTCTGGGTACGGGATACTGGGGGTGTGGTGCCGGAGAACAGGTCTGAGGACGGGTTGCTGGAGGGCGTCTTCGCCCTGGGCGCCGGTGATAACGAGGCGGCCGCCCAGGTCGCGCTGGAGGAACGGGTGCTGGGTGAGCTGCTGGCTCTGCGCAAGGCGACCGGTGTCCTGACAGTGCAGAAGTTCGGCCGGTTCGAGGCTCTGCGGCTGGTGTGCGGCGGGGGCGACCTGCTGGACGCCTACCTGACGTTCCAGCGGGAGCTGGAGCGCTACCGGCACGCCGGACGCAACGAGGCGGCGGCCGCCCTGTCCGTCTCCTCGCCCGCCGACTCGGTGCTGGATCGTCTCCAGCTGACTGCCGAGGCTCTCTCGCCGGGGGACGAGTGGCGGGACCAGCGCACGGCCAGGCGGTGGAGCGACGCGGGTATGCCGGTGATCGCGCGGGACCTGGTCTACTTTGCCCGGGTCAGCGGGAGACTGGGTGGCGAGACGCTGTCCGTCACCCTGGGCGGTGACGCAGAGGCAGGCCTGACGGTGGTGGTCGACCAGGTGGCGAGCACTACTCTGCCGGTGCGGTCCCCGTTAGTCCAGGTCTGGCACTACCCGGGTGGTGAGGAGCCGCGTCAGGTCGAGGTGGACCTGGACCGCTACGGCAGCGCCACCGTGAGGCACCCGGACCGGACAATGCGTCGTTACCGCCTGCTCCTGGACCTGCCTGCCATCCCTCCCGACGACGGCGGTACCGCAGACGACGACGTCCCCCTCCTGACCGTGTCCGTCACAGGGAGGGACGCGCCTATGCGCACCGTCTTCTTCGAGGACCGCTCCCGCCTGCCTCCCGGCTGCCACGCCCGTCTCGCCTGCTACCGCAGTATCGTCACCGTGGACGTAGTGAGAGACGGTGGGGACGACGCCGGTTAGGGCCGTCCCCGACACGGGACCGTGTTATGATTTACAACACAGAATAAGGCTTGTGGCGTAAACAACTTGTGCGGTCCGCCACTCGCGATGTAATCTTCCTGCTGGTCATGCGCGTCCGGGCGGTACCGTCGCCTGGACACGCTGCCGCTCGCCCCTGGCTCACAGGATCCGGGTACGGCGCACGCCCTGTGCGTGCTGCCGGGTCTTCGTGCGCGAGGCGGGGGATGGCGCCAGCTACACGACCGGACAGGCCGATTTCTCCAGGGGAGATGTGAGGAAATGACGTTCACGCGACGTGGACACCAGGGGCGTACCCGGTGACCGGGAACCACCCCGCACAGACACCTCACCCCACACCACGGGTCGAGCAGACCGGTGGACGACCCCACCACGCGCCCGCTGCCCACGCCGCTACCTGGACTCCCCGCTGCGCACACGCACCAGGCCACCCACCGCGAGCAGGACCCACCGCCCCAGAACCCGACAGCAAGCACGTGCGCAATCCGCGACTGCCCACGCCGCGGCACCACCGCACGTAACGGGTCCCCCCAGAGAGCAGAGACAGTAGACAAGCTCTTAGCAGCGAGACTCCAGTCCGGATCTGAACCCCAGGGATTGTCATAACTAACGCCACCATTTATAATGGTTCGCATAGTTATGAGTGAAACAATACCATCAATGCCGGACCGTGAGACCACGTCAGAATCGGTTGATCCTGCGCGCGAGATGGGATCTCGAGCGGTTCATGCGGTTTGTCCTCGCTGCCAGAGAGAGTTTGAGCAGGAAGACATGAACGGCAAAGATGAGGGCACTGTTATAAAGATCAAAATTAGTAGGGCACCTGACTGCAAATACGAAGTACCGTGGTCCCGTAATTTAGAAGCGGTCAGTGCGCTTAGTCAGTACCCTGAAACCAGAGAGCAACGTGAAGTTCGCGAGGAGAACGCTCTAAGAGTTCGAGCTGCACGAGAGGCAAGACTTGCAGTACAAAGAAGGCGGCGCAAGAAGTAGGATCATAACGTAGGTTTTGCACAAGTTTATATATGTAGCATGGAATTGGATTGACAAAACTTATTTTCAACAGCAATTGAAGTGGAGACGAAATGGTTGATCGCGATCCGTTTATTAATCTTGGTGACGAAAACCTCTATCGAACATGTAGATACTACGACGATTTAATGTCCGATTTGTCCTGGATACTGAGAAGAGTTGAATCCATCTCTTTTATTGACAGACATTCAATCAGGAGACAGTATACTATTGACGTAGATGTCGATTTACTGCTAAAGATTCGCAGCGCCTGGGGTATCAATAGTAACCATAACAATGGATACCAAAAACATTCGACCGCCTCTAATCCACTTGAAATATCCTATCTGCCTATATTGCAAGGTATGACTAGAGAGCCATTTCTTGATGTCGACCTGACGGATGATAATGGTAGAAATCTTCATGTTGGCTTACGAAGCGAAAATGTGGCAGTGGTTGCTGCTGCATTAACAGGGTATGCGGTATCGAATTTGAAGTCACGACGACAACAGCTCTACTGGTCACGCATTCTTTATAAGAAAATGCATGAACTTATTTACGACAATAAAACGAGCGAGTATTTGTTGTTAAAATTTGATAAAGGAATTTCGCTTCCTGTCGCAGTGATGACTATTTTGCAATCTAAAAAGTTTGAAAAAACGTACGAACGGCTAAACAATGGATATGTATTAAGTATAGTAGATCCGTTCAGTTTTAATTCACATTATAGTTACAATTGTTCATCGCGGGTCTTGAAGTTTGCGTATACTACTCGAATGGATTCCCAGCACATTGACCAAAATAAGCAGAAATCATCGTTTTTGGTTGCACTGAAAAATCTTTTACTTCCTCTTGGTCCGAGTTATATAATTTCGTTACCTCAATTCGGCAATGGCTACGGTGCGTGTCATGCGCGAGTTTATTGTCCTGTAGGTATGATAATTGATGATGTCGGTCTAATTTCTGGAGACAAAAAAGAATTAACTTTGCAAGATGCCGCTGGCAATACTGAAAAAAGACTGCAGACTCGTTTTATTTACAAATATGAAGATGAGTGCCGTGCGGAGATTATATATGATAAAATTCGAGCAGAATTTCTTGACCATGCTCTTCCTGCTTCGTTGAATCAGGACAAAAACACCGATTCAGTAAAGTCGTGGCAAGTCAAACTTACATTAAATCCTAAGCGAGGAGAATTACTTATACCTGGATTATGTCTGCTTCTTATTTCTTTTGTCGTAATATTGTCTAATCGTCTATCAGGTTATAGATATGGAGATCTTTTTAACGCTTCCTCATTAGCGAGCTTGATTCTTCCGCTCACTGCTGGAATTATAATAGTGCGTCAAGAGCATGCAGTTTTGGCTCGTTCAGTTATACTTGCACGATTTTTAATTGGTGCGTCTTCGTTTTTCTGCATATTATCGGGTATAATATCTACGGTGCGAGAAAATGGTTCATCTTCTGTTCCTAATGTTTTAGTTACAAACCCTTCTTTTCTTGTGAAGGCGCTGACCTTCTGGATTCCTGCAACACTTACTGGAGTAGCAATTCTATACATTATAGCTTACGTAACAAGCATACAAATGTTACGTTATGGTCAAGGGTTGAAAAAATGGCAGAAGGGAGTAAAGATAAGTTTGAATTTTCGTTTACTGTTACGCGGGGTTATCAAATTTTGTTTTGGTGCTGTATCTGTTGATTAGATTTAGCTGTTTTCTCCCCCAGCGTTCTTCCTGGACTTCCGTCTCCTCTCACGGTTGTCTGTCTGGTGCCCGCCCGTTCCTCGGGCGGTGTACCAGACCAGACGAAGCGCGGAGGAGGAGCCCAGCCATGCACAACCACCCAGTCCGGGTGAACAGGTCATGTCCATCCTGGTGTGTCGCCATCCACGATCCGGAGGATCCTCCGTCAGAGTATCTGCACGAGGCTCTCTGCCGTGAGGTTCCCTGTGTCGTCCTAGATCGGCGCACCAACGAGGGCGGTACCGTGTTACGTAACCCTGCTGCTGCAACATTGTACCTTGAACAGTACCGCTACGCCGCAGACCGTGATACCTGGCTCTACCTCGGAGACGGGTTCCATGGATTCGACCTGAGCCCGGAGAGCGCGCGGCGGCTGGCAGCCATGCTGCTGATGTATCTGGAGGAGGTGGATGAGGCGGTGTAGACGTACAGGGTAAATCCATAGCTCAGGAGAGGTGTAACCTTTCCTGAGTTTTCTTTTGCGCACTATGCGTTGCCCTGTCATGCTTCAGTTCTCGTGATCTGTTGCCTGCCTGGTGGCATAATCACAACCGCTTTGCTACAATAGCATACAGAAATGAGTCGCCGTTCGGACAAGCCCACCAGCTCAGTCTCCACCGTTCATCGCCTACGCAGAGCCAAGGCGGCACTGCTCGCTGTCTCGTTGACGCTTGCCGGCATCCTGCTCATCATGTCCAACGGGTGGCTGTCCGGACAGGATCTCGGCACGTGGAGCTGGCTACACGCCCTGCCACTCGGTGAACTCGGTGGGACGCTGTTCGGCGCCGGGCTGCTCAGTACTCTTTTTGAATACACCTTCCACCGGGACCAGGAGGAGGCCACCATGGAGCGGTTCCGGCAGACGATCCACGACGAGGCACCTGCCTTGCGCGACGCCGTGATTGAGGCCTTCCGGTTCCAGCGTCAGGACGTGGGTCGGATCGCGACACCGGAGCTGTTGGACGACCTGGCCGAGACAAGCCTGGGACTGCGCTTCGGTGACGCAGCCTTCGGTCGGGAGGTGTATGGGGATATTAAGCACCAGGCTATCACGGCGGAGGAACGCTGGTACGATGCTCGTATTGACGCAACCCTAGCTATAGCTAGGGTTAGAGGCGAAGCCTCTAACCCTTTCTTCGACTTAATTGTTCGCTGGAGTATCAAGTGGTACCGCGGCACCGATTCCGGAAGTTCGCGGTGGTGTCAGACCGACGGCGCTACGAGGAGCTGGTGGCCCAGCGCGGGGAGACGAGCGTGTGGTATCGCCGGCCAGCGGCCGGGTTTGACGTCACCGACCCGGAGGTATTCGCGCTGGAGCAGTTCACCGTGGACGGAGACGAAGTATCTTTCGAGCGCCAGGTAGACGATGTGTCACAGGTCTACGTGGTGGACCTCGGAGAAGAAGTCGTTCAACGAGGTGAACCAGTAGTGGTGTCGTTCCGGTTTAGAACCACTGCGCCGCAGGACGGGCATACTTTTCACCTGAATGTAGACCGACCAACCAAAGGGCTAGAGGTGGAACTGCATTATGATCCGGCAGCTGTGGCTCGCGTGCGTTTGATGGACTTCGCATCACGGGGAGATGGCGGTCGCATATCAGAGGAGCCGGAGCATACTATCGTGCGTTACCGGTACGATGGGTGGCTGTTTCCGCGGGCGGGGCTGGTCTTTGTTTGGACGCTACTAGGGGAACGACGGCAAGCGGTGAGTCATCCTCCACGGAAAGGACACAGGCCAGTAGCCCTTCGTGACAGTGATGCCCACCAAGCGAAGGTCACCTGACGGGCATCACTGCAGTGTGTGTGTATGTATGCCAATGCTTAGCTTCAGCAACCGCCCATAGCATCCACCTCCTCCCGTCTGGCCTGCCGGACACCATCGATGCTACTCATAAGTATGTAGACTCTCAAGTGGCATCCGTTCACGCTGGGCTACATGGCCCAGGGAGAACTCCAGCGGACGGTGGGCGCGAACCTGCGCGCCTGGCGCCACGCCCGCGGCCTGAGCCAAGAAGCCTTCGCCGAGGTCCTGGGCGTGCACCGCACCTACATGGGCGGTGTCGAGCGAGGCGAGCGCAACCTCACCCTGCGCAGCCTGGAACGCATCGCCGAGGTACTGGAGGTGGACCCCCGGAAGCTGCTGGAACCGGTGGGGTGAGCAACCTCACTACGAGGAGGGCCGGGCCGGGCTACCCTCCCCGCACCACCTTCTGCACCGTGCTCCTACTGACCCCGAGCTGTCTCGCCGTGCCCTTGATCGTCCCGACAGCGGCGTAGGCCTGGCGAACCCGCTGGCGGAAGGACTCATCGGCGATGTCGGTGCGCAGCGTCAGGCCAACACGCTTCAGGTGGCGGGCTACGGTCTGCCGATGGAAGCCAAACTGCTGAGCGAGCTCCTTGACCGTGCAGCCAGCCTGGTACAGCTCCGCCATCTCCCCAACCAGCTCAGGCCTGAGGTAGCGGTTCATACGCCGGGGCGCAGGTACAGCAACCCCGCCACCATCAAGACTCTCGGCATCAGCAGCATGACCAGGGGAGCCACCCGAACCCTCCTGGGCAGCATGCTGCATCACGTACCGCCAGCAGGCTTTCCAGAGGTTAGAGTGGGATAGGGTTGCGCCGACTGCAAGCCGCTGAGACTCTCAGCGGCTCTCGTCGTCTCCGGGAGCCAGGGCGATAACTCACCGAGCGGGCCCCAGAGCGCACCTCTGGCTCTACCCTTAGCTGCACCTTACCTTTAGCTTGGGGGCTTTTCCCTCTTTTTCGGAGGGAAGCTGTTGCACGAGCTCCTTGCAGATCCCGCGGGCTCCTGTGCCGCTCCCTCACCGGGTTCCGAGGTATATCGGGATAAACCGTAAGGCCCCGTACGCTCCTCCGCGGGTCGTGAGATCTGCAAGAAAGCGCGCCCGCGCGGGGCGGACGGCGTGGCCTTGTCCGGCTCCCAGGACGCAAAGGGCGTGCCAGCCGAGCATGCGGGCGCGCAAAGCCTGAGAGCGCCCGTCATGTGGTGACGGGCGCTCTCAGGCACGTGTACAGAGCTCACCCTCGTCGTGGGGGATCCGTCAGGCGGCGAGGCGCGACGGCGCTTTTACGCAGTAGCAGCGCGGACCGTCACGTCATCTCCGCCTGACGTGTGTGACGCGGGTGCCTCGTTGTACCGCTTATCGCCCTATAAGCACCACCTCCTCGGTCTGGCTGTCGCACCACAGTATAAAACATATTTAGCCATGGTATAGGATATATTTACTTGAGACGCATAGTCTCTGGACACAGAAGGTTGGGCTCGCTGTGATGAGAAGGTGTCTGGTACCTCGCCCAAGCCGCCCATCTCGTCTGCTGCTGGCGAGTTCGGGGCGCGGGTGCGTGCCCGACGCCGGGAGCTGGGGCTGTCCCAGGAGGCCCTGGCCGAGGGCAGCGAGCTGCACTGGACGTTCATTGGCCAGGTCGAACGCGGCCAGCGCAACCTGTCCCTGCACAACATCCTGCGTGTCGCCCGTGTCCTGGACGTGGATCCGGGGGAGCTGGTCCGGGGGTTACGTGGGTGAGCGGCGCCGGTCGCCGTCGGCTGCACCGCCCCCGTTCCGCCACCTACCTGCACCTACCTGACGCCGGTCCGGTCGCGTCCTCGCG
>ERZ772964.888-NODE-888-length-11779-cov-57.6457_pt1 | contig 11779 bp, 10 predicted proteins | sample MGYA00580675_ERZ772964 | MGnify/ENA primary metagenome ERZ772964 (study PRJEB29015, sample SAMEA2737941) | human oral metagenome | biome: human oral; feature: human-associated habitat; material: dental | place: China | collected 2139 ...
GCCCGTACCGCAAACCAACACAGGTGCTCGAGTCGAGTAGACTCAGGCTTACGAGCGAACCTTCGCTAAGGAACTCGGCAATACAGCGACCGTAACTTCGGGATAAGGTCTGCCCCCACTTCGGTGGATATCAGCCGCGTTCACTCAGTGAATATATAGGTTAAAGAGTACATTTTTAATCACAAAACGAATTTTCTGAGATAGAGCAAACAAACTGTTCTTTTGAACGCGAATCTCTTGTGTCTAACGATGTGGGGGCCGCAGCAAAAGAGCCCACGGAACTGTTTATCAAAAACACAGGTCTCTGCTAACACGAAAGTGGATGTATAGGGGCTGACTCCTGCCCGGTGCCGGAAGGTTAAGGGGAGTGCTTCACGGTGCAAACTGAAGCCCCGGTGAACGGCGGCGGTAACTATAACCGTCCTAAGGTAGCGAAATTCCTTGTCAGGTAAGTTCTGACCCGCACGAATGGAGTAATCATGTGGGCACTGTCTCAGCGAAGGACTCGGTGAAAGTGCATTGGCGGTAAAGATGCCGTCTGTCCATACCAGGACGAGAAGACCCCATGGAGCTTTACTACAGCTTTACATTGATCCAGGTTTCAGCATGTGTAGCATAGTTGGGAGACTTTGAAACAGATACGCTAGTATTTGCGGAGTCGCAATGTGAAATACCAACCTTGCTGTGATCTTGATCTCACTTGTGCCGTTATCCGGTACAAGGACCGTGTATGGTGGGTAGTTTAACTGGGGCGGTTGCCTCCTAAAGAGTAGCGGAGGCGTTCAAAGGTTGGCTAACTTCGGATGGAAATCGAAGTGATAGTGTATGCGCATAAGCCAGCTTGACTGTGAGGAGTACATTCCAATCAGAGACGAAAGTCGGAGCAAGTGACCCGCTGTACGAACATTTGTTCATTGAATGTGGGATCGACAGCGCACACGGATAAAAGTTACCCTGGGGATAACAGGCTTATAGCGCCCAATAGTTCACATAGACGGCGCTGTTTGGCACCTCGATGTCGGCTCATCACATCCTGGAGGGGGAGCACCTTCCAAGGGTTCGGCTGTTCGCCGATTAAAGTGGTACGCGAGCTGGGTTCAGAACGTCGTGAGACAGTTCGGTTTATATCCGGTATGGACGATAGGAAACTTGAGAGGATCTACCCCTAGTACGAGAGGACCGGGGCGGATGCACCTCTGGTGTATCGATTGTGGCCACCTGCTGCATTGTCGAGTAGCTATGTGCGGACTAGATAAGCGCTGAAAGCATATTAAGCGCGAAACTAACCTCAAGATAAGGTTTCCCTATGAGGACACAGAAAGACTATCTGTTTGATAGGCGCAAGGTGGAAGTGCAGCAATGCATGGAGCTAAAGCGTACTAATAGTCCCATTGCCTTTTTATGTCCTTGTCTGCTAGCGTTTATGCTTGCATAACGCTCGCGGATAAGGTAGACTTGACTAGTAATTGGTGCTTTTCAATGAGCGCCGGTCGATTAACAATTCAATTCCGTGCAGAAAACTGGACATCGAAGAAAGGGGTTTGGCCCACCACGCGAGTATATGTGGAACCAAGCGCTTTAAACCCCCTCCTTCGGTGCCCATGGCGAGGAGGAAACACCTGTTCTCATCCCGAACACAGAAGTTAAGCTCCCCAGCGGCGATTATACTGCTTTTAGTGGGAAACTAGCACGGTGCCGAATTATAAAAAGGACTTCCGAATAGGGAGTCTTTTTTCTTGTTCCGTTGCGACGGCAAGATAATTTACCCATCCAAATAGGATGGTTTATCTTATATACTAGTTTTATACACAGCTAGATTTACTGTAAATTTGCTATGAGCTTTGTTGTTTTATATAATACTGCTTATGACAAGAAAAACAAAAAATAAACGAAGCCATATGAAGCTGTCTAAAAGTATCATTATTCGGGCGGTTATTTGTAGTAGTATAATAATGTGGATTATCGCTTTATATTTGCCGGCATATATTCACATTGATTATCCTGATCGTATTATTTCAGGAGCGGGCGCGTTTATATTTGGTTTATATTTTAGTATTCCTATGCTGTTTGGTCGAACTTTTTTGGCACTGGCATGGATGGCAAATATTGGTTATATTATTGCAATTATAACGCTTATGGGCGGTAAATTTAAGAATAGCAAGCTGCCGATTTATTCAATTTTGCTTGCTATTGCTCCGCTTGGCGCGTACTTTCCTGGAGACATTATGTTTGAAAACGAGAACGATATTAGCCAGGCTACTATTGGTATCGCTGCTTTCTTGTGGCATGGGGCAATAGCGCTCGTAGCTTTATGTTTATTTACTATGTCAGTTAAGCAAGCGAAAATGCCGTTTTATAATGACGGCAATCAGAACAACGGAATGGTATTGATAGACTAGCGACAATTAGCTAAATATTAGCGGGGCGGTGTAATGAATGCGAGTACGATGCCTTAAGTTTTTTCCAAGCCGCCTTGCGCTGCTTCGGTGTCATGCTTACTGCCCATTTCCATGCTCTAGTATGTCCAAATTTCATATCCTTATATCCTCTTTTTGGTCCGGATTCTATTATAGATTTGGCATGCTGGCTACCAAAGCTTATTTTTATGGCTTCGATTAAAAATGAAAATAGCAATCGGTGTTCTTGTTCATTAAAGATATCTCTGGCTTTTACGGTCGGCGTCTGAATATTATGCTGGTCAAGTAGTCTATGTCCAATCTCGTGAATAAGCAACCAAAGAATGATGTCGTCGCTTATTACTCTTGATGCGGGTATTTCAATAGATATTGCTTTTTTCCCGTCAAAGCCTGCGCTACCAAACCATAGAGAGTTGCTAGTTATATCGCTTACCACAATAGTAAACCCTCTGCGAAACGATAGTCCAGAAGCTGCTTCAAGACCAGAGACGATATTATCCTCGTATTCTTTATATAGCCTTTGGACGCGGGCTGTCAGAAATATTCCAGTCCAGTCTTTTTTCTTCATTCTAAATTTGACTAGCATATGGTAATTATAGCAAATAAAAATAACGCTCTTGAAAGAGCGTTATTTTCTCTATTCTCGAATCTCGCAGAAAACGAGAATTGTATTTGTGGTGGAACTACGATTTCTAAAGTTCCAGTAGGTAGCCAGCATGATGTTGCCGACAATACTTAGTATAGCTAACAGAGAGGCAGAATGCAATATTTTATTCACAATGAAAGAGCGCTTATGTAAATATTGACAAAGTATGAGCAGTATGATAGCATAAAATTATAACACATACCATGTGTGATATATAAAGGTGAGGGTTTCTACATAATTTTATGTGGAAATCTTTTTTAATACGGAGGAAAACTCATGGCAGGAACAAAAGCCGGCGGTCTGAAGGCTGCGAAGAAAAACTTAGCGCGTGATCCAAACTTTTACGCGAAAATTGGCGCAAAGGGCGGTAAGAATGGCAAGACCGGCGGTTTTGCGGCTAATCCGGCTTTGGCGCGAATTGCCGGCGCAAAGGGCGGAAAAATTTCTCGCCGGCGCAAGGCGACAGCAACGACGGTTGCATCGGCAACAGCCGCGTCAGCCGCGCAAGCAGCAACCCAAGATGATGTAACGCTAGCTGCGTAGTTCTAACGTCCGAGCGTGATAATATAAAACAACCCTCTTTGCAAAGAGGGTTGTTTATTTACGGTAGCGGCGGAGTTCGCAGGAGCGAGCCTCGTTGACGCGCCATTCGCTATGGCACTGAAGACAGCGGTAGCGGTGTTTAGCAATTTCCATACCGACTGCTTCACAATTTGGGCAAATACTGCGTGAGTGTAGCCAGTCGCGGTAACTATCCAGCGAATCTTGAACGATGTCGTCGTCCATTTGCAGCGGCAGATTGTATGCGGGAGCAAGCATGTCTACGGCATATTCCCAGGCTGATCTTTCCATATCAATTAACGTAATATCCCGCTGGTAGGATTCGTGCTGCAGTTTGGCGTGGGCGATTTCATGCAGCAATTGGGCAAAATCGTTTTTTTGCCGCAGGTTTTTATAAAAAACTGTTTGTGTTTTCGGAGACCATGAAAAAACATCGCTTTTTTTAAAGGTAATGTCTGGAAAATCTAGTTTAATTTTGGCGAGCGTGGGCCAGCGCATTGTCATAGCATCCATATAATACAATTTCTTCCGGCTTCGGCGCGCTAGCGATTTTCGGTACGGCTATGGCGGCTGGTAGGTTTTCTGCTAGCAAGCCGCTTAATATATCGGTAAAATAGGGGACAAACGAACCAATACTGCCGCCGATTACGATGACATCTGGCTGAGTAAAAGCGATGAGCGGTTGCAGTCCGACGCTAATTCTCTTAGCGATTTCTGACCAAACTTCCAGGGAGGTTTCTTTCGATAACTCGCCGAATAGTTCATAAAATACTCGTCCGGCTGCAATTTGCTCCCAGGATAGGGTGCGTCCGCCATACGACAGCATCATATGCCCGCCCTCGCAATCGTTTAAGGATTTATCTAGCACGCCGTTTAAGATCAGGGAAGTGCCGATACCGGTGCCGATCGTGATATACAATCCGCAGCGAGGTAACTTGTCTAAGCGGTGTATACTGGCGAGCCCAGCCATGTTAGCGTCGTTAGCAATTATGATATTGGTATTGGGAAAGTTCTTTGCAAAAAGCTGCCGGATGGGTATGTTTTGCCAATTGAGATTTTGACACCAAACAGCAATTCCGTCATGGACAACGCCCGGCAGAGCGACAGATAACGTAGTAGCGGAATCGCCTGAAATTAAGTGTATTTGATCGGTAACGCGCTGGATATACTGTTCAACATTTTTTGGTGTTGGGAATTTTATGATTTGCTCGGGCTGCCCGTTATCGTTAAAGCGGGCGACGAGCGTTTTTGTTCCTCCAGTATCTACGGCAACTATCATAATTGGATTATACCATAGCTCTTTACTGATTACGGGCTATCATGATATAATAAAGAAAATTTGAGTTTGGAGAAGCAGGCAATGAATAGAAATAATCAACGAGGAGCTGTCGGAACATTTGTAGTGGTTGGTGCTGTGCTAGCAGCGGCGGCTTTGGCAGTGTTGTACGGCGCCCGCCATTCGCTAAGCGATCAGCAGAATCCGCCGATTTCAAGCGAATTGGTCGCGGCAGATAATAAATCCGACAATAAAGACAATAAGGGCAATAAAGATACTAAAGACAGCAAAGACGCTAAAACGGAAAATAAATCAGGCGGCAATTCGGAACAAAAGACTGAAACCGGCAAAGATCAGAATGCTGACTCCAAATCTGGCAGCGATAACTCTTCTGTAATAACCGGTTCGGATACTAAAACAGAGAGTAAATCTGAAGATAAGAAAGCTGATACGCAGGCTACCCCGCAGACGCCAGCAGCACAAACTAGCGATAAGGACTTGCCAAAAACTGGCCCGGCTGAATCGGTGGCGGCTATTCTGGCGATTGGCGGTTTAACCTTTATCGTTTTGGCGTACGTTCAGTCGCGCCGGGTTGTCTGATTTTGACTTAACTATATCTGTTGTGGTACAATTACTATTGATCTATAGGGAAGTTTTTCATGCTGTCCCTAGGAAGTAATATCAATTTTAAGGAAGGGGTCTTTAGGAAGACTTATGGCAAATGCCAAAATTACAATGGACGACCTGCTGGCGCAAGCAGGCGATAATATAAAGCAAATTGCTGCTGGCGACATGGTTAACGGAACTGTGTTGTCGGTTAGAAAACACGAGGTTTTGATCGATTTAGGACCTTTGGGTGTTGGTTTAGTACCGCGCCGCGAAGTTGGTTTTTCAAAAAATTATACTGTAGGCGACGAAGTTGTCGCTAGCGTGGTTGACCCAGAACTGGACAACGGCTATTCGCTGCTGTCGCTGCGTAAAGCTGCCAAGGATCGCGGCTGGGACGAGGTCTTTGCTAAGCTTGAAACGGGCGAGATTATTACAGTAGTGCCTTACGATGCTAATCGCGGCGGTATGCTGGTGGAATACGAGGGTATTCGCGGCTTCTTACCGGTATCGCAGCTGTCAGCAGAACATTATCCGCGCGTCGGTTCAAGCGATAAGGACGAGATTTTGCAGCGTCTTAATACTTTGGTAAATAAAGACATTAAGGTGCGAATCTTGGACGCTGATCGTAAGACAAACAAACTTATCTTTTCTGAAAAAGAGGCGGTAAAAGAAGGTTTGGCGGAGCGATTCCAGAAGATGGCGATTGGCGATACAGTTGAAGGCGTAGTGACTGGCGTTGTCGACTTTGGCGTGTTCGTTAATGTTGAAGGTATTGAAGGGCTAATTCACATCTCAGAAATCAGTTGGGAGCGTGTTAACAATCCAGCCGATTACGTGAAGGTTGGACAGACGGTCAAGGCGAAGATCATCGCGATTGATAAAGAGCGCCTGAGTTTGAGCATGAAGCAATTGACTAAAGATCCTTGGTTGGATGAAGTCGAGCAATTCAAGCCTGGCGATAAAGTTGAGGGAACAGTGACTCGCATTACGCCGTTTGGCGCGTTTGTGCAGCTAAGCCCGGCAGTTGAGGCGCTGGTTCACGTGTCGGAACTTGGCGGCGACGGGACGGATCCTGAAAAAGTATTCACCTTGAATGAGCGTAAAGAATTTACGGTTTTGGATATTGATAAAGAAAACCGCAAGATTTCTCTTTCGCTTGGCAAATCAAAGAAAAAATAATACAAATCCCCTGAAGCGTAGCTACGCCCAGAGGTGAGAGGAGCTTACTATGGCAGAAAAAATCGTCAATATCGCGGATTCGGTAACGGTTGGCGAATTGGCTGAAACTCTGGGATTGTCGGTAACTACGCTGATTGGCGAGTTGTTTAAGAACGGAATTGCGGCGACGATTAACCAGCGACTGGACTTTGAGACGGCGCAGATTGTGGTCGAGGAATTGGGATTGGATGTGCAGCTGAAGCGCAAGGCGGCTGCTGCGGAGATTCATCATCATGCACGAAAACTATCAGATAAGGCAGTGCCGCGCCCGCCAATTGTGGCGGTGATGGGGCATGTTGATCATGGTAAGACGAGCTTATTGGATGCAATTTTAGATAAAAAGACAGTTGAGGGCGAGGCTGGCGGGATAACGCAGCATATTAGCGCTTATCAAGCAAAGCGTAATGGGCGGATGATTACGCTGTTGGATACACCAGGACATGAGGCGTTTGCAGCATTGCGGCAACACGGCGCGGTGCTGACTGATGTGGTGATTATCGTGGCGGCGGCGGATGACGGCGTTAAGCCGCAGACGGTCGAGGCGATTCGGTTTGCGCGCTCGGCTAATGCGAAAATCGTGGTGGCGATCAATAAAATTGACAAAGATACCGCCAACCCGCAGCTGGTAAAAACGCAGCTGGCGTCTGAACACGGCCTCAATCCTGAGGAATGGGGCGGAGATACGGTGATGGTGGAAGTCAGCGCTAAAACTGGCCAGAATTTGGATAAGCTGCTGGATATGGTGCTACTGGTGGCGGATATGGAAGATTTACGGGCGGATGAGGATGTGCCGGCCGAAGGCTTGGTGATTGAGGCGCATATGGAAACCGGGCGTGGTGCGGTGGTCGGGCTGCTGGTGGAAAACGGGCATTTGCGGCCGGGGCATTATTTGGTTGCTGGAACGGCTTACGGACGAGTTAGGACGCTTCAGGACTTCCGCGGTAAGACAGTTAAAGATGCCGGTCCGAGTACGCCAGTCAACGTGACTGGATTTAAGGAATTGCCGCAGTTTGGCGATGGATTTGAAATTGCTAAGAGCGAGAAAGAGGCGCGCAATTTGGCGCAAAAAGCGAAAATTGAGCAGGAAAAGATGGCCGCTACTACTAATATTACCGGCGCGGACATCCTAAAAATGATGAATCAGAAGCTTGATGCCGAGGAGTTTAATGTGATTATTAAGGCTGATGTCCAGGGTTCGGTGACGTCGGTGGTGGATAGTTTGAAGTTGATTGATACGGGCGGCGAAGTTGAATTGCATGTCGTCGGTACGGGCGTGGGTAATATTTCTGAGAATGATATTCACTTGGCAGTAGGCGAGAATACGGTAATTTACGGGTTTAATGTCGATCTTCCGCCGGCGGTCAAGCGATTGGCGGCGCGCGAACACGTGGAAGTGCGGATTTTTAAGGTAATTTATGAGCTATTGGACGATGCGAAAGATTCAATGGAAGCGCTGCTGGCGCCAGAAGTTGTCGAGACGGAAATTGGCGAATTGGAAGTAAAAGGCGTGTTTAGGACGATGCGCGAGGAAATAATCGCTGGCGGCGAAATAAAACGCGGCAAGGTGGCGAAAGGACTGCTGGCGCGAGTAAAACGCGGCAAGGAGCAAATTGCCGAGGTGGAAGTCTCGTCTGTTCAGCGCCAACAGCAGGAAGCCAAGGAAGTGTTTGAGGGCGAAATGTGCGGTTTGAGCCTGAAAACGAAGAAAAAGATTACCCTGGAAATTGGTGACAAACTGGAATTCTTCACGCGGGAATTGGTGAAGAAAACTCTGTAGCCTACTGGGGTAAATTAAAGCATTTGTGGTTCGGATTTTAGCAAAAGTGGTTAAGCTAGGCAAAAAGCTTGACATTTTGTATAGTGTATGATAGCATACTAACATAATCTTTAAGAAAAGTATTTCTAAGAAAGGAACCACCACATGGCATCAAAAGAAACAACACCCGGCAGCGGCGCGAGAAGAGGGCAATCTAGACCAGGGGAGGGTCGTGTAGGGGATGTGGCGACTCCGGCATGGGGTACTCCTCTAAAAGTCGACTGGAAACCCTTGCGTTCTCAGGATGCAGCGTCCGAAACGAGCGGAGACAATCCGTCGTTTAACGATTTCTTAAATCAGACTGCGGAGCGTCAGCGTACAGAAGAAGATCACAGACCGGGTCTGAAAGAAAGATTGCGAAGAATGTGGGCTCGTTTTAATTTAGGAAGACGTGCAGCAAGTGATGTCTTTAACGGTGGAAGGAGTAATATTGACGATACAGATAATGTGACTACCGTGTCTGATAAGGATGCTCTAGCTTATGCCGACGCAATTGTAGTTTCCGACGGGTTTGACGAAATTAAAGATAAGCTTGTTAAACAGGGTCTACTTGAAGACAATATTAGCGATCTTGATTTTCGTAGGTTTAGCGTAGCGGCTGGTCGTAGATATTCAGAACTTGCCAGTGCTGCCGCCGAAGGTGGGATGCGTGTTGAAGAATATGTGGAGTCTATTCAGTCTCAGAAGGACAATGACGATACAATTGATAAAGATACACAGACTAAAATTGACGCTTTGAAAGATGAAGATGATAAAACTGAAACTGTAAAAGGCAAGAAAGAGCAGCAGCCTGATGACAAGAATGGGAAAGAACATAGTCATGCCAGTACCGAAGATCTTGAAAAAAGCGCAGCTGGGGCTCGGCGTAAATTTGTAGAAGCAAAGATAAATTACGAGGAGGGCTTTTTCAAGAATTGGTTTGGCGGCGCGAAACGCAGGGTGGCTATGGAAGAGGCCCGCAGAGAGTTGACAACCGCCCTTACAGCGCTTGTTTATCGACAAGAGGCTGATAGTATTAAGACAATTGACGGAAAATTCTCTGTAGACAAGAAGAAAACCAAATCCTCAGATAAAAGCAATCCAGAAGGTCTTGATCCGTATGAAGAGATGCTGCGTCAGAAATATCTTGGCGATGAATTTGATGAGGCTGAAGAAGGACAAGACAAGAAGAAAACCAAATCCTCAGATAAAAGCAATCCAGAAGGTCTTGATCCGTATGAAGAGATGCTGCGTCAGAAATATCTTGGCGATGAATTTGATGAGGCTGAAGAAGGACAAGACAAGAAGAAAACCAAATCCTCAGATAAAAGCAATCCAGAAGGTCTTGATCCGTATGAAGAGATGCTGCGTCAGAAATATCTTGGCGATGAATTTGATGAGGCTGAAGAAGGACAGGCTGAAGAAAAGAAAGATGAGAAAGAGACAGATTATGAGCAGGCGAGGAAAGCTGCTATTCAGTCGATAGCTCTTGCGGTGGTTGAGAAGCTTGATCAAGTGGAGAGAGAGGCTGAGGCTGAACTTAATAAGCGCCAGGAAGAGCGTTCACCATTTTGTAAGCTTGTGGCAAAGATCGGTCGTCTGTTTACTAGCGGAGAGGATGAAGGCAAGATAACGATAGGCAGTTTACACAATAAAAGAAGTACTGTTTCTGGTGTTGCGTCTGGTTTGGCTGCTGGTGGAGCAACGGGGTTGGCAGGTTTCTCGATGCTAGGTATGCTGCCGGTAGCGGCTGGTGGTGCTTTGCTTAGTGCTGGTATCGGCGCTGCTGCCCGCGAGGCTACATTGGAAGCTCAAAGCGAGGACGACCGATCATTGACAGATGAGGAGAAGCAAGAATTCATTGAAAGTGCTGCGAATAACGAATGGACAGTTGGAGATAGAGATAAAGACGGCAACGAGATAAAGAGGCCGCTGAAGTCATGGGAAATGATTGGAGCAATGGTTGGAAGCGGCTTGGAAATGAGCCAGATGGACTCAGAGATACGCCAAGAGGCCTCTAGAGATGCATCCAAAGGCGCAATGGCTAGGTATGCATTAGGCTTTGCGACTGGTGGAGCAATAGGATTTGCGGCTGGTCACTGGGCGCATGATAGATTCTTCTCTCCGGAAGTTACTCCTAGTGACTCTTCAGAACCTCCTAAACCACCCCTAAAAGACAAGACTGACGATTTAGGGATGACAAGTTCAAGACATAACATAGCAGAAAACCCTATGACGGGAACTCCTATGACAGAGGCTCCCACGATATCATCAGATACATCTTGGCCGTGGGATCATTTAGCGAATAATCCGTCGATTGGTTCTGAAAAAGCCACTTCTACTCTATATCAGGTTGGCGATTGGCTCAGAGAACAGGGCTTCTCGGTTGATTTTCCACAGGTTGGCAATGGTGAAATTGGTATGACAGTGGGTGGTAATGATAATCCTGAATATGTGAACGGTGCAATTGATTGGGCATTGGAAAATATGAATCTTTAATAGAAATAAAAAAGGAGAAATAAAAAATGTTTGAAATTACTGACGAATTCCTGCAGCAAGCTGGATTTGACGCTTTGCCGGCAGAACAAATGGAGAGACTGCGTAAAATTGCTGCCGGTAGAATGGAAGCTGAGTTTAAAGAGAGGATTGCCGGAGCGATTAGTGAGAAGCAATCAGAAGAAATTGAGCGTTTGATTGACGGTGACGAAAGCTTAGCTTTGAGTGTAGCGACTCGCACAAACGCACAGTTTCGTGAAAGCAAAGAATTTTTGGCTATACAACAGTTGGGCAGGCAAAATAACACTACAGACGATAAAATAATTCAGCAATTCGCTCTCTTTTCTTGGTTCAAAGAAAAGAATATTAACGTCGAAAGGATAATTCGAGAGTCAGCTATAAGGGTGATGAATGATTTGAGATCTACACTTTCTCAAGTCAATGAGATGGCTGATAGCGACGGTCTGTAGTTTTATATACTGTTGGAGTTTGGCGATTTACATGCAAAACTGCTATAATGATACCACATAAAGTAGTACTAAAGAGGTAAGGTATTAAATGTTTCAATTAAACGAAGAATTCTTAAAAGAACTAGGGCTGGATCAGTTGCCAGAGGAGCAGCGCAAGCCGTTTTTACAGCATATTTACAGCGAACTAGAGATGCGTGTTGGCGAACGGTTAAGCCAGGGTATGAGCGATGCTCAGTTGGATGAGTTTGCGGATATCATTGATAAAAAACCAAATGCAGTCGATAATTTTTT
>ERZ772964.893-NODE-893-length-11746-cov-26.7757_pt1 | contig 11746 bp, 12 predicted proteins | sample MGYA00580675_ERZ772964 | MGnify/ENA primary metagenome ERZ772964 (study PRJEB29015, sample SAMEA2737941) | human oral metagenome | biome: human oral; feature: human-associated habitat; material: dental | place: China | collected 2139 ...
GACAGCAGGTGGCTCACGTGGGTCTTGACCGTGGGCATGGACAGCCACTCCCGGTCGCAGATCTCCTGGTTGGTCAGGCCCAGGGCGATGAGCGCCAGGATCTCGCGCTCGCGCTGGGTCAGGGCGGCGACCTGCTGAGAGGCCTCCGCCGCCCGGACCGCCTCGACCGAGTCCTCGGAGGCGTGGCGTCCGGCGCCGGTGTCATTGCCGAGGGTGCCGCTGACCTGGCCGGTGCGCACGGCAGTGAGTAGCCGACGCGTGGGCCCCGGGGAGATGACGGAGTCGCCGTCGTGGACGGTGCGGATCGCGGTGATGAGGTCCTGGGGCGGGGTGTTCTTGAGCAGGAAACCGGCCGCACCGGCCTCGATGGCGCCCATGACGTAGCCGTCGGTGTCGAAGGTGGTCAGGATGACGACCCGCCCGGTGATGCCGCGAGCCATGAGCTCACGGGTGGCGGTCAGACCGTCGAGCCCCGGCATCTGCACATCGAGCAGGAGAACGTCGACAGGGTCGGCGGCGTTACGCATGAGGGCATCGTTGCCGTCGACAGCCCGCCAGACAACCTCCATATCCGGCTGCGCCCCCAGCAGCATGGCCAGCCCCATGGTGAACAGCGGCTCGTCATCGGCCAGACCCAGGCGGATCACAGGCGCCTCCCCTTCTTGACGTCGACTCACCGGAAGTATCCGCTCTCCGAGTTCAGCCTGTGGGGTTTTGTGTCGACGAAGTGCCGACGGCGCCCTGCGAGGTTCGCCATATCAGATCGATTCTCACTCTGGGGAGGCGGGGAGCTCTGCCCTCACCCGCCATCCGCCCTCGGGGGTGGGCCCAGCGGTGAAGGAGCCTCCGAGGTCGATGACCCGGTCGCGCATGCCGATGAGGCCGAAGCCGCGGTGCACAGGACCATCTTCCCCATCACCGACGTGCGCGTCGGACGCCTGAGGCCCCGGCGGGTGCGGAGCCAGGGCGTTCTCGACGACGAGGGCGACACGGCCCATCTCGGTGCGCAGCAAGACTCTGGTGTCCGCCCCGGGGGCGTGGCGCAGCACGTTGGTCAGCGCCTCCTGGACCACCCGGTGGAGGACCTGCGCCGTCGCCGCGGGGATCCGGTCGGTCGGGTCGGTCTCCAGAGTGACAGGAAGTCCTGCGTGCCGCGCCTGACGCACCGGTTCGCGCAGAAGCTCCAGGCGATCCTCATGACCCGACGCCGCCACACCGCTTCCGGCCAAGGCACCGATTTCGGCATCGACAGTTTCGACGGTGTCGCCGGTAGCCCCGGAGCCAGTATCGCTGTCGCTGCCGGAGCGATCGTCAGGGTCAGCGCCGGTATCGTCGCTTGCGGCAGCGCCGCCGTCGACGTCGGAACGCAGCATGTCGACCAGGGAGCGCACCTCATCAACGGAGCGGCGGGAGGTCTCTCCGATGACGGCCAGGGCCTCGTCGGCGGCGGCCGGGTCGGTGACCAGGATGGCGCGGGCGCCCTCTGCCTGCATCGCGATGACGGTGAGGCTGTGTCCGAGCAGGTCATGGACGTCGCGGGCGATGCGCTGCTGGGTCTCAATCACTGCGAGACGCCGCTCAGCGGCCTGCTGCGCCTCGAGCACCGCGGCCCGTTCGAAGGCCTGGTTGTAGCGGTCACGGCTGCGACGGCGCGCGGCACCGACGAAGGCCGCCACCGAGACCAGCAGCCAGGCGTTGGTGAGAAGGATGAACCGTCCGGCACCCACGTGGACCTGGTCACCGATGAGCTCATGCGCCCGCGTCGTCGCGGCGGCCGCCCCCACGAACTCGAGGACGAGCCCCGCCCACCGCCACGGAGCCTCCAAGCGGGACTGCGTCGTCTCCACCGCGATCAAGCCCGTCACGACGAAGAAGATGGAGAAATCGGTGAACACCACGAGGTGTGCACTCAGGCAGATGCCGGCCACGATGACGAAGAGCAGCGGGGAGTGGCGCCTCACCACCATGGCCAGGGCACAGGCCCCCACCAGGAGGAAATAGAGCGCCGGTGCTATGCCCCGAGTGGGCCCATCTGCCGCCTCCGGCCGACCGATGAGGGACAGAAAGAGGAAGGCGAGGGCGATGATGACGTCGGACGCCGTCGTCCACGGACCCGACCGTGGGTAGCGCCAGGCGGCCGGAATCGGACCCGCCTGCGGCAGGTGCCCGGCCGACGTCGGCACGGTCTCCACCGATCCCGCCTGCGCAGCCTCGCCGCCTCGACGTTTGCTCATGCTCGAACGGTACCGCCGTGGCAGCGCGCCCCGGAGGCCCGAGCAGGGATTTCATACCCGGGTATGAGTCAGGCAGGCGGGCACGCTCCGGAAGCAGACCACGGGCTGATGATCTCCCGCTCCGGCGAGAGCAGGCTTGCTGCCATGACGACTTCACACCGCTTCCCACCAGCACCGACCGCACTATCACAGCCTCCGATGACACTCTCCGGCACTCCGGGACCACCGGCCGCCCAGCGACTCCAGACCGCACCCGCCTCGCTCCCCCAGCCGGTCCAAGCGTCCCAGACCCGCCCGGATACCCCGGCCCGGAGCGCCCAGCGGCCCTTCCTCCGGCTGCGCCCCAACGCCGGCGCTCCAGCACCCGGCGTCGTCTCCCCCAGCGTCGCACCCGCCCAGCCGGCTCCCCACTCTCAGGCGGCTGCCCCTCTCGCCAGCGCGGCCAACGACACCGTCGTCCTGACCCGCGACCTCACCAAGACCTTCGGCAAGCGCACCGTTGTCGAGGGCCTGAACCTCGTGGTGCCACGCGGGAGCGTCTACGGCTTCCTCGGCCCCAACGGCTCAGGCAAGTCGACCACGATGAAGATGCTGCTGGGACTGCTGGCGCCCACCCGCGGGCGGATCAGCGTGCTCGGGCGGCCCTTCACCCCGGACACGCGCGCCGAGATCATGTCGCGCACCGGCTCCATGATCGAGAACCCGCCCGGCTACAGCCACCTCACGGGCGCGGAGAACATGCGGATCGCGGCGAAGATGCAGGGACTGAGCGACCAGCAGATCAGCCGCGCCCTGTCACTGGTGCGCCTGACCGAGCACAAGGACCGCCTGGTGCGCACCTACTCCATGGGCATGAAGCAGCGCCTCGGCATCGCGCTAGCGCTGGCCCGAGAGCCCGAGCTGCTCATTCTCGATGAGCCCACCAACGGCCTGGACCCGGCCGGTATCGAAGAGGTGCGCCGCCTCCTGGTCGAGCTTGCCGGCGAGGGCGTCACCGTCATGGTCTCCAGCCACCTGCTCGACGAGATCGACCGCATGGCCTCCACGCTCGGCATCCTGTCGGCCGGCCGCCTCGTCTTCCAGGGCACGCGCGCCGAGCTCATGGAGCGCTCGGTGCCGGACATCCTCATCGACACCCCGACGCCGCAGGCCGTCCTGAACCCGCAAATCCTGGCTGGGCTCGTGCCGGCACAGGCACTCGCGGCGTCAACGGCGGCCGACTTCCCCAACCCGGCCGCCGTTCCTGTCACCGACACTGTCGCCAGCCCAACGCTGACACCACAGGGCGTACGCATTCCGGGGATGTCGAAGAGCGCCGTCGCCGAGCTCATCAGCCGGCTGGCCGCCGCAGGCGTCGAGTTGCACGAAGTGCGCCGCGAGGCCCAGAGCCTCGAGGACGTCTTCATGGACCTCACCGGCCGGGGAGGTGTGCTGTGATGACCAGCGCCGCACTCTCGTCAGCACCCGCCCCCTCCCAGCCCCCCGCCGCAGCCGGGACCGCCGGCTCAGCGAGACCTGCGCCGTCAGCACGCGGCTCCCGCAGTACCCGGACAACACCCGGCTTCCTCACGTCCGTGCGCGTCGAGATCCTCAAGATGCACCGCCTGCGGGTGCTGCTGGTGACCGCGCTGTTCGTCATCGCCTCGGTAGCACTGAGCAGCATTAATCTGTTCAGCCAGTCGACGATCAAGTCCTTCGACAACCCGGCCGCCAAGCCGTGGGCGATGCTGTTGCTGGGCACCGCCTTCTTCAACGCAATGACCGGGGCAGTCTTCGCCGCAGTCCTCGCCAGCCGGCAGACCGATATCGAGCACAGTGGGGCCGGGTGGAACCTGGCGTCGACGTCGGGCCTGACGCCCGGTTCCCTGTGCCGGGCCAAGCTCGCGGCGCTGACGGTTGTCATCGTCCCGGCCGTCGTCATCCAGAACGCAGTTCTCATCGTTTTCGCCCGCATGATGGGCATCAGTGTCCCGCTCGACGTCGGCCCTTGGGTCACCTATACGATCCTGCTCATCGCCGTGGACCTGACCATGTGCGCCTTCCACCTGTGGCTCGCCGCCGTGGTGGAGAACCAGCTGGTCGTCGTGAGCGCAGGACTGCTGGGCGGTTTCACCGGTGCCTTCATGCTGTTGGCCCCGGCCTCAGTGGCCCGTCTCCTCCCCTGGGGCTACTACGCCGTTGTCATCCCCGCCAGGTTCGTCACGTCCGGAGACAAGACCGGTTACGAGTACATCAGTCCGCCATCGGCCTGGATCACGGGATTCTTGATCCTGACCACACTTGCCTTCGCTTTCGCTACCCACCGGCTCGACCGGATCGAGAGGTGATCCTCATGAGTACCCCCGCAAACGCTCCCGCCATCCCCCACAACGCTAACCGCAGTGGTTTCGGCCCTCTACTGGCCGCCGAGATCATCAAACTCAAGCGGTCGTCAGTATGGGTGGTCGCCGTCATGCTGCCACTGCTTGCGGTCATCACCGGCACGGCGAACTTCATGATAAATCGCGAGTCATTCGAAGGGTGGATCTCGCTCAGCTCGCAGATCACCCTTTTCTACTCGATGATGTTCTGTTCCCTGGGGATTGCCCTGCTGGCTTCGACCGTGTGGAGGGTGGAGCACCAGGGCACGAGCTGGAACGCGATGCGCACCACCCCGCACTCTCCGACGGCTGTGGCACTGGCCAAAACCCTGGTCATCCTCGTCCCGGTCCTGGCCATGCAAGTCGTGCTGCTGGCACTGACCTGGCTAGCGGGCGCCATCATCGCGGGCCTGGGGCCTGCAATACCGATAGCCTTCGTCGCCTCCAGTCTGCTCGCCACCCTGGGGGCGCTGCCACTGGTCGCTTTGCAATCGCTGCTGAGTATGCTCATGCGATCCTTCGCCGCGCCGGTAGCCCTGGCCTTCGTCGGCTGCGTCATCGCTTTCGGCCTGATGCTGCGGCAGAGCATCGTGAGCTACGCGGTCCCCCAGGGGATCCTCAACCGCACTCTCATGCTGGGATCCTCAGCCCTAGACTATGCGGGCGACCTGACTCTCAGCAGCTTTCTCCCCATCATGGTCGCTATTACGGTCACAGGTGCCGTCCTGTGGGGCCTGCTGGCCCTCGTCTCCCGCCGCACCGGTGGCGCGCGCTAGCAGATCGGCCCAGTGCACCCGCCCAGCGCCGTTGGGGACGTACATTTCCCGCGAAAACTGCGTTTTCCCGCAGATGACTGAGGTCTGCTCTCAGTCATCTGCGGGAAACGTACGTTCCCGATGAAAAACGCAGTTACCAACCACGCCGCCCAGGAGTCACCCAGTTCAGTGCATCTCCAGGCACTATCCAATGCGCCTGCTCCGCCTGGCAGGCGAATTGTGTCCAAGACAAGGGGCTTATCCGGCGCCGCCCCGACCTCAGCCGGCGGTCGCCTGCCCCTCACCCGGCCTTGGTCAGGAAGTTGAGCATAGAGTCGATGTCCTGCTGGACGCGGCCCCAGCGCACGATATGGGTGCCGGTGTCCTCGTAGCGCTCATAGCCGATGCCGGCGCCGTCGAGCGCCTTCTCGAAGCTCCGCTGGCTGGGCAGGACGATGCTCTCGTACCGGTCACTGTCGGTGCCGCAGACGAGGAAGATGTGCTTGCCCCGGTAGCTCTCCACGTGCTCGACCGGGTTGTCGGCGCTCACGCGCGCCTGGTCCCACGGGATCCCATAGATCGTGCCGCCCTTGAGATCGGTGGCACCGGCGGTGAAGTTCGCCCAGTGGACCACTGCGCCGTCCTGGATGCGCAGGTCGGCCGGTCCCGAGTGGCAGGAGACGGACCCGAAGAGCTCGGGATGCTTCGCGGCGTACTTCAGGGCCCCGAAGCCGCCCATGGAGAAGCCGGAGACGGCGCGCCCGGCGGGCTGCGCGATGGTGCTGAAGGTGGCGTCCACCCAGGGGATGAGCTCGTCCACGTGGAAGGTCTCCCAGTTGCGCGGCCCCACGTTGGAGGACTCGGGGTCGCAGTACCAGCCGGCCGCCCCGCCGTCGGGCATGACGACGATGAGGTCGCGTCCCGCGGTGTGGTTGCGGATGTCGTACTTCGTGTCGAAGGTCGAGTAGTCCTCGCCGCCGCCGTGCAGCAGGTAGAGCACCGGGTAGCGGCGCGTGGCGTCGTAGCCGTCGGGCAGCAGCACGTTGACGCGGGGCAGCCAGCCGATCGACGGCGTCACCAGCTTGTAGTACTGCATGCGGCCGCCGTCCTCGTGCTGGGCCACATTGAGGGCGGCCTGTGCCGGGGCCGATCCGGCGATGACGGCACCACCCCCTACGAAGGAAGCGGCGGCGAGCCCACCCACGCCCTTGAGCAGGGCGCGCCGGTTGATCCGGCGATCGGCCTGCCGACCGGGCCGGAGGTGGTTCTGCACGTTGGTCTGCGCTGTCTTGGAACTGAGAAGCATGGCATGTCCTTGGGGTTGTCCACGGTGACGGGGATCTGTCGGAGATGGTGACAAGAGGTGCGGGACGGATAGCCCGTCCGCCCCGATGCCCTGTCGACCGGCGGGTACCGATCGACCCTTGCGACGACGTCTCATGGCGGCACCGCCATCGGCACACACGTATGAGACTCACTTCACACCCTATGCTAACCGGCTGGTTAATAATACCCCTCGGCTGAGACCGACCTCGTTGCAACCCCACTGTGACCAGCAGCACCGTCCACATGGTAGAAACTTCTATCTCGCAGGCAGCATGCTCGATAGCGTCAAAGCATGAAATCCGCACGTGACTTCATGTTGCTGACCCCTCCAGAGCAGCCTGAGACTGCTCCGCCTCTGGACGATGAGGGCTCGCTCGGCCCTGATCCTGACCACCCGTTCGTGCCTCCTGCCTTGTACCTGCCCTCGACTGGAGTACCCAACGCGCAGGGTACGGAGATCGAGCTGCGGCGCTTGAGGGACGGCCGGATGGCGCTGCTGGCCTACACGGCCGTTGACCGCCTGGTGAAGTGCATGGGACCGAACCAGCAATGGGCGCTGTTCCTCACGGAGAACCTCAACGACCTCGCCGAGAAACAGCCCTTCGACGTCATCATGCTGGACCAGCGCGTCCCACAAGAACTCTGGCGCCAAGAGGAAAGGAGATAGTGATGGCTAAAGAAACTAAAATGAACTATGACGAAGCGGAGGACCTGAAGAAAAAATTCTACGCTGCTGAAAGTGACTTGGAAGGGAATAAAAACGACTTTCCCGACGATGTCGACGGCGGGGAAGGTAATGACTATATCGTTGCGATGCTTACTACAATTGCCGAAGAGGCGGGCGACATAGCTACTGCGTCAGGATTGGGCGGCGATAAGTTGGGTGCTGCGATAGATAAAGTGAGGGGCGTAGATGAGAGCGTTGCTCAAACCTTTCAAAGCATGGCAGAGGAGATGCAATGAGCACTGATGGAGATATCGACGTCACAATCCCCGGGAACTCAGGATCCGTCGAAACTGCAGCACAGTGGATGGATAGGCTTCGAGATGACGCAAACACCGCCAGTGAGCTGCATAACAAAATCTTTGTTAGCGACGCCACCGGCGGAGAGATCGCTAAGGCCCTCGCCTCATATAGTGCCCCGCTTAGGGACGCCAGCCACGACGTCTACCAACGAGCAAGGGACTCGGCGGACGTCATGCATAGCTTCGCAAAACAACTCAAGTGGCGCAAAGAGGACATGAAGGAGCATCTCGAAGCGATGGCCTGAAAGTAGATGGAAACATCATCAAGTGCCCCTCCGAGGTTGAGCAGCCTGGCGACTTTCCCTGGCGAGGAACATGGGAAGCGCAAACCGAGTGGAATGCGAAGGATGCGGCGTATGATGAGTACGTCAGGAAATTGCGAGATTTCAAGAAAATTCGAGGGAGAGTTCAAGCCACTTTCCAGGAGTTGAACGACTGGATCGTGAACAATCTTGTTGCCGCTAAGGAAGCCGCACTTAAGAGCCTCTACGGGAACGTCATCAAAACTTTCACCGAAAACACTTTAGGTGCCGCAGTGGCCGATGGTGGCGCCTATGAGAACGTATATCGCAACGCCGCTTCGGATCTTCGCACCACGGCCGCCAACCTTGCTAATAGCCGGAGCGCCGCCAGCTCTGCCGCGACCCACAGTAAACCACCAAGCCAGAAAGACATCGAGAAGGCCTTGAAAAGGTCGAAGGCTTCGGCGATGGAGCGAGCCGCGGAGGATATCGAATCTGCCGGAAGTGGGGTAAAAAAATTTATTGGAAAGACTGTGGCCGTAGGTGGCCCGATAGCCGATTTGGCTATGGGAACTCCCGCCGCAGAAGTGGCGGTGTCGACCGTCGCGGGTATCGGCGCAGTTGCCATGCTTCCAGAGGAGGCCGCTGCCGCGGCAGTGATCACCGTAGGCACTGTTGCGGCTGTAGGTGCCGGTTGGGCCTACAACCACATGGTTCCACTGAAGTATCGCGAACAGATCAACCACCCTTGGGAAGAAGCGAAAGATGGAGCGTCGAAGGCAGTGGACGGCGCGACGAACTGGGCACAGGATACCGCGGACTCCGTGAAGGATGGGGTGGCTGATGCGTGGCATTTCGCTTCGGGGTACGTAGGACGACACACGAACTGGATGTAGCGACCATGCCCATGTTCGGTCGACTTGAACCGGCTGACTGTGAGAGACCATCACGCCGGCTCAAGGGGAAGCATGTTTGAATGACTCTATTTCAAAAGCTCTCCCCTATGGATGGAGACACGTCCACAGCGCAAGATTGTGGACGTGCAGACCAGGTTAGGGGCCTGGAGGCGTTTATAATGCTGATGGCCGGGATCGGTCTGGTGCTCCTGTCATTTGCCTATTGCTCATCCATTGCATTCATCGCATGGATGATGCTCGTAGGTTGCTCCTGCATTGCTTATGGACTCCATAGATGCATTATCTATGCACAAATACGCCACGCAGAACGACGTTGGCGCTGTGATGGAACTCGTGTCAAATTCGTTCCGTCTTGGCTGTGCGAGACTGGCGAGATTCTTGTTAACTCAATGATGGCTTTGTCGTCACTGTTGTCTCTGTGCCTTGCGGTATTCTCTGGTCTGGATGAGCCGGGTGATACCAGAGCGTTCTGGCTCTCACTCCTGATGACAGCCTTCTGTGCATCAGCATGGACAGCCACTCCCTTGTATCGCCCCGGAGCTCCCTCCTTCGAGGTATCTCCTCACGGCCTTTTTCTGCGGCCAGCAGGGATTCGTCACAAATTCGTCTCCTGGGACTCTTCACCTACGTTCCTGAAATACAGAACGATAAGAGGGGTTCCCCGTGTCTTGCTGGCAACGAGTAGCGAGACTATCTACTTCTCAATAGGCGGCTTACCTCTCGGGTGTGAGCAGCTACATAAACTTTTGGTGTTCTACAACAATCATCCTGAACTTCGTGACGAACTCACTCAGCAGCACGGCCTGGAACGCGTCAGGGAATTGATGTACGCCTCATTAAACGAAGTGGAAGCAGGTCTCGCCAGGGAACGCGCACAGTCCGCGAATCGGCCGACTCAATCACACGAGCGGTAATCATACGCTCACAAGCCCAATCATCACCAATAGCCTCCCCCAGCCTAGGTGGACATAGGCTCCGCGCAGGGCCTGCCACAGCAGTGTGTTGTCTCATGACTTCTGAGAGTTTCGGGTGCCTTGACATCTCAAGGCACCGGTGCGGCGGGTGGATCGAGCTTGATTATCGTCACTCACCCAGCCGGCGGGAGGCGGGCGCGGTCAAACAGGTGGCTCCTGGCGTCGTCTGGGCGCAATGCACGAGGGTCGGGGGCTACTGGGCCGGGTTCGGGTATACTCAATAGGGGTGGGGCTCTCGTGCAGTACGCACACCCCTTGGCCAGTGCACCTCCACCCTCGTGCAGTAGGCAGCCCCGAGGAAGGAGCTCGGGCCAAAGCCAGCGTTGAGGCAGTGTCAAGCCCCGGGTTTTGTGGAGGCTGGTTTATCTGGTGCCGGTGGTTGCCGGTTGTGATCGTTCCTGGCGGTGGTGGTCGTGGTTGGTGTCGGGCGCCCAGGCGGCTTCGTGCTCGGCGGGGGTACGCATCCCGATGGCGCAGTGAGGGCGAATGGTGCCCAAACCAGTGGACCCTGGATATCTCCGCCTTGAGGGCCTCGTCGCGCAACGACCTGGCTGATGGGGGCGGGTCTTGGCTGCGTGAGTCACGTGCTCGGGGCGATCTTGACTCTGGCGCCAGTGAGCACCTTGCAGATCGGCCAGGCCCCAAACTCCTCCTTCTTGGTCTCGATGTACTGGCAGATCAACGGGACGGGCGCTCACACTCCGCCGCGTTAGACAAGCTGACGTGCTCTTTGGGATCGCGTTGGCTCTTCGCAGCTCTCGGTACCTCTTTCTCCAGCTCCTTGATCCGCTGTGCCTCGTCAGTGGTGGTTCCCGGCCTCAGACCACGTCGACCTGGGCCTTCTTGACCCAGGTGCGCAGAGCCTCAGGGTGGACACCCAGCTCGTCGGCGATCCTGCGGATCGCGCCCTTGGCCCGCACCGGGCCAGCCAGCGTCTCCAACGCCCGTCCTCGTGGCCCGCTCGCGCAGCTCATCAGGGTACCTCGTCTATCCCAATGACAGTGATCCTTACCTCGCATCACTGCCCCCATCAAACCCAGGGCGGTTCACTAAGCGTCATGAGTCAGGCCAGACCAACGGCAAGATCGAGCACTTCCACCACACCCTGGCCGACGGCTGGGCCTACGCCCGCCACTACACCTCCGAGACCCAACGCCGCCAGGCCCTACCCGCATGGCTGCACCTCTACAATCACCACCGACCCCACACCGCCTGCCACAACCAGCCACCAGCCACCCGCGTCCCAACACACGTCACCAACGTCATGACCTCATACACCTGACTCATGACGCTTAGTGTGCCGGGGGTGGGGTGCTCAGGGCGGTGAGGATGTCGTTGGCGGTGTCGGTCAGACGTGGTGCGGCTGCGAGGTGGTGGCCGTTGAGGTTGATGTTGACCTCCTGCAGGCCGCGTAGCTCGCGCACGATCCTGGCGATGCTGATACCGGTGGTGTCCTGGAGGTAGCGGGCGACGGCCAGGGCGGCCATGACCACGGTCAGGTGGGCCTCGATGGCGTCATGGGTGTGGTGGAAGACCGGGCGGGCTCTCAGGTCGTGCTTGCTCATCCGGAAGGACTGCTCGACGTGCCACAGCTCGTGATACGAAGAGACGACCTCACCGGCGCCCATCAGGCGGGACGGGATGTTGGTGACGTAGCCCTTGAGACCCACCAGGGACCGGGCTCTGGCGATGGAGGCCTCATCAAGGACCTGATCGCCTTGATGGACGGTGACAAAACGCGTGCCCTTAGGGCGCTTCTCGCCGGCGATGACGGCCCGGGCGCGGTTGGCCTGAGCTGTGAGGGTCTGGTTGTCCCGGGCCGCTCGCTTCTTGGAGTAGACCCATACCGCTCTCCATGAGCCTGGATGGGTGTGCGGGTCCCACACCGGCTCGGACTTGCGGCTCTTGTCCC
>ERZ772964.894-NODE-894-length-11744-cov-133.9_pt1 | contig 11744 bp, 8 predicted proteins | sample MGYA00580675_ERZ772964 | MGnify/ENA primary metagenome ERZ772964 (study PRJEB29015, sample SAMEA2737941) | human oral metagenome | biome: human oral; feature: human-associated habitat; material: dental | place: China | collected 2139 ...
AACGCGAAGAACATGGTGCGCCGGATCTCGTTCGAGATGCTAGGGGAGATGGGGCACACGGGGAAGGTGTCGGGCACCAGTACACAGATCTCTTCTCCGTCGTCCGGCCTGTAGGTGTGCATGTGCGTGGCGCGTCCGAAACCGTGGCCGTGACCGTGCACACAGACCCGTCGGATCGGCACGTCGGCACCCCTGTAGAGCAGGCGGATGTACCAGGGGCGGGGCGTGTTGTACTGCATCTGGAGATAGGCCCCCGCCACATCGAGCACCCCTGTGACAACGTCGGCGCGGCCGCGCACGTCAAGAGGCTTGTTCGAGGTCCAGGTCATCTCCCCCTGCGCCCGGGCCCCGGACGCTTCGCCAAGCAGGTGCCCCAGTGTCGTCGCGCTGATCGCACCCGCCGCATACCGGGAATGCTCGTGCTTTGCCATGTCTTAGACACCCCGGTCGTTGTGCAACTGTGCCTTCTGCGGCTCCTCGCCGACATCGTCCCGTCGATGGGTGGCCGCGTGCTCCGGCCGATCCGCCGCCCCGCGGGCTGCCGCACCCATAAGCGGGATCCCCGGGGTCGCGGCTTCATCCTGGTCAGTCCCGCCGTTGACCACCCGCAGTCCCGCGCGGCCACCACGCTCAGCCACCACGAGATCCTCGGCCTCCTTGAGCACCTGCCAGGGCACGCACCCCAGTGCCCTAGCAATCCGCTCCAGCTCCCCCGTCGTCATCCCCCGTCCTCGACGCAGCACGTCGCCGAGCCGCGTGAGCTTAACCCCGGATTGACGTGACAACTCGCGCTGACTCATGTCTGAGGCCTCCAACCTCCTGAGCAGGAGGGTCGATAGGCAAACGTCGATCTCTGTGACCACTAGCGGATTGCCCATAACGAGATGATCTCAGATGCGATCACTGTGTGCAACGAGGCGACGGGACTCATCGGGGATGCCCGCGGACGGCCCGGCGCCCCACGCGGAGGGCGCCGCCCGGCGCTCCGCCGGAGGGACCCGGGACCTCGGTCTGGCGGACGGGACGGGGCGGAGGCCGCCTCATCCCCGCGCAGGAAGCCCGCGGCGGGCCCCCGCCCTACCCTGAAGTCATGCTGATCTGCGAAGAACTGTTCCTGCTGCTGACCAAGGACTCCGGCGCCTTCGAGTCCTACGGCGGAAACGACCAGCTCGGGCTGCGCGGGGCCGTCCTGCTCGACCTGATCCTGGCCGGCAGACTCTCCCTGAGCCCGGACAAGCGCCCGCACCTGACCGTCCTCGACACCTCCCCCACCGGCCACGCCGCCCTCGACGAGGCCCTCGCCGTCCTGCCCGCCAAGAACGGCAAGAAGCTCTCCTCGCTCATCGGCTGGGGCGGGCTCAAGCCCCGCGACGCCGTCGCCGCCCAGCTCCAGGCCGCCGGCGTCATCGAGCGCACCAGCGGGGGCCTGTTCGGCCTGGCCACCCGGTTCCCGACCCGGGACGCCGGCCCCGAGCGCGCCACCCGGGAGCGCCTGTACGCCGTCCTGCACGGCGAGCGCCCCGCGACCCACGCCGATATCGCCCTGCTGGGCATCCTCCAGGGCATGGGGCTGGCCGCCAAGGTCCTCACCCCGGCTCAGACGGGCCTGGGGCGCGGGGAACTCAAGCGCGCCATCAAGGGGCTGCGCGCGACCGGCGGGCCCGAGGACGCCGTCGCCGGCACCGTCCAGAACGTCCTCGACAGCATCGACGCGGTGGTGCTGGCGACCATCACCGCCGTCGCCGCGCAGTAACCGGCGACCCGGTAACCGAGCGCGGCGCCGCCGGACGCGCCACAATAGACCCATGCCGACACTTCTGCCCTACTCACCGAGCCCCGCGCCCCTGACCCGTCTGACCGATGGCACCGTCAAGCAGATCAACCCCTTCACCGGCACCGAGGTGTGGACGGTGCCCGGTCGCGGCAACCGCCCCATCTCCCACCCGGTGGCCGAGGTCCACCCGCTCACCGACGCCGAGCGCACCCGCGCCTGCGCCTTCTGCCCGGCCCACTACACCGAGACGCCGCCGGAGAAGAGCCGGGTGGTGGCCACCGAGTCCGGCGGCTTCGAGCGGATCGACGCCGTGTCCGCCTCCGAGCTGTTCGACACCGTCGCCGAGTTCCGCCGCATCCCCAACCTCTTCGAGATCCTCTCCTTCGACTACTGGCACGCCAACCACGGCTACGAGATCCCCGACGCCGCCCGCGAGCGCATGGAGGCCTACCTGGCCGACCCGGCCGGCGCCGCCCACGTCGCCCGCGTGGCCCGGAGCAAGCTGCGCGCCTCCGGGCAGGACCCCAACTCCTGGGAGTCGATGGACCCCCAGGCGCACCGGCGCTACCTGGCGGCCTTCTTCGCCAGCGGGCACGACGTCATCGTGGGGCGCCGCCACTTCACCGACGACGCCGAGGACTCCTCGTCCCTGGCCGGGGCGGGCACGCTGACGCCGGCCGAGCACCGGGCCTACATGCGCCTGGCGGTCGAGTCGGCCCAGTCCCTGTACGAGGCGAACCGGTGGGTGCGCTACGTGGCCGTCTTCCAGAACTGGCTGCGGCCGGCGGGCGCCTCCTTCGACCACCTGCACAAGCAGCTGGTGGGCATCGACGAGCGGGGGGTGACCTCCGAGCTGGAGCTCCAGCGGGTGCGTGCCAACCCGAACCTGTACAACGAGATGGGCGTGGACTACGCCGCCTACAACGGCCTGCTGGTGGCCTCCAACGAGCACGCGGTGGCCTTCGCCGGGTTCGGCCACCGCTACCCGACGCTGGAGGTGTACTCGACGTCGGCCGTCTGCGAGCCGTGGCTCATGAGCCGCGAGGAGGTCGACGCCGTGTCCGACGTCGTGCACGCGCTGCACGCGGCCACGGGCGCGGACGTGCCCAGCAACGAGGAGTGGCACCACAAGCCGATCGACGTCGACCAGCCGATGCCGTGGCACATCACCCTCAAGTGGCGGGTCTCCACCCTGGCGGGCTTCGAGGGCGGCACGAAGATCTACCTCAACACCATCGACCCGTGGACCCTGCACGACCGGGTGGTGTCGCGCCTGGAGGACCTGCGGGCCGATCGCCTCATTGCGCCGATGTCCGTGGGTGAGGAGTGCCCGACGACGCCGAACCGGCTCATGTACAACCCCGTGCTGTGGCGGTGAGGCGGCCGGCCGGCCCCACGGTCCCCGGCCCTACAGGCCCAGGGCGCTGCGCTCCTCGGGGCCGACCCAGCCGCTGCGGGCCTCCAGCGCCCGGAACCAGCGGGCCAGCGCCGGCCAGAAGGCGATCGACGGCGCCTCCCCGCCCGGGTAGTAGCTGCGTCCGCCGTACTCGTAGGCCTGGACGGTGGTGAACAGCCGGATGTCGCTGCCGGTGGGCGCGGCCCCGCACAGGAACTGCTCCACGGAGACGACGGCGGACAGCGGCGGGACGGCCTGCACCGTGAGGGCCGCCTCGCGCGAGGCCTCCATGCGGGTGGCGCGCGCCAGCAGGGTGTCGATGACGTCGAAGGCGATCAGGACCGTGTTGGCGGCCTCGGAGGCCCTGTCCTCGTTCTTGGTGTGGGTGGCGGTCCCGTGGGGGCCGTTGACGTGCGCCGTCAGCCAGGCGTCCCAGGCGTCGGTGGAGTTGCGCCGGTTGAGCGGGTAGAGGTCGGGGGCGCCCTCGCGGTGCAGCGGCCGCCAGGCGGTGGCCAGGTCGAAGAGCATGTCGCCGGAGTCGTCGGAGACGACCTGCCCGCTCGTCATGTCCACGAGGGCCGGCACCGTCGGCGGCGGCTCGTAGCCGGGGGTCCGCTCGTAGACCTCGGCCAGGGAACTGGCCTTCAGGACGGGGTCGACGCCGGGCTCGCCGCTGCCGTCGGTCAGCTCCCAGAAGCCGTCGGCGCCGCGCCCGTAGCTCCAGGACACGGGGAGCGCCTCGGTCAGCCCGAGCAGGCGCCGGGCGATGAGGACGCGGCGGCACCATGGGCACGAGCCCGAGGCGACGAGCCGGTAGCGGCCGGCCTCGACGGGAAGATCGTCGTCGGTGAAGCGGTGCGAGATGGGGATGGACATGAAGGCCTCCCGGCGGGGTCGAGATCGGACGCGGGGCGTGGCACCCAATACTGGCCTCGCGGCGCTGCCCCCGTCAGACCCTTCACCCCAGGCGAACCGGGCCCGGACGCGCCCGCGCCGGGCCGGGGATTAGGCGGCTGTCCCCGCTTCCCCGGCGAGGGCCCGACGGCGCTCGCGCCGGGCCGCCTGCACGGCCGGGTCGGGCACGGGCACGGCCGCCACCAGGCGCCGGGTGTAGTCCCGGCGCGGGCGGGCCAGCACCTGCTCGGTGGGCCCGGACTCCACGACCCGGCCGCCGCTGAGCACCACGGTGCGCGCGGCGACGGCGTCGACCACCGCCAGGTCGTGGGAGACGAACAGGCAGGCGAAGCCCAGTTCGGCCTGGAGGGAGCGCAGCAGGTCCAGGACCACCGCCTGCACGGACACGTCCAGGGCGCTGGTGGGCTCGTCGGCGATAATCAGGCGCGGGTCCAGCGCGAGGGCGCGGGCGATGGCCACGCGCTGGCGCTGCCCGCCGCTCATCTCGTGGGGGTAGCGCTCGGCCATGATGGTCGGCAGACGCACCGCCTCCAGGAGCTCGTCCACCCGCGCCCGGCGCCGGGCGGGGCTGAAGCCGCCGTGGACGACCATGGGCTCGGCGATCGAGGCCCCCACGGTGCGCCGCGGATTGAGGGAGGAGGCGGGGTTCTGGTAGACGACCCCGGTCGAGCGGCGCACGCCCAGCAGGTCGCGGCGCCCGGCCCCGGCCACCTCGACGCCGTCGACGCGCACGCTGCCCGAGGCGATGGGCACCAGCCCCGTGAGGGTCCCGGCGATCGTGGACTTGCCCGAGCCGGACTCGCCCACCAGTCCCAGGACCTCCCCCGGCGCAATGGTCAGGGAGGCGCCGCGCACGGCGTGGACCGTGCGCCGCCCGCTGCGGTAGACGACATTCAGGTCCTCGACGGCGACGACGGGCTCGGCCCCCTTCGCGCCCAAAGCCTCGGACTCGCGCACGACCGCGGCGAAGGGGTCCTCCTGGCGCAGGGGGTCCAGGCGCGGCACAGCGGCGAGCAGCTCGCGGGTGTACTCGTGGACGGGCGCCTGGAAGATCTCGTGCACGGCGCCGCGCTCGACGATGCGCCCGGCGCGCATGACGGCGACGTCGTCGGCCACGTCCGCGACGACCGCCATGTCGTGGGTGATGAGCAGGACCGCCACGCCCTCGTCCCGGGTCAGGGAGCGCAGCAGGTCCAGGATCCCGGCCTGGACGGTGACGTCGAGGGCGGTGGTGGGCTCGTCGGCGATGAGGACGGGCGGGTCGCAGGCCATGGCCAGGGCGATGCAGACGCGCTGGAGCTGGCCGCCGGAGAGCTGGTGGGGGTGGGAGCGGCCGATGCGCTCGAGCTCCTCGCCGCCTCCACCGCCCAGGCCCGCACGGGCCAGCAGCTCGCGCACCCGGGCGCCTACCTCGGCGCGGCCGGGCCTGCGGGGCCCGCCGGACCGCCGGAAGGCGTCGGGGTGGGCGCGCACGGCCTCGCCGATCTGGAAGGCGATGGTCTCCAGCGGGTCCAGGGCCGTGGTCGGCTCCTGGAAGACGGTGCCGACGAGCCGCCCGCGCACGTCGTCGAGCACCGGGCGGGCGGCGCCCACGAGTTCGACGGCGCAGACGGCGTCGGCGCCCTCCCCGTCGGTCTTGCCGGACCCATCCGCCTTGCCGGCCCCGGCGGGGTCGACGACGCGCGCCGAACCGGTGACGGTGGCGGTGGCGGGCAGCAGCCCCAGGGCGCCCAGGGCGGTCACCGACTTGCCGGAGCCGGACTCGCCCACGAGGGCCTGGACACGGCCGGGCCGCAGGTCCAGGTCGATCCCGGTGGAGGCGGGCGCGCCGCCTCCGGCGAAGGCGACGCCGAGGCCGCGCAGGCTCAGCGCCGCCCCGCCGACGCCGTCGGGCCGGGTCCGCCCACTCATGAGGCGCTCACTCCGATCACCTGGTAGCTGGGGTAGGCGGGGTAGGACTCGACGAAGAACCCGGCCACGCCCGAGCCGTGCAGGAAGGAGTTGCGCCGGTAGGCCAGGGGCACCGCGGGCACGTCCTGGGCGATCTTGCGGTCCAGGGCCGCCCACTGGGCCTGAGCCGCCGTGGCGTCGAGATCGGCCTGGGCCCGGGCGATGTCGGCGTCGACCTCCGCGTTGGAGTAGCGGGCGTAGTTGACGCCGCCGGAGCCGATCTCGGAGGAGGCGAACAGGGGCTGGATATTGGCGTTGGCCGAGGGGTAGTCCGGGTTCCAGCTGCCGATGGCCAGGTCGTAGGTGGAGCCGTCGCCCTTGGTGGCGCGCTCGGTGAAGGTGTCGGGTTCGACCGCCTCGATGGTCACCTGCAGGCCGGCCTCCTTGAGGGACTGGCCCACGGCCTCGGCGACCGCCTTGGAGGCGGCGCCGTTGTCGGTGAGCAGTACCAGGCCCGGCACGGTCTTGCCGGTCAGCAGCTCCTTGGCCTTGGCGGCGTCGTGGGGGTAGAGGTCGTAGTCCTGGCGGCCGGGGATGCCCGGGGTGATGTAGGTGGTGGCGGCCTGGGCGCCCAGCTCCCCGCCCAGGGCGGCGACGACGGCGGCCTTGTCGACGGCGTGGGCGATGGCCTTGCGCACGTCGAGGTCGCTCACGCGCTGGACATTGATGGCCAGGAAGGACAGCGGCCCGCCCTCGGGGCTGGTGGCCAGGCGCGACTTGGCGCTCTCATTGGCCGAGACCTGGGCGAGCTGGGCGGCCGAGACGCGGTCGGCGCCGAAGGCCCGGCGATCGTCCCCGGAGTCGGCGATGAGCCGCTGGGAGGCGGTGGTCTCGTCCTGGCCCAGGGAGAAGACGAAGGTGTCGGGCAGGGCGAGGCGCACGTCGTCGGTGTCCTTGGACCAGTTCGGGTTGCGCGTCAGCGTAATGGACGAGCCCTGCTTGTACTCGCCGACCTGGTAGGGCCCCGAGGCGATGGGCGCATGGGAGTAGGTGGCGGGGTCGTCGCCCTCGGGGACCGGGGAGAAGGCCGGTTGGGCGACGATCCAGGGCCAGTCGCCGAAGGCGCGCACGAGGTGGAAGACGATGGTGGACTCGTCGGGGGTCTCGATGGAGTCCAGGTGGGCGCCGGAGTAGGGACCCTGGTAGCCCTCGGCGCCGGCCAGGAGGGTCTTGTGGTAGCCCAGGCCGCCGGACAGGGCCGGGGCGAAGGAGCGCTCGACGCCGTGCTTGATGTGGGTCGAGGTGATGGCCGAGCCGTCGGAGAGCTTCAGGCCCTCCTTGAGGGCGAAGGTCCAGGTCAGGCCGTCGTCGGAGACCCTGCCGGTGTCGGTGGCCAGGTCGGGGGCGAGCTCGACCGGCTTGCCCGGCGCCAGCCTCCAGGTGGTCAGGCGCCGGTGGACCAGGCCCAGGGAGGTCATGGGCATGGACTGGCTCTTGGCGGGGTCCCAGCCCACGTCCGAGGAGGAGGTCAAGACCGTCAGGCCGCCGCCGGCCCCGGCGCTGGCCGAGGCGCCCGACGACGAGCGCGAGTTGGCCCCGCAGGCGGCCAGGGTCAGCGCAGTCAGGGCGGTCATGCCGGCGCCGGCCAGGAAGGCGCGGCGCGAGCCGATGAGGGTGCGGTGGGTGTCAGACATGGGCGTCCTTCCTGTGCTGCGGTCGGCCCGTGGCGGGCCGCCGGGTCGGGGTCCCGACGCCGTCGGCGCCGGAGGAGGTGTGGAAGAGAGGGCGGCCGGCCGGCTAGAGGCGGGGGTCGATGAGGACGGCGGCGGCGTCGGCCAGGAGGTTCGCGACGACGACGAAGGCGGCCGCCACGAGCGTGACCCCCATGACGACGGGGACGTCGGAGGCGCCGACGGCGTCCATGAGCAGGGCGCCCAGCCCCTGCATGGAGAAGACGCGCTCGGTAATGACCGCCCCGCCCAGCAGGCCGCCCAGGTCCAGGGCGAAGTAGGTGACCACCGGCAGGCAGATATTGCGCATGACGTGGCGGCCGATGACCCGCCGCTCGGGCAGGCCGACGGCGCGGGCGGTGCGCACATAGTCCTCGCCGAGGTTCTCCAGCATCTCGCCGCGCACCATGCGGGCGTAGACGGCCGCGGAGATGAGGGCGAGCACGCACCAGGGCAGGACGAGGTGCCAGGCCCAGTCCAGGGGGCTGTCGGCGAAGGGGACGTAGCCGGACACCGGCACCATGTCGAGGGTGAAGCCGAACAGGAGGATCCCCAGCAGCCCCACCAGGTAGGCGGGGGCGGAGACCCCCAGGACCGTGCCGGTCATAATGACCCGGTCCAGGCGCGAGCCGCGCCTGAGGGCCGAGACGACGCCGGCGCCCACGCCGATGGCCAGCCACAGGACGGCGGCGCCCACGGCGAGCGAGGCGGTCACCGGCAGCCGGGTGGTCACCAGCTCGCTCACCGGCGTCGACAGGCGGAAGGAGTAGCCCAGGCAGGGGGCGGCGCAGGCGATGGCGCCCGTGCCCTCACCGAAGGCGCGCCCGGCGACAATGCCCTGGAGGTAGTGCCAGAACTGGGTGTACCAGGGCAGGTCGTAGCCCATGAAGGCGCGGGCGCGCTCGAGGTTCTCCGGGGTGCAGGGCTTGCCGCAGGCCAGGGCGGCCGGGTCGGAGGGCCACAGGGAGAAGATGGCGAAGGTGATGAAGACGATAATGACGAGGGTCGCCAGGGTGCGGGCCAGGCGCAGGCCCAGGAAGCGCAGGCGGTTCATCGCCTCTCACCGGTCCTGGGGTCGAGGGCGTCGCGCAGGCCGTCGCCGAAGAGGTTGAAGGCCAGGGTCACCAGGAACAGGGCGGCGCCGGGGAAGACGAGGTACCAGGGGTCGGTGGCGACCCAGGTGATGGCCGAGCCGATGGAGCGGCCCCAGGACGGCGTCGGCGGGGGCACGCCCACCCCGAGGAAGGACAGGGCGGCCTCGGCGGTGATCTTGCCGGGGATGGAGATGGTGGTGAGCACGATAATGGTGGCCACGAGGTTGGGCAGGACCTGGGTGGTCATGATGTGCAGGCCTCCGGCGCCCATGGCGCGCGAGGCGCTCACGAAGGTGCGCTGGCGCACGGCCATGGTCCGCGAGCGCAGGACGCGGGCGGTCGAGGGCCAGCCGAGGATCCCGATAATGAGGATCATGACGGCTGCGCGCGGGGCGGTGGCGGGGATGATCGCGGAGACGGCGATCATGAACACCAGGTGGGGGAAGCCGAGGGTGATGTCGGTCAGGCGCGAGACGACGGCGTCCCACCAGCCGCCGAGGTAGCCGGCGCTCAACCCCAGGGCGATGGCGATGGCCATGGACAGAACGGTGGCGCCCATGCCTATGGAGAAGGAGGTGCGGGTGCCCTCGACGACGACGGCCAGCAGGTCGCGGCCCGTCTGCGGTTCGACGCCGAAGGGGTGGTCGGCGCCGATCCCGCCGAAGCGCCCCCGGGGCAGGCCGCTCGGGTCGAGGGCCTCGAGGTGGTAGGTGTAGGGGTCCACGCCGAGGGCCCGTGTGATGAGCGGGGCGGTCAGGGCGACGAGGGCGGTGAGCACGACGACGACGGCCCCGGCCACGGCGCCGCGGTCGGCGGCCAGGCGGCGCAGGACGCTGCGCCATCCGGTCGGACGGCCGCGACTCCCGCCCCCCTCGGCGGCCCGGCCGGCGGCGGCCCGGCCGGAGGTCCGGAGCGAAACAATTGGCGATGTGGTGCGGAAGGACGGGGGCACGGGGGCACCTCACGGGGTCGGGTGAGCGCAGGGCGCTCGGGCGAATGGGTCTGCGGGGCCGTCGTCAACGACAGCAGCGGCAGCGCATTCGCTTGGTCATCGGGACCCGGACCTCTTCTTCCGTGGACTGGAGCGCCTCCGAGGGCGCTGGCAACGACCCTAGCAGCCGCCCCGCGGAGGCGCCCGGGCCCATCCGGGATCTGAGACGGGCGCCGAACCGACCCGCCGAGCGCCCGCGCCGGCCTCACCGCGCCCCGTCGAGCACGGCCTTCAACTGGTCGAGCCTGGCCAGCATCGGGTGGCCCGCCCGGCGCCGATGGCCCAGCAGCCGGCGCGCCCGGGCAATGGCGGCGCGCGCCGCCGGCTCGTCCCCCAGCTCCATGTGCACCACGACCGCCAGGACCAGGGGCCGGGCGGCGGCGGACCGGTCCCGCGCGGACATGCAGTCCTCGTAGGCCCGCTCGCAGTGCTCCAGGGCCTGGTCGCACTCGCCGGCGCGCCACAGGACCCAGGCCATGTCATTGTGCCAGTCGCCCATCTCGAAGGCCGCCGAGTACTGGCGCGAGTCGGGCACCGCCTCAATGAGCCCGCGGGCGCGGTCCATGAGGGCGCGGGCCTCGTCCAGCCGCGTGCGGGCCAGCCGGGCGGAGCTCGCATCGACGACGGCGCGCGCCGAACGGCGCAGGAGCCTGGAACGGCGCACGCGGCCCGCCCGGCTCGTCTCGTCGACGAGGCGGGCCGCCCGCTCCAGGAGCTGGGCGGCCCGCGAATTGTCGCCGAGCTCCAGGCAGGCCTCGGCGCCGCGCACGAGGTTCTCCAGGCCCGACTCGGTCCGCCCGCGCTCCAGGCGGGCCTCGGCCAGCTCCAGGCAGACGTCGCGCACCGCCGACTCCTCGCCGAGCCGATCGAGGACGGTGATGAGGGCGCCGCGCAGCTCCTCGGCGATCATGGCGGGCACCGGCAGGTCGAGCCCCGCCTCCAGGACCTCGGCGGCCTCCAGATGGCGCCCCAGGGAGCCGAGCGCGGCCGCCAGCGAGCCGAAGAGCGGGCCGGCCAGGGAATCCATGCCGGCCGCCAGGAGGTTGTCGAGCATCTGGCGGGTCTGGACCACCGCCTCCTCGACCTCGCCGACCCGCGTGGAGGCCCGGGCGAGCACGGTGCGGGCGTCGTCGGCCAGGACGAAGGGGCAGGGGTCGTGCCGGCGCAGGACCCCCTCGGCCAGCGCGCAGGCCCCGTACAGGTCCCCGCGCTCCAGGAGCATGAAGGCCCGGGCGGCGTCGAGCTGGTCGGACAGGGCGCCGTCGCGCGCATCGACCAGGTGCTCGATGCGGGGCGCGATCCGGCGGGCCAGCCCCAGGGCCTCGTCGGCGACGTCGTGCTCGCGCAGCTCCGACAGGAGCCGCACCAGGGCCGTGGCGCCCTCGTAGGCGCACACCAGGTCCTCCTCGTCCCCCTCCCGCCCCTGCGGCGCGGCCAGGACCGGCTCGACGAGCCCCATCAGGCGCCGGGCCAGCCCGCGGGCGCGCTCCGGGAGCGGATCCCCGTCCCCGGAGGACTCCGGGCCGCCGTGCTCGCCGAGCTGGCGCCGCACCCGGATGACGGCCAGGTCCGCCCTAATGGCGTCCAGAGGCCGGGCCCCGGCATCAATGCCGGCGCGCAGGCCCTCCGCCTCCTCGACGGCGCGCTCGTGGTCCCAGCCGAGGTCGGCCTCGACGAAGCGCAGGATGCGGGCCGCCTCGGCCAGCGCCGGATCCACGGACCGCGGGTCGGGCTCATAACCCAGGCGCACGGCCCGGGCCACGAGCAGGCCGCGCTCCAGGCTCTGCCCGGGGCGGCGCAGGTCGGCGTCGAAGCGGGCCAGGAGCTCGCGGGAGTCGGCGGGGGCGGGGTCGGCGCGCAGGTCGACGGCGGGGCAGGGCTCGTCGTCCAGGCTCGTCCCGGTCCGGCCGGGCCCGGCGGCGACGGAGCCGGGGGCGGGGCCGGGCCCGGGGGC
>ERZ772964.895-NODE-895-length-11739-cov-147.874_pt1 | contig 11739 bp, 8 predicted proteins | sample MGYA00580675_ERZ772964 | MGnify/ENA primary metagenome ERZ772964 (study PRJEB29015, sample SAMEA2737941) | human oral metagenome | biome: human oral; feature: human-associated habitat; material: dental | place: China | collected 2139 ...
TGCGGCTTCCGACCACAGTGTCGGCAGCATCACACAGACACGGTATGCCAACCGTATGACATTGACCAAATCCACACTACACCGAGTCATCTCCCGGGCGCATCCGCTGGACGGGGTCCGAGCGCGCCCCGCCCCGCCGCCCCGGACCGGGCCCCGACGGCGGCGCAGGATCAGGACCCCGACGGCGGCGCAGGAGGAGACCGGGCCGACGGCGCCGTCGGCCCGGGGCGGGGACGCCGTCGGCCCGGCGCGAAGCCCATCTCTCCTAGAGGATTTCCAGGCTCGGAGCGTCGTGGCCCACAGCGCGGGAGCGCCCGGAACACGTACTGTAATCCCATGTCGAAGAAGCCCTCCTCGCGCCCGCGCGGCCGTGCGCTCTCGCCGGCGCAGGCCGTCTCGATGCTCCTCGTCTTCCTACTCCTGTCCGGGGTGGGCGGGATCCTGACGGCGGGCTTCGCCATGCCCTTCGTCGGCGTCGCCACCGCCATCACGGGCGCCTCCGAGGACTTCTTCAACGAGCTGCCCGACGACTTCAACGCCCTCGAGCCGAGCCAGATCTCCAGCATCAAGGCGTCGGACGGCACCGAGATCGCCAAGTTCTACGCGGAGAACCGGATCGTGGTCCCGCTGAGCTCCATCTCCCAGAACATCCAGAACGCCATCGTGGCCGTGGAGGACCAGCGCTTCTACCAGCACAAGGGCGTCGACCCGGCGGGCATCATCCGCGCCGTGGTCTCCAACGCCAACGGCGGCTCCCAGGGGGCCTCGACCCTCACCCAGCAGTACGTGCGCAACGTGCTCATCGAGGCGGGCCTGCAGAAGGACGACTCGTCGGCCGTCGCCGCCGCCACGGAGAGGTCCACCGCCCGCAAGCTGCGCGAGATCAAGTACGCCCTGACCCTGGAGAAGAAGTTCTCCAAGGCGCAGATCCTCGAGGGCTACCTCAATATCGCCGCCTTCGGCCCCTCCACCTACGGGGTGGAGGCGAGCGCCCAGCACTACTTCTCGCACTCGGCCGCCGAGCTGTCCATCCCCGAGGCGGCCCTGCTGGCCGGCCTGACCAACGCCCCCGGCGCCTACGACCCGGTCGCCTTCCCGGACAAGGCCAAGGACCGCATGGACTGGGTCCTGGAGAAGATGTACGAGGAGGAGTTCATCTCCCAGGCGGAGTACGAGGCCGGCAAGGCCGTCCAGATCGCCGACATCCTCCATGTCACCGAGACGGTGGGCGGCTGCGGCGCGGCCGGGCAGGCCGCCTACTTCTGCGAGTACGTGCGCGGCGAGATCGAGAACTCCGAGCTGTTCGGGGCGACCGAGGCCGAGCGCCGCCAGCGGCTGCTGCGCGGCGGCCTGAACATCACCACCACTCTCGACCTGGCCAAGCAGAGCGCGGCCGACGCGGCCGTGCAGGCCTACGTCCCCACGGGGGACGAGTCGAACGTCAAGGCGGTGCTCGTGTCGGTCGAGCCGGGGACGGGCAGGATCATGGCCATTGCGCAGAACACCAACTTCGGCGTGGCCACCGAGAGCGATCCGACGGCGACCCAGATCTCACTGGGCGTGGACGCCAAGCACGGCGGCCTGGAGAACACCGACGGGACCTCGGGCTTCCAGCCGGGCTCGAGCTTCAAGGCCTTCGTCCTGGCGGAGTGGTACCAGGAGAACCACTCCCCCTACACCAGCTTCAACACCTCCCCGACGGTCTTCCCGGCCTCGGCCTGGACCATCTCCTGCGACCCGAGCAAGGCCGACGAGTGGAGGGTCAACAACGCCGACCCCTCGGAGGGCGGGACCCACAACGTCATCGACTCCACGCGCATGTCGATCAACGTCGGCTACGCGCGGATGACCGCCCAGATGGACATCTGCAACATCACCGGCCTGGCCGCCAGGCTGGGCGTGACGACGAACGACGGCTCGGCCCTGACCCCCTCGCCCTCGATCGCCCTGGGCAGCCAGGAGGTCACCCCGCTGCAGATGGCCAACGCCTACGCCACCTTCGCCGCCCACGGCCTGTACTGCAAGCCCATCGCCATCGACTCCATCACCGACTACGACGGCAATAACCTGGCGGTCCCCTCGGCCGACTGCTCCCAGGTGATGGAGGCCAGGGCCGCGGACCAGACGGCTTCGACGCTCACCTCCGTCCTGACCTCCAACGGCACCGGGAAGCACGCCATCCTCAATGGCGGGCGCCCGGCCGCGGGCAAGACGGGAACCACCGAGGACATGGACAACGCCTGGTTCGTGGGCTTCACCCCGACCCTGAGCGCCGCCGTGTGGCTGGGGCACTCCGAGGGCTACTCGACCATGGCGCCCCAGTACATCGGCGGGCGCTACTACCCCACCATGTACGGTTCGGACGCGCCGGCCCCGCTGTGGAAGACGTACATGGACGCCGCCCTGGCCAACACCCCCGCCGTGGGCTTCTCCTCGGCGAGCACGGGCCCGCAGTCGTCGACCCCGGGCAACGGGGGCAGCACCAATGCCAGCGACAACAGCGGCGACGTCGGAGCCGCCACGGAGACGAACGCCTCCGTCGAGTCCCCGACGCCCTCCGTGCAGGCGCCTTCCATGCAGGAGCCCTCCGTTCAGGAGCCCTCCGTCTCCCAGGCGGCCCCCGTCCAGCCGCCCGCTCAGGCCACACCACCCGCGGAGCAGCTCCCGGCCACGGAGCAGACCCCGCGCCGGACTCAGGCGACCTCCCAGAACCTCGCCCCCGACGACGAGACCGGGCGGTGAGCGCACTGCGAGCGGCCGCGCGGGCGTTCGCCGGGACGGCGCTCCTGGGCGCCGGTGTGCTCGGCTACGCCCTCGTCGAGGCCCGGATGCCCGTCCTGCGCCGCGTCGACGTCCCCGTCCTGGCCCCCGGCGAGGAGCCGCTGACGATCCTGCACCTGTCCGATCTGCATCTGACGGACCTCACCGAGGCCCGCGTGAAGTGGGTGCGCGCCCTGGCCGGGCTGCATCCCGACGTCGTGGTCAACACCGGCGACAGCCTCTCCCTCGCCTCCGGAATGGAGCCGCTGCGCTGCGCGCTCGAGCCGCTGCTGGAGCTGCCGGGGGCCTTCGTCATGGGGGATCACGACTATCGCGCGACGACCTTCAAGCTCCCCACCCGCTACCTGCGCGCCGACCCGCGCACCGCCGACGACCCGCGGGCCGAGACGCGCGTGACCGAGCTGCCCTGGCGCGAGGTCCGCGACCTCCAGACGAGCGGCGGGTGGGCGGACCTGTGCAACGCCCGCGGGGCGATCGCGGTGCGCGGACGGCGCATCGACCTGGTCGGCGTCGACGACCCCCATGCCGAGCGCGACGACTACCCCGCGCCGCCGGCGGAGTCGGAGGCGTCGGCGGAGTCAGCGGAGTCAGCGCCGCCGTCGGATCTGTCAACGACGCCGGAGACGGCGGCCTCACAGACGCCGGAAGGCCCGCGGGAGCCGACGTCGCGCGACGGGGCGGCGCCCAGCCGGGCGGCGAACGACCGGAACGACCGGGCGGTGCGCGACCGGGCGGGCCGGCCACTGCGGATCGGCCTGACCCACGCCCCCTACCGGCGGATCCTGACGAGGATGTCGGCCGAGGGCGTGGACCTGGCCCTGGCCGGCCACACCCACGGCGGCCAGCTCTGCGTGCCGGGCTTCGGGGCGCTGGTGACCAACTGCGACCTGGACCGCTCGCGCGCCTCCGGGCTCTCGCAGTGGCCGGGGCGCCCGGACGCGCCGCAGGCGACCGGCATGTACCTGCACGTCTCGGCGGGGCTGGGCACCAGCCCCTACACGCCCGTGCGCATCGCCTGCCGACCCGAGGCCACGCTACTCACCCTCGTGCCGAGCGCCTGACCTCCAACCGGTGGCGACCGCGCCGTCTGGCGGCCGACGTCCAGCGGCTTCCGGCGCGCCGTCCGGCCCGTGCGCCGCGCCCCGGGCCCCGCGCGATCGAGGGCGCGGAGCCCACGTGACCGATGCCTCTTCGGGAAGATTTCCGCCTCCCCGTCCGGCACGGCTATGCTGTCTGCGCTGCACACGGGGTGTGGCGCAGTTTGGTAGCGCGCTTCGTTCGGGACGAAGAGGTCGTGGGTTCAAATCCCGCCACCCCGACTATTCAGTGGCCGCCGTCACAGATGGCAGCCACTCCTCGTTGGAACCGCGTGACCCGGCCGGGCGGGTTCGATTCGGCCCTCTTCGAATGTGGTTACTTTGCGACCACGTTCCTCTCGCGCCGGCCCGGCCTTGTCCCGGAGGCGGTGGCGGAGCCGGCCGAACGTGCTCGTCCAGGCCGGTCGCCGTCCGGGAGACCCGGGACTTGGACGGGAAGCTGATGCCCGGGGTCTTGACGAGCCGGGGCCCGGACGCGATGTGCGCGCAGTGTGCGTCCGGGGAGCCATGCGGCGCCTGGACACGCCAGCGGGGCGGCAGTCGGCGTCGACAGTGATCAGGGCGGTCTCGGCGCGCTTGCGGTGCTCGAAGCAGCCGGTCGGAGACGTAGCCGCCCTGACGCGGCTCGGGGACGACGCCGATCGCGCCGACGCGGGTGTCCAGATCGCGGTGGCGGTAGCCGTTGCTCCGGGTGACCCGGTCCGGGCGGGCCCTGCTGAGCGGAAGCGCGACGTCCACTATGGCGCCAGTATGTCCGTGACATTGAGATCCCAGGCACCATCTCCGGCAGTTATCGCGAAGAGTCGCACCTCCAGATCGGAACGCCCCTCCTCCAAGGACCACAAGGGACAGTCGATCGAGAATCCCGTTCCGTCGTCCAGTTCAATCCACTCAACTGGATCCAGAAAATTCTGCGGCGGCAGCACGAATGCGGCCGGATACTCGCGGAGCACGCGCTCCGTGTCTCTCCACCTGACATACCGCCCGGAAGAAGCACCTCATCGTTGTCGCGCCGGCCCTCTATGAGGCTGATCATGAGTTCGCGCAATTGATTGACAAGCCCGTCCGGAAGGGCCTTGCGCCCCGTCATGATTCCGCCGCGCTCCCCGGGGCTCCGGTGAATGCGGCGCCCGGCTACCCGTCAGGCGTCGTGCCTCATCTCAACGAAGTCATACTCGCCGCCGTTCGTCACCTGCACGAAATTGCGCACCACGCGAAATCCGCTCCTTCGATAGACCTTGATCCCCCGCTGATTGAACGAGGCGACCGACAAGCGAATCTCCGCGCCGGGGTGCGCCTCCCGGATCCAGTCCAGGTTGCGCCGCATGAACATGAGACCCAGGCCCCGACCGGTGAGATCCGGGCGCATCCCCAGCCCGATCTCCACCGCGCGACCCTCTTCGGAGAGGTCACCGGAGAGGAAGCCGAAGAGCCGATCGCCCCGCCTCACCTGGAGAAAGAAGTCGGGCCACAGCGCGGGGGTCACGAATTCTTGGTAATCCTCCGGATCCGCCGTCATATCGTAGAAATCGTAAGGCGGCGGATACTTCCACTCGTCCGCGATCTCCCGGGCGGTGAAGGCATCCATGCGCGAGTAGACGAGTTCAGAACCGCTCTGGTCAGCGGTCATACGGTGTGAATATTGGTTCATCAATGAGCCTTTCTCATCGGGAACGGTGGGCTCGTGGGCCGGGATCGTCATAATGGCGAGGCCGGGCGGGCGCGGTGTAGTGTGGGCGAGTCCGTCGCCGCGGTCCGCGAGGACCGCGACCGGTCCCTCCCTCGTCGAGATGTGCATTTTGCACTCGAGAATGACGGTTGGAACTGCACTTTCGAGTGTGAAATGCACGTCTCGGCGTCGGACGGCGCCCGCCGCGGACGACGGCCTCAGATATCGAGATCCTCGACGGCGGGGCGGTCCCCCGCGCTCCTGATCGCCGCGACCAGGTCGTCGGGCAGCTCGCCGACCATCTCCTCGATGGTGGCGAAGACCCTCAGCTCGCGCGGACCCCGTTTCCACCACTCCCCGCACCGGAGCGCCGGGTCCTCCCAGACCGGGCTGTCGTCGTCCGGACTGGACAGGGCGGCCCAGTTCGGATCCTCGCGCAGGTACACGGCGTACTGGCCCCGGGCGGTCTTGTAGACGCGGGCGGTGCGCGAGCGCGGGCCCTCCTGCCGGCTCCACCGCAGGATCTGACGCCCCGAGAAGCGCTTGACGCCCACCACGGCGCCGTCGTCGACCTTGAGCTCGATCGTCCTCATTTCGGTGTCCTTCCGCTGCCGGTCCTGCTGCGCCACGTAGAGCCTCAGTCCCAGGACCACGGCCGCCGACATGCCGCCCGCCAGCTCGGCGGCGCGGTCGAACAGGGGCAGGTCGGACTCGGAGACGTAGACGTTCTTAGTGGGCATGCGCATGAGTATACACATACTCCTCGGCGATCCGCTGGCTCCCGGCCCGCCGGTGTTCCCCGACGCCGGCGCCGCACCCGCGTTTCGCGCCGGGCCCCGCCGCCGTGTGAGGATGCGCGCTGGGCGCCCGGCGCCCCGGCGGCACGACAGCGGCATTCAGGAGGTTCGATGACCGCACCAGCTCATCGCTCCCGCACACCCGTCCCCGAGCTGGGCCTGACGATCGTCTTCGCCCTCGCCTTCGCCGTCTGGACCTGGCTCGTCCTGCGCGGCTCGCTGCAGGGACTGGACTCCCGCCTGCGGCCCCCCGCCCTGGCGCCGCGCTCCGCCCGCGGCCAGCTCGCCGAGTTCTTCAGCCTGCTGACCCACCCCGTGCTCATCCTCATCGCCATCGCCGGCTCCGTCGTCTTCTCCCTCAGGCAGCGCATGCGACGCCTCGCGCTCGCCCTCAGCGTGGGGGCCCTGGGCGCGGCCGGCCAGCTGGTCCTGTCCCTCGTCCTCGACGTACCGCGCCCGCCCAGCGCCTTCGCCGACTCGATCTCCCACTTCGGCGGCGCCTACCCGGCCAGCCACGTCACCGCCGTGGTCCTGGGCACCTGGGTGCTGGTCGCCCTCGCCCGCGCCCTCCGCAGGGGCCCCACGTCCATTGTGGGCTGGACGGCCATCGGCGCGGGCGCGGTCCTGCTCACCGCCGTCGTCCAGTGGGACATGGGTCTGGTCGACGTCAGCGGCATTATCGGCGGCCTTCTGCTGGGCGGCGCCATCACCAACCTGGCGCTCGCCGTCGGCGGGATCGACCACCCCCTCCGATCCGGCTGGGCGCGCCTGACCCGGCCGCGCAGGGTGGTGAACAAGCGCGCCGCCGTCATCTTCAACCCCGTCAAGTTCGACGACCTGTCCCTGCTGCGCCGCCTCGTCAGGGCGGAGGTGCAGCGGGCCGGCTGGCGCCCCGGCCCGTGGCTGGAGACCGCCCCCGACGACCCCGGTCACCGGGCCGCCCGCCGCGCCCTGCGGGCCGGGGTGGACCTGGTCGTGGTCGCCGGCGGCGACGGGACGGTCCGGGCGGTGTGCGCCGAGCTCGCGGGCACCGGCACACCCGTCGCCCTGCTGCCCGCGGGCACCGGCAACCTGCTCGCCCGCAACCTGTCGATCCCGCTGGACGCCGACGAGGCGCTGCGCCTGGCCCTGCACGGGCCCACCCGGGCCATCGACGTCGTGCGCTGCACCTGGGACGGCGGCCGGGAGCGCTTCGTGGTCATGGCGGGCCTGGGCCTGGACGCGCGGATCATGGGGGACACGAACGACGACCTCAAGCGGGTCATCCGCTCGGGCGCCTACGCGGTCGCCGCCGTCCACAACGCGGTGCCCGACCCCTTCGCGGTCACGGTGGCCCTGGACGACGGCGAGCCCGAGACGCGCTCGGCGGTCATGGCCCTGCTCGGCAACGTCGGCACCATCACCGCGGGGATGAACCTGTTCCCCGAGGCCTCCCCCGACGACGGCGTCGTCGACCTCATGCTCGCCAGCCCCGAGCGCGTGACCGACTGGGCCAGGCTCGGCGCGCAGATCCTCAGCGGCAGGCAGATGGAGGGATTCACCATCAGCAGGGCCCGGCGGGTGGCCATCACCACCGACGAGCCCGTGCCCTTCGAGCTCGACGGCGACATCGCCGGCACGACGCGCTCGCTGCGGGTCGAGGTCGAGCCCCGGGCGCTGCGGGTGGTGGTGCCGGAGGCGTGAGGGCGCAAAAAGGTGGCTCCCGCATACTTTTAAGGGCGCCGGGCGTCGAGGCGCGCCTCAGGATCGGCGCTATGACGCCGTTCCCCGTGGCCGACGATCACGCAACAGGGTCGGAAGATATGCGGGAGCCACCTTTTTGGCCCCGCCCGGCCGCCGCAGCGCGCCCCGGTGCCGTCGGTAGTAGCCTGACCAGCGCCAGGGCGACGGCGGGCGGCCCCGGGGACCGAGGCCTACGTCCGGCCGCCGGCGGCACCGGCGCGGTGACGAGGGGGTGCAGATGACGGGCGGCAGGAGCGGCACCGGCAGACGGGACGGCTACCACGCCGGGCTCGACGCGGACAAGGTGATCGACGCCGCCGTCGAGCTCTCGCGCGGCGACGGCCTGACCACGTGGACGCTGCGCGATCTGGGCGGAAGGCTCGGCGTCGCCCCCTCGGTCATCTACCACCACGTGGGCGGGCGCGAGGCCCTGAGCCGCCACGTCGTCGAGCGGGTCCTCGCCCTCGTGGACCTGCCAACCGACGTCATGCCGTGGCGGCGCTGGGCCCGCGAGGCGCTCTACCCGATCCGCCCCGTCCTGACCGACTACCCGGGCACGGCCAGGTGGCTGCTGCTGCACGGGCCCGTCTTCCCCCGCCTGGCGCCGGTCATCAACGCCGGGATCGCCTCGCTGCGCCGGGCGGGCTTCGGCCGGGACGCGGCCCTGGCGTACACCTCGCTGGTCAACACCGCGATGATGACGATCGCCGCCATCGACGACCGGCGCCTGCACGAGGACGACGGCCCCCGCGATCACGCGGCCCTCATCCGCGACCTCGGCCCGATCACCGCCGGCAGCGCCGGAATCTCCCTGGTGACCCGCGACCTGCTGACCCGATTCACCGGCGCGCCGCAGGAGATCGCGGCGGCCCAGGACCGCTACTACCGCTACGTCCTCGAGCGGCTCATGGACGGCCTCGAGGCGAGCCTGGGGGCCGGGGCGAACGAGGGCGATCCGGCGGGCGCCGGGACCGTCAGCGCCGAGCTCGACGGCGTCGGGACCGACGGCGCCGGGCCGCGCGGCTGACAGTCCGGCCGGTCCGGACGGCGGTGGGCCCACCGGCCCCGGACGGCGGTGGCCCCGCCGACCCCGGACGGCGGTGGGCCCGACCCCGGACCGCACGCCGTCGGAGCACGGGATGCGGCCCCGCCCGCAACCGCCGCAGCACGAACGCGCCCCGTACGAGCTCTCTCTTGCCGTTAGAACAACGTTCATATAGGGTCGCCTTACTCCGCTGGAACCGGGGCCGCGACTGGAGAAGGAGAACAGGCATGAACGCCTCGCAGAGCGCGCGCGGGGGATCGTCCTCGCAGGTCGGGATCGTCCTGGCGACGGTCTTCCTGGCCTACCTGGGGCAGACGACCCTCAACCCCGTCATCGCGCCGCTGTCGCGGGAGGTCGGGCTCGACGAGTGGCAGATCGGCTTCACCATCAGCGTCGCGGCGGTCATGGTCGTCCTCACCAGCCAGATCTGGGGGCGCCGCTCCCAGTCGTGGGGGCGCAAGCCGGTGCTCGTCGCCTCCCTGACGATCTGCATGGCGGCCATGGTGCTCTTCGCCGTCGTCGCCGCCCTGGGCGTACGGGGGACCCTGAGCGGCACGCCCCTGTTCGTCCTGTTCGTCCTCACCCGCGGCCTGCTCTTCGGCACGGCGCTCGCGGCGATCCTGCCGACCGCCCAGGCCTACGTCGCCGACGTCACGACCAGCGAGGAGGAGCGCGTGCGCGGCATGGCCGGCGTCGGCGCCTCCCAGGGCATCGCCTCGATCGCCGGGGCCCTCGTGGGCGGCCTGCTGGCGGGGATCTCCATTATGGTGTCGGTGGACATGGTCCCGGTCATCCTGCTCGGGGGGCTGCTGGTGGTCGTGATCGTCCTGCGCCGGGAGAAGCGCACCGAGCTGGTCGCCGAGCCGGCGCGCGTGCGCCCCGCCGACCCGCGGGTCTGGCCCTTCCTCGTCGCCGGGTTCGGCATGTTCACCGCGCTGGGCCTCATCCAGGTGGTCACCGGCTTCCTCGTGCAGGACCGCCTGGCCCTGGGGGCGAACGCCACCGGCCTGGTCACCGGCGGGGCGCTGCTCGCCGCGGGCATCGGCATGGTGCTGGCCCAGAGCGTCATCGTGCCGCGCTCGAAGTGGGCCACCGCCACCCTGCTGCGCGTGGGCACCGCCCTGGGCGCCGTCGGCTTCGCCCTGCTCGCGTTCGACGGCGGGGCCGCGCTCCTGTTCGTCGCGGTGACGGTGATCGGCGCGGGGGTCGGCATCGCCATGCCCGGCTACACGGCGGGCCCCACGCTGCTCATGAGCCGTGAGGAGCAGGGCGGGCTCGCCGGCCTGATCGGCGCGACCAACGGGCTGACCTACGTCGTCTCGCCCACGGCGGGCACCGCCATGTACGGCGTCTCGCCGATCCTGCCGATCGCCGTCGGCGGGGCGATCCTCGTGGCCGTGTTCGTCTTCGTCCTCACCCACCGCGGCTTCCGCCGCGCCCCGCGGGCAGTCCCCGAGGAAGGCGTCCCGGAGGAAGCCGTCACAGAGAAAGCCGTTCCCGGGAGAGCCATCCCGGGCGAAGGCGGCGACGGCGTCCGATAGCGAGGCGGGCGCGGGCCGCTCACCGGCTCCGAGTCTGGATTCTGGCGCTCCGGGAGGATCGTTCGAGTCGGCACATCGGATGCGCTCGAGGATTTCCGCATGATTCCGCGATTCTGGCGGCGACGCGAGCGGGTGCGGGGCGGAACGATCCTCCCGGAGCGCCATTTCCCGCCCCGGGCGGGCCCCGGAGGGCGGAGCCCCCGGGTCCAATGAGGCGTGCGGGGCGTGCGGTCGGCGATCAGGACGGGGCGACCACCGTCAGCCCGCAGCGCCGTGCGGCATCCTGCATCTCATAATCGTACGTGAGAATAATATCGGCGCGGATGTCCAGAGCGACTGCCAGGTGAATGGCGTCCGCAGAACGCAGCCCCGTAGGCTCCCTGGCGGCATTCAGAAGATGCTCCCTGGAGACATCGACGAGTTCGACCCCCGACAGCAAGGTTGCGACCGCCTCCTCATCGAGTTCGCGACGGCGCCTGGCAGCGCAGTGGAGCTCCGTGTAGAGCAGGAAGGACGAGCACAGGGCTGTGTCGGCTGCGTCATCGACGCTGCCAGCGCTGCGCGGCACACTCCGGTTGAGCCACCGCGCCAACGGCTCCGACTCATCCTCCTCAACGAGGAGCTTGAGTGCCGCGGACGTGTCCAGGTAATGGATCGTCATCGTTCGCCGCGCAGATCATCCAGCACATCCCGGGACGCGATGCCGGTTGCGCGCCTCAACCGGGCGAAATCTATGCGAGCCCTCGGAGTGACGGCCCCGCGCCGCCTGAGAAGGGCGAGTCGCTCGCCGCCCACGGGAGAAAGCAGAGCCACCGGCTCCCCGTTGTTGGTGACCTCGAAGGTCTCTCCCGCCTGCACACGACGAAGAATTGAAGCACTGTTATTGCGCAGTTCGCGATGCGTAATCGTGGACACGGCCATCACCTCGTAGCAAGCGTAGCACATAGTCTCCCGGAGTGACATCCCTGAGCCCGTCCGGATCGCGAGGCCGCCGTCGCCGTTCCCGCACGGCCCGGCGCTGTCGCGGACCCGGCCCGGCGCTGTCGCGGACCCGGCGGGCGGCGCCGTCGCGGACCCGGCGGGCGGC
>ERZ772964.896-NODE-896-length-11721-cov-74.0999_pt1 | contig 11721 bp, 11 predicted proteins | sample MGYA00580675_ERZ772964 | MGnify/ENA primary metagenome ERZ772964 (study PRJEB29015, sample SAMEA2737941) | human oral metagenome | biome: human oral; feature: human-associated habitat; material: dental | place: China | collected 2139 ...
CCGCCTCGCAGGAGTGGTTGAGCTCGGGCAGCCAGTCCTGGCCCTCGAAGCGCTCATAGTCCGGTGCGGTGCCCGGGGTCCACGCCTCCGGCCCGCCTGGCCATGTCAGGCGGAACATGGAGGCCTCGCGGGAGCGGGGGCCGGCCTGCGGCAGGGCCGCGAAGACCGGGTGGTCGATGCCGACGTGGTTGAAGACGCCGTCGAGCATGACGCGCACGCCCCGGGCGTGGGCGGCGTCGATGAGGGCGAGCAGGTCCTCGTTCGCACCCAGGCGGGGATCGAGCCGCATGTGGTCGATCGTGTCGTAGCCGTGCGACATGGAGTGGAAGACGGGGCCGAGCATGAGCACGTTGCAACCGAGCTCGATCAGGCGGTCGAGCCAGGGGATGAGGCGTCGCAGGCGGTGCTCGGCCGCCATCGCCCCGGCGGGCGAGGAGGGGTCGTCGGGGTCCCCGGGAGGGCACAGCGCCGGGGCGCCCGCGGCCCCGAGGGGGAAGACGTGCCAGGCGATGGCGTGACGGACCCAGTCCGGCTCGCCCGGGCCGGCCGGCTTGAGGGCGGAGGTGTCAGGTGCAGCGGCGTCGGCGTGCATGGCACAAACCTACCGCGGCGGCGGCGTGATCGCTGGGAGTTCGACGGGCGCCCGCGGGCCGACACTCCCGGCCCGGGACCGGGAGCGTCCCGGGCGCTCGGGGGAGGATGGCGCCATGAGCCAGTCGCAGAGCCAGTCGCCCGCGTCCCCCGTCGCCCGTCGAGCCCTCGTCACCGGGGCCTCCACCGGCATCGGCGAGGCCACCGTCCGTCTTCTCCGGTCCCACGGGTGGGACGTGGTCGCCACCGCGCGCCGCGTCGAGCGCCTCGAGGCCCTTGCCGCCGAGACCGGCTGCACCTGGGTCGCCGCGGACCTCCAGCGCCCCGACGACGTCGAGCGGCTCGCCGTCGAGGTGCTCGCAGCCGGGGACGTGGACGCGGTGGTCAACAACGCCGGCGGCGCGCTCGGCGCCGACCCGGTGGCCGACGGCAGCCCCCGGGAGTGGCTGACCATGTACGAGCGCAACGTCCTGGCGGCGCTGCGCGTCACCCAGGCCTTCCTGCCCGGTATGCGCGAGCGCGGCGGGGACGTCGTCTTCCTGACCTCCACCGCGGCCCACGACACCTACCCCGGCGGGGCGGGCTACGTGGCCGCCAAGCACGGCGAGCGGATCATCGCGAGCACCCTGCGCCTGGAGCTCGTCGGGGAGCCGGTGCGCGTCATCGAGATCGCGCCGGGCATGGTCGCCACCAGCGAGTTCTCACTCAACCGCTTCCACGGGGACCAGTCCCGGGCCGACGCCGTCTACGCCGGGGTGGAGGCGCCGCTCGGCGCCGAGGACATCGCCGAGTGCATCGCCTGGGCCCTTCAGCGCCCCGCCCACGTCAATATCGACTCCATGATCGTGCGCCCCCGCGCTCAGGCCTCCAACACGGTGGTCGCCCGCGGCTGAGGCTGTGGGCCCGGCGGCCGGACTAAGGCCCGGACCTGACGAGCCGTGTTCTTTCTGCGGTAGCGTGGAGGGCGCGTAGAACCTTCTCGCACGCCCTGACCCCAGGTGCGACCGCACCCTCCCGATCGGAGTGCGGATCCTCCCGCTCGGTTCGCCGCGCGATCATCGTCCTGCGGCGCTCCGCCCGGCCGAGTCGTTGAAAGGATCATCCATGAACGAGTCCGGCCCGCTCTCGACAGGCCCGTGCACCAGGCGCCCCGTCGGGCGGCCGCCCGTCGCCGAGGCCGCGGGCGCGGTTGGCGCGGCCGACGGCGTCGGCACGGCTGAGACGGCCGACACCTCGGTGCTTCCCGGGCCGGTGGCGACGACCGCCGTCTTCCCGTCCGCAGTCCCGGCGACGCCTCCGTCGGCCGTGACCGCCGAGATCGCCGCCGGCGACCCGATGGAGACGGCCGCCCTGCCTGTCGCCGCCCTGCCCGCCGCTGTGCCGCTGAGCGCCTCCGCTCCGAGGGGCGGGCCCCCGACCGCCTCGACGCCCATGCTGGCGCCGGAGCCGCCTGCGGCTGCCATTCCACCTGCGCCCGCACCGGCGCGGACGGGCTCTCCGGCCCCGGCGGGCGGAAGACCGCCGCGCGACAGGAGACGAGCCGCCGCACTGGTCGTGGGAGCCGTCGCACTGGCCGTCGTCGCCTTCGGGGCGGGCGCGCTCACCAGGCAGATCGGCCAGGGCGCCGGTGGGACCGCCACGACCGTGCCGACGGCGTCGGTCGCCCCGGCGCCGTCGGCGGAGCACAGGGCCCCGGCCGCGGGCGCCACCGCGGAGCCGGGCCCCGCGCAGCAGCCGACCGTCGACCCGGGCGGCCGCGCACCGCAGCCCGGTGACGACGGTGACGGCTCGGCACGGCGGGGGGACGGGCAGGGCGACAGCCTTCGCTCCCCGCGACCCGGTCGGTCCGGCTCCCAGCAGGACGACCCCCGGTCCCGCCCAGCCCCCGGGGCGACCGCCGGTGACGACCCCGGCCACGGATTCCCTCCCCCGTATGACGAGGATGACGACGACGATGACGACGACTGAGCCGCTCAGGGATCGCACCCTCGCAGCGCCTCGGCCAGGAGGCCGAGCGGGCGCCGGCCGGAGGCGGGGCGGACGGCCCCGATGTGATGGGCCCGCCCGTTGGGCTGCCTCATGTCGGTTCGCCGCCATCCAGGAGCGCGTCGAGCAGGTCGTCGACGGCGGCCTGGCGGCGGGCGCCCTCCTCCGTCACGCACTCGGCCAGCTGGCTGCGCACGCAGATCAGTTGGACCACGTGGTCCGGCGGCACCGTGCCGGTGCGGCTCCACCGCTCCGCGTGCTCGCGGACCATGCCGACGAGGAGCTCGGCGAGCAGGAGGCCGCCGGGATCCGGGTTTCTCCCGGGGTCCTCCAGGTGCCGCAGGTAGCGGATGACCGGTCCCCGCAGCGGTCCGCGCCCCGCCTTCCGCGGGTCGCACCGGATGAGCCGGCTGCAGGTGCTCTCCAGCGTCGTCGGAGCGCCCGTCAGGGCGCTGAGCGCCTCGTCGCGCAGACGGGTGCGCAGGGGGTCGAGCCGGCCCGGCGGATAGAGGTTCTGCGAGCCGAGGACCCAGGCCTCGACGTCGGACAGGACGCTCGCCGCCCGGGCGCTGACTGCGCCCTCGCGTCTCCAGCGCGGCCCGGCGGCGGCCAGCAGGGCGCTGACCCGGTCCAGCTGCTCCTGCGCCGGGGGCCTGAGCAGGCGCAGGTCGGTCAGAAGGTCGGCGAGCGCGTTGACTACTCCGGTCTCGCCCTCCCCGTCGGCCTGCGCGGCCCGGGTGACGGCCTCCGCGGCGGCCTCCCGCGCGGCGTCCTCCGCGACCGGCGTCGTGCGACGACGCGGCTCGTCTGTCATGGCCGTGCTCCTGTGCTCCCGGTGAGCGCCCGGTCCGCTGCGTGCAGGCGGCTCGCGCCGTCGGCCCCGTGCGGCGGCCGCCGGGCCCGAGTATGCAGTACTGCCGTGCCCGCCTGCGCGCCGCCGGCGGCCGGGACGGTCGCAGCACGGTAGCGGCGGGCGACGACCTCCGCGACCGCCGGGTGATCGCCCAGGGGCGGGGCGACCAGGTCGGCACCGGCGCCGTGCAGCGCGCGAGAGAAGTGCCCCTCCGCCAGGAGGTAGGTGGCGACGGCGAGGGTCCGGGCGCCCTCGGAGCGCCAGCGCCGGACGGCGCGGCGTGCGCTCGGCTCGGCCGCCGACAGGTAGGCGGGGCGCACCGGGGTGCCGAGCAGCCGGGACAGCTCGCGGGCGGCGGTCTCCGCCTCGGCCACCGGGGCGCGGCGCCGCGAGCCCGCTGCGGCCAGCACGACGCCGTCGAGCTCCTCCACACCGGCGCCCTCGCTCGCCAGCGCCTCCCGGAGGCGCCCGGCCACGGCCTCCACAATGATCGGCTCCGGCCCCAGGTGGGCGGTGATCCTCCCCGATCCGTGAGCGCGCACGAGGCGCGGCAGGTCGTGCTCGACGTGGTAGCCCCCGCCGAGGAAGAGGGGCACGACGACGGGGCCGGCGCTTCCCGCCAGCGCCTCGGCCGCGCTCGGCCTCTGGAACTCCACCCAGCCGTGCCGCACGTCCGTGCCGGGCAGCAGGCCGCCCACCCGCTCGGCGACGCGCCCCAGCAGGGGCGCGCCGCGCACGTCGCGGGTGCCGTGAGCGACCAGCACGAGGGGCGCCGGCGCCACGGCGGCGACCGGAACCGGCTCAAGCGTCCCGGCGGTCGTGTGTAGACCGGGGGCAGTGGGGCTCATGCCGCCGGTGCCGCGGTGAGGAGGTCTGGCGCCGGAGCCGCCCCGCACGCGGCCGTCTTCGAGGCCGCCTCCGGCGCCCGCCGGTGCGCGCCGCGTCCTGGCAGTCGTGGGCGCTGCGGGCCCGCCGGGCCTGCTGAGCGCGCCGAGCGCAGCGAGACGGCCACGAGCAGCGCCCACACGGGCACGACGATCAAGAGGGCGGCAGCGCTCAACGGCCCCGGAGCGTGCAGGGCGGACAGGATCGTGCGCAGGTTGGTCATCACAATGAGCCCGCCCACCGCGCTGCCGAGCACCCCCGCGGGCAGGCGCGAGACGAGCCAGGCCGCGACCGGCGCCGCCACGGTCCCGCCGGCCAGGAGCGCGCCCACGACCGTCGGGCTGATGCCGGCAGTGCCCAGTCCTGCGAGGAAGCCCGCGGAGGCGGCCGCGGTGACCATGAGCTCGGCGGTGTCCACGCTGCCGACCACGGTGCGCGGGGCGGTGCGGCCGCGGGCCAGCAGCGTCGTCGTGGCCACCGGGCCCCAGCCGCCACCGCCGGTCGCGTCCACGAACCCGCCGACCAGGCCCAGCGGGACCAGCAGCCGGGCCGTGTGCGGGCTGCGGCGCCGGGCCGAGCCCGCCGGAGGGCGCACCGCGAAGCGGATCAGGACGTACAGGCCCAGCACCAGCAGAATGCCCGAGGTCGCGGGCGCGGCCGCACCCGTGCTCAGGCGGGACAGGACGGTCGCGCCCAGGAACGCCCCCACGGCGCCGGGGCCGCCCAGCCGCGCCACGAGCCGCCAGTCGGTGTTGCCCAGCCGGTGGTGGGCCGTGCCCGAGACGAGCGTCGTGCCGATCTCTGACAGGTGGACGCTCGCGCTCGCCAGGGCGGGGCTGAGCCCGGCCAGCAGGAGCAGGGAGGAGGAGGTGACGCCGTAGCCCATGCCGAGGGCGCCGTCGACGAGCTGGGAGGCCAGGCCCACGAGGGCCAGGACGAGGAGCTTTCTCATGAGCCGGTCCGATCTGTCTCGTGTGATGTCTCGGTGGTGCCGGTGGGCGTGATGGCGGACGGCGGTCGTTCCCCGGGCACGACCCGGTCCCTCCAGGCGGGGCTGACCGTGACGACGTCGCCGAGGACGATGACTGCCGGGGCCCTCACGCCGACGGACTCGGCGACGTCGGGCAGGCAGCCCAGAACCGTCGTGGTCACCCGCTGGTCGGGGCCGTACCCGCGCTCGACGACGGCCGCGGGGGTGCCGGGCTCCGCGCCGCGGCCGGTGAGGACGGCGGTGGAGCGGCGCAGGCGGCGCACGCCCATGAGCAGGACCAGGGTGTGGTCGCGGCGCACCGGGACGGTGGCGATGAGGTCCTCGTGGGCCGAGACGACCGAGAAGCCGCGGGCGAGCCCGCGGTGCGTGAGCGGGATGCCGGCCGCCGCGGGCACGGCGACCGCGGAGGTGACCCCGGGGACGACCTCGACGCTCACCCCGGCGGCGCGGCAGGCCCGCGCCTCCTCGCCGCCGCGCCCGAGCACGTAGGGGTCGCCGCCCTTGAGGCGCACCACCCGCTGCCCGGCCCGGGCCCGCGCCACCAGCAGGGCGTCGATGCCCTCCTGGGGGACCAGGTGGTCGCCGGGCCGCTTGGAGGCGTCGATCACCTCGGTGCCCGGGGCCAGGCCGTCCAGCAGGCTGCGCGGGGCCAGGCGGTCGGCCACGACGACGTCGGCCCGGGCGAGCAGCTCCATGCCGCGCACGGTGATGAGACCGGGATCGCCCGGCCCTCCGCCCACGAGCGCGACCCAGCCTCCGGGCCCGGCGTCGTCGGCGCCCTCCCGGGACGAGGCGCTCATGCCCGGACCCGGGCGTCCGCGTCGCGCGCTTCGAGGGCCCCGAGGAGCGCGGGAGCCTGCGGGGCCGTGGACGTGCGGACCATGCCGGCCGCCAGGGTCCAGCCGTCCTGCGGGTCGATGAGCAGGAAGGCGCCGTCGGCGCGCGAGACCGCGTAGTCGGCCGCGGGCAGCGGCTCGGCCAGCCGCAGGCGCAGGCGTCCGATGTCGTTGAGGGCGAGGCGGTCGGCGGGCGAGACGGTCAGGTCGCCCAGGTCGAGGACGCCCTCGATGCCCGCTGCGAGCGCCCGGACGGTGCGGGTGCCGTGCTTGACCAGGACCCGGTCGCGCACGTGCAGGGGCCGCTCGGACAGCCAGGCGACGTGCGCGTCGATCTCGCGCACGAGCGGCGGGAGGCCGCGGGGCCCGGCGATGACGTCGCCGCGGGCGACGTCGATGTCGTCGGCCAGTTCCAGGGCCACGGACTGGCCGGCCCGCGCCGCGGGGACGGGACGCGCGCCCAGGGTGATGCCGGTGACCGTGGTCCGCCTGCCCGACGGCAGGACGACGACCTCGTCGCCGACGCCCACCGCCCCGGCGCCGATGCGCCCGGCGTAGCCGCGGTACTCGCCCAGTCCCTCCGGCGCCGCGCCCTGGGGCCGGATGACCAGCTGGACGGGCAGGCGGAGGGCGTGATCGGCCCGCGCCGGTCCGTTGGGACCGGCCGGCAGGGACTCCAGGAGCTCCAGAAGGGCCGGGCCGTCGTAGAAGGGGGTACGCGCCGAGCGCTTCACGACGTTGTCCCCCGCCACGGCGCAGGTGGGCAGGGAGCGCACGTCGGCGACCCCGAGGGCCGCGGCGACCCGCTCGATCCGCTCGGCCGTGCGCGCGTAGACCTCGGCGGAGAAGCCGACCAGGTCGATCTTGTTGACCGCGACCACCACGTGGGGCACCCCCAGCAGGGCGGCCACCGCCAGGTGGCGCCGGGTCTGCTCCACCACCCCGTGGCGGGCGTCCACCAGCAGCACGACGACGTCGGCCGTCGAGGCGCCGGTGACCGTGTTGCGCGTGTACTGCACGTGCCCGGGGCAGTCGGCCAGGATGAAGGAGCGCCGCGGGGTGGTGAAGTACCGGTAGGCGACGTCGATGGTGATGCCCTGCTCGCGCTCGGCCCGCAGGCCGTCGGTGAGCAGCGCCAGGTCCGCGCCGGTCAGGCCCCGCTCCAGGCTGACCCGCTCGACGGCGGCGAGCTGGTCGCGCAGGACGGACTTGGAGTCGAACAGGAGGCGGCCCACGAGGGTGGACTTGCCGTCGTCGACGCTGCCGGCCGTGGCCAGGCGCAGGAGCGATCCGGGGGCGGCCCCGGCGGGGGCGGGAGGTGTCTCGGCGGTGGTCATCAGAAGTAGCCCTCCTTCTTGCGGTCCTCCATGGCGGTCTCGCTCAGACGGTCGTCGGCGCGCGTGGCGCCCCGCTCGGTGAGGACGGAGGCCGCCACCTCGACGGCGATCTCGTGGTTGGTCGCGGCGGTGGACTCCACCGCGCCGGTGCAGGACATGTCGCCCACCGTGCGGTACCGGACGGTCAGGGTGCGCACCTGCTCGCCGCGGCGCGGCCGGGTGGCCGGGCCCACCGGCAGCCACATGCCGTCGCGGGAGAAGACCTCGCGCTCGTGGGCGTAGTACAGGCTCGGCAGCTCGATGTCCTCGCGCTCGATGTAGCGCCACACGTCCAGCTCGGTCCAGTTCGACAGCGGGAAGACGCGCACGTGCTCGCCCGGGGCGTGGCGCGGGTTGACCAGGTCCCACAGCTCGGGGCGCTGGTTGCGCGGGTCCCACTGCCCGAACTGGTCGCGCAGGGAGACGATGCGCTCCTTGGCGCGCGCCCTGTCCTCGTCGCGCCTCCCGCCCCCGAGGACCCCGTCGAAGCCGCCGTCCTCGATGGCGTCCAGCAGGGGGCGGGTCTGCAGGGGGTTGCGGGTGCCGTCGGCCCGCTCGCGCAGGCGGCCGTCGTCGATGTAGTCCTGGACGGCGGCGACCACCAGGCGCGCCCCGAGGCGCTCGGCGGTGGCGTCCCGGTAGGCCAGCACCTCGGGGAAGTTGTGGCCGGTGTCCACGTGCAGCAGGGGGAAGGGGGCGGGCGCAGGCCAGAAGGCCTTGACGGCCAGGTGCAGCATCACCACCGAGTCCTTGCCGCCGGAGAAGAGCAGCACGGGCCGGCGGCACTCGGCGGCCACCTCCCGGATGACGGCGATGGCCTCGGCCTCCAGGGCGTCGAGCAGGTCGAGGGGGCGAGCGCCGCCCGCGCTGTCCCGGCCGGTCGGCGGGGGCACCGGGGCGGTTGCTGTCCGGCCGGTGGCGGCAGCGGTTGTCGTGGTCGCTGTCGTGGTTACTGTCGTTGTCACTGTCATGGTCACGGGGTTCACGGCTCTCTGGAGGAAGGGGGTGGTGGCGGTCGGGGCGCTCACAGGTGGATCCCGCACTCGGTCTTGGCGAAGCCGGCCCAGCGCCCCGAGCGGGGGTCCTCGCCCGGGCTCACGCGGGCGGTGCAGGGCGCGCAGCCGATCGAGGGGTACCCGTCGGACAGCAGCGGGTTGACGACGACACCGTGCTCGGTGGCGTAGGCCAGGAGCTCCTCGAGGGTCCAGGCCGCCAGCGGGTTGATCTTGACGATCCGGTGCGTCATGTCGAAGCCGACCAGCGGGGCTTCGGTGCGGGTGGGGGCGTCCTCGCGGCGCACCCCGGTGGCCCAGGCCTCGTACCCGGCCAGCGCGCGGGCCAGGGGCTCGACCTTGCGCAGGCGGCAGCACTCGCCCGGGTCGTGCGCCCACAGGCGCGGCCCCAGGCGCTCGTCCTGCTCGGCCATGCTCAGGGCGGGCAGCACGTCGACCACCGTGACGTCCATGGTGGCGGCCACGGCGTCGCGGGTGCCGTTGGTCTCGGCGAAGTGGAGGCCCGTCTGGAGGAAGAGCGTGTCGACGCCGGGAACCTGGGAGGCGACGACGTGCGGCAGGACGGCGTCGGCCATGGAGCAGGCCACCGCGAGCGTGCCCGGGAAGACGCGGGCCGCCCAGGCGACGACCTCGGCGGCGGGGGCGTCGTCTCCGAGCTCGGCCGCGCCCGCCTCGGCAAGGGCGCGCAGCTCGTCCTCGCCGCGCCTGGGGGCGTCGGCCGGGCGCGGGGCGTTGGCGCCCCGGGCGGTGACGCGCCCGAAGCGGTTGCGCGCGGGCTCCGAGGCGCTCGCAGCACGACGGTTCGGGGTGCCGACTCCGGGGCGGGCGGCGGTCGCCCGGGTCATGTCAGGGTCTCCTCGTCGGCGCGGTGGGCCCACTGGGCGAAGGTCTCCTCGTCCGCCCGCTGGACGAGGTAGCGGCGCACGAGGCGCTCGATGTAGGCGGCCAGGCCCGTCGCGGGGACCTTGAGCCCGCGCACCGTGCGGCCGAGCTCGGCCTCGGGGCGGCCCTCACGGGCCAGGGAGCCTCCCAGGTGGACCTGGAATCCGGGGACGCGCTCGCCGTCGACCGTGATGATCTGGCCCTTGAGCCCGATGTCGGCGGTCTGGATGCGCGCGCAGGAGTTGGGGCAGCCGTTGATGCTGACGGTCAGCGGACGCTCCAGGTCGGCGTCGGCCAGGCGCTCGTCCAGCTCGGCCGCCACCCGGGCGGCCAGGGCCTTGGTCTCCACGATCGCGAACTTGCAGAACTCCAGGCCCGTGCACGCCAGCATCGAGCGGGTCAGGGGGCCGGGGGCCGGGTCGATGCCCAGGGCCCTCAGCCCGGCGACGGCGTCGTCGGTCCTGTCCCCGGGCACGTCCAGGAGCAGGATGTTCTGCAGGGGCGTGGTGCGCACCCGGTCCGAGCCCACCGACTCCGCCAGGTCGGCCAGGCCCAGCATGACGTCGCCCGACAGGCGGCCCACCGGCGGCTTGCCGCCGATCCAGTAGGCGCCGTCGCGCTGAAGGTGCACCCCCAGGTGATCGGCCTCCCCGCGCGGCGGGCGCGGGGCCGGGCCGTCGGCGAGGCGGAACCCGAGGTACTCCTCCTCCAGGACCTCGCGGAAGCGCTCGGGGCCCCACTCGGCCATGAGGAACTTCAGCCGCGCCTTGTTGCGCAGACGCCGGTAGCCGTAGTCGCGGAAGATGCGGATGACGCCCCACCACACGTCGCTGACCTGGTCGGGGCGCACGAAGGCTCCCAGGCGCCGCCCCAGGAAGGGCGCCGTGGACAGGGCGCCGGCGATCCACAGGTCGTAGCCGGGGCCGAGGTCGGGGTGGTCGACGCCGACGTAGGAGATGTCATTGATCTCGTGGAGGACGTCGAGGGTGGGGGAGCCGGTGAAGGCCGTCTTGAACTTGCGGGGCAGGTTCGCGATCTCGGGGTTGCCCAGGTAGGTGTCGTGGATCGCGCGGGCGGCCTCGGAGGGGTCGATGACCTCCTCCGGTTCGATGCCGGCCACCGGTGAGACCAGAAACCCGCGCGGGGTGTCGCCGCAGGCCTCGATGGTGGTGAGCCCGACGTCGTCGAGGCGGCGCCACAGCTCGGGGACGTTCTCGATCTCGATCCAGTGGAGCTGGAGGTTCTGGCGGTCGGTGATGTCCAGGGTGCCGCGGGCGAACTCGTTGGAGGCGGTGCCGATGACGCGCATCTGGCCCGCCGACAGCGTCTGCCCGTCCATGCGGATGCGCTGCATGAAGTAGCGGTCCTCCAGCTCGGTGACGTCGAGCTGGGCGGTCCTGCCGCCGTCGATGCCCTGCTTGCGCTGGGTGTACAGGCCCCACCACCTGAAGCGGCCGTGCAGGTCGGTGGGGTCGATGGAGCCGAAGCCGCCGGCGGCGTAGTCGGAGATCACGCGCTCGCGGGCGCCCAGCGGGTCGCCGTCCTGCTTGAAGGCCTCGTTGTCGTTGAGCGGCTTGCGGCCGTCGACGAGCCACTGGCCGTTGGAGCGGGTCCGGCGCGGCGGGCGGACCTTCCGCGGGGGCCGGGTGTGGGTGGTGGTGCTCATGTCCTTGCTTTCGGAGAAGTGGGATCACTGAGCGTCCGGTGACGGTCTTCGGCGCGGCTCGCCGCGGCCCGTCGTGATGGTTCCACCTCTCACGGGCGTGCACTGGAACGGCCCCGGACGCTTCGTTGCGCCGGAATCCGTGTGCGGTCGTGCCGTGCGGTCAGGCGCCTGTCAGGCCTGACAACACATGACTCGCCCATGAGCGCGCCGAGTCGCCGGGAGGCGGACGCCCTTGCGGGTCCCCTCCGCTGCGGTGCGACGTGCTGCGGTCATGGCTCTGACGCTAGTGAGGGCGCTGCACCGCCCCACAGATGGGGAACCTCGCAAGATGACGCCGTGTCATTGGGGTGAACCACGAAAAACCCGGAGAATCTCACCTTGCGGAACCGAAGAGGTCTCCAGAGCGGAACCTGGTGGCGCGCCGTGCGTCCTGCGTCACGCCGGAGAGCGACGGCGTGGCGCTGCCAGACTGCGGGCCGGGCGCTGGGCCGCGACCGCCTGTCACCCGCTCGGACTGGGCCCGGACACGGGATGATCAGTGAGGTACAGGTTCCCCTGTCGTCCTCGTCCTTCACGCGTCCTTCTTCGACGTCGCCCGATGCGCGCTGTCGGCGGCCGGCGGTCGGCACATCCAGGGCCATT
>ERZ772964.897-NODE-897-length-11710-cov-4.35358_pt1 | contig 11710 bp, 6 predicted proteins | sample MGYA00580675_ERZ772964 | MGnify/ENA primary metagenome ERZ772964 (study PRJEB29015, sample SAMEA2737941) | human oral metagenome | biome: human oral; feature: human-associated habitat; material: dental | place: China | collected 2139 ...
CCGCAACCTCACCATCAGTGTCGAACAACTGAACGGTTGCTTGCGTACCCTTCGGGCCGACCCAGACTTTCTTCACAGGTACTGCAACGGTGTCAGGATTTCGAGTGTTCGTGATATTGAAACCGTTGATGTCGGGGATCTCATATCCTTCGACTTGATCTTCAGCAATTGTGTAGCTGATTTCCGTGCCTGTAGTCGGGTCGTACTTCGGAAGGTCTCTGAAGGTGTACGTCCACTCGCCGTCAGGGCCGACCTCCACCTTCTCTTCCTTCACGAGCTTGCCGTCGCCCAGAAGCTTGACCGTGATCTCTTTCGGACGCTTCCGATCGCGATCATTGTCATCGTTCCACGTCTTCACTCCGAAGATGGTGGTCGTCTCTATGTTCGTGTTCTTGATCGTGAAGCCGTCCGCCACAGAACCGGTGATCTCTGACTTGTAGCCCGGGACGGCAACCTCTTCGAGCGAGTACTCGACCTTCTTCTTATTCTTGTGTGTCGGAAGATCCTTAAAGGTGCCTTGCCAGTTGTTGTCCTTGTTGAGAGTCAGCGTCTTCCCTTCGGGCTGATTATCAGCCAGGAGCTTGACGGTCACAGAATCCGTGGCGGGACCAACCCACTCCTTTTTGACAGAAATGTTCACTGTCTCGAGAGTGTTCGTCACGGTAAATGTACGGGTCTGCGGATCGTACGAAGGCGCACTGGTCGTATACCCGACCGGAACAGGATCCTCTTCAACCGTGTAATTGATTTCCTCACCCGTAGAGGAGAACTTGCGAAGGCCCGTGAAGACGCCCTTCCACCCCTCTGACTTCTTCAAAGTCAGAGTCTGAGCAGGAATATCAGGGTCATCGGCCACAAGCTTGACAACCACCTCATCCGGACGGTTACCGTCCGCATTCTCCGAGTCAACCCACGTCTTCACAACGGGAATATCAATGGTGATGCGTTTGTCTGTGACCTTCTGGATCGCACCGCCTGCGGGTGAAACCGTTAGGGTGAACTCCTGGTCGTTCAGCTCGTAGCCAGCCGGAGCCGTCTTCTCCTTGACCTTGTAGTCGCCCTGCTCCAGGAGATCCGAAATGGCTTCACCCTGATCGTTCGTCGTCAGTTCGAAAGTCTTACCATCAGGCTTCGTCACCGTGAATACGGCATCCTTGAGCAAGGTCGCTTCGTTATCAGCATCAACCTTAATCAACTTGATCTTCGAAGCAAGATCACCCGAGGCCGTACCACCCGACACTGCGACGGTGTGGCTACCGTTAACGATTTTCTCCTCGTCCTTCGAAGACGTGAGAGTCAGAGAATTCTTCAGAGTCTCACGGGGCATTATAGGTCGTTTGATACTCGAGCCTATACTGCTTTTTACCAGAATTTTTTAATGTCAGCTTGAACGTATAATTGTCAGGAAATTTCAGTAGACCTTCGTCGATAAGTTGCTCCGCTGTCCTCTTTTCGAGAAGGTCCCATTTGAGCCCCTTGGGATCTGTATACTTCACCTCGTACAGGACAAAAGAATCCTTGATATAAGTCTCACCTTTGACCGGCGTTAACTTATCAGTCAACTCAATATCACCAAGATCGCTCGCCCGATGGTTGATGCGGGCTACCCATCCCGCACGTGTCTGATTGGGGCCAGTGGCGTAAGACCACTTGTTCAGCACTTCGTTATTGAGTTCCCCATGACCTGTCGGCGTTACTTTATAATCTGCCTCTCGATCCACTTTTCCATTCACTTTCACAGTGAAGGTCACCGGTTCGTTTTCTTTGACGATCGTGGTATTGAACTTTGTGGTGATCCACATATTTCCGCCGACATTGTACCTATTTTCCACCTCCTTATTCAGAACAAGCTTGACGATTCCTCCAACATGACCCTCACCGGGCTTAACGACATCACCATCTAGAGGCCTGACATATCCTCGACCCGTAACAACACCTTTGCGATCTACGATACCGTCGCCATTATCATCAAAGTCGGCCACAAGATCGAACTCACGAGCCGCCGGCCGGTCTGGGAACTTCATGGTCTCGGGCATCGTCATTTCAAAATAGTCCCCCTCTTTGAGGGTTGTGCCCTGACTCGAGGCGTCCCACTCCATATAGAGATAGAACTCTTCGGTTTTGAAAAAGCGATCCTTTTCTTTCTTTTCCAGGTTCTGGACCGTGAATTTCTTAATGTTGGCATCTCCTCAGCCTTCGCTGTCATGGTCAAGCCTGGGATCACCAGGGCGAACGCGAGAATGAACGCGAAGAGCGCTGCTAAGCGCCTCAGATTCAATCGACCGGATCGTGGGAACACGAATCAACCTTCCACTCGTCTGGACCGCACATGCGGATGCAAGAACTCAGCCTCAGCAAGAGAAGCGAGCAGCAGAGCCGACACCACTCCCCAGAGACACAACCCCGCCAGTGTTTCATAGCGTGGCGCGCAGAAGCAAGGGGGAGGAAAAGGATCACCCCTAGTTCCTCAGCTTACTGCAGAGCCCATGTTTCGCTGTTGCGAGCAATGTTTATTCGCACTTTCGGTTTGCGCTGAGCGCAAGCAAGCGCCACATTGTGCTTTGAAGTGCACAAATACGCTTCGACTCCACAATCCACAACCATTAAATTCTCAACAGCCCAGTTTTGACAACTCTCCTACACCTCAGGTTACGAAGACAGCTATTTCAAATCTTAAACTGCTTGACACTTAATGTGACGTCGCATTTCAAGGCAGCCTTTATGGAACAGAGCAACTCCTCAACTGATCTTTCGAAATAGGCACCGACGCGCCTCAGTCGCATGGTTGTCGCCTGTCGGCCTTCTAGCCAGCATCGGCAAGAAAAACAGACAACTCGTGCCCGTGTCTCGAAGTGTGAGTGTGTGTCAAAGAAGTGGGTGTTGGGTGTGCGTAAAGCGGTGGGGGTTGGGAGCAGTTTCCTGCTCCCAACCCCCACCTGTCAGCGTCGGCGTTTCACCGCCTCAACGCTTCGCGTGTCTCAGGCATGTTCACGCTTGCGACGCACCTCGAGCATCACAGCACCCGCCCCACCCAAGATGGTCGAACCAAGGAGGAGCCCACTACCAGAGAAACCAGTCTTGGCGAGCTTCTTGTCCACATAGGTGTTCGTCACGGTGAAGCCATCTCGCATATCACCCTTCACCTTCGCCTCATAACCTTCCAAGGCATCTTCAGTGATGGTGTAAGCGATCTCCTCACCATCCTTGAACTTGGGAAGACCATCGAAGGAACCCTTCCAGTTCACGGTGGCATCAAGGGTCAACACCTTGCCCGTATCAGCCTTGCCAGCGTAAAGGTGGAAAGTCGCACTCGCGCCCGTCTTCCCTTCCCACTTCTTGACGACCGGAATGGAGACCTGCTCAGGAACATGAGTATTCGTCACGGTGTAACCCTTCTGGGCATCACCCTCAACCTTCACCTCATACCCCTGGGGCACATCCACCTCTTCAACCGTGTACTCGATCTTCTTCTTATCCGTGTTGTCATTGATGAACAGATCCGTCCACGTGTGAGTCCACTTGTTGTCAGCGTTCAACACAACCGGCTCACCAACAGCCTCGCCATAAGCCTTCAACTGAACCTTCACCGAATCGGGACGCACACCATCTTGGTTATCAGCGTCATCCCACACCTTCGACACCGTCACAGACGTCTTACCCGGAGTGTACGAGTTCGTGATCGTCCCATCAGCATCAATCTTCGTCGCATACTCTCCGACAGCATCCTCAGACACCATGTAAAGGATCTCATTGCCGTCATTGTCATACTTAGGAAGATCCGTGAACGAATACGCCCAGTTATTAGCAGCCGTCACCTTCTGAGATGCCTGCTCGGTACCTTTCGCCTTCAAACGAACAGTAATCTCATTCGGACGCTTACTATCACGATCATTGTCATCGTCCCAGGTCTTCACACCCTCAACTTTGACCTTCTCAATATTCTTGTTCGTGATCGTAAAGCCACACTCCGCATCCGCACGGACCTGCTGATCCGCACGAGGAAGCGGACACGGAACGAAGTCACTCACAGTCACCTCATACTTCGAGGTATCAACATCTACCTCCTTGACCGTGTACTTGATCTCATTACCTTCCTTGTACTTCGGAAGGCCCGCAAAGACACCCTGCCAGCCATTGCCTTCGTTCAAGGTCAAGGTCTTACCCGCAACCTCACCATCAGTGTCGAACAACTGAACGGTTGCTTGCGTACCCTTCGGACCGACCCATTCCTTCTTCACAGGAATATCCACAGTCTCCGGCGAGTAGGTGTTTGTAATATTGGTGCCGTTAATGGCCTTCTCGTAACCATCAACCGGCGCCTCATCGACCGTATAGACGATCTCGTGACCATCATCCGCCGCATACTTGTTAAGGCCCTTGAAAGAGTAGCTCCAGCTACCATCGGCACCAGGGGTGACTGTCTCTTCCTTCACAACATCACGGTCGGCAAGAAGCTTCACCGTGATCTCTTTCGGACGCTTCCGATCACGATCATCGTCATCATTCCAGGTCTTCACACCACTAATGTCGACCTTCTCAATATTCCGATTGGTGATCGTGCTGCCGCATTCCTCGGTTGCTCGGTAGACCGTGCACGCGCCCTTGTTGTCGATTTCGACCTGGTACTTGGAAGTATCAACATCAAGTTCCTTGACCGCGTAGCTGACCAGCTTCCCCTCTTTCAGCTTCGGAAGATTCTCAAAAGAGCCCTGCCAACCTTCGTCTTTGGTCAGGGTCAAGATCGCACCCGGAACATCCTCGTAGGGCTCCGCATCATCAAGACGCCCGAGGAGCTGGACCTTCACCGAATCCGCTCCGGGACCAAGCCACTTCTTCTTCACAGGAAGGCGCACAACCTCAGGAACGTGGCTGTTTGTAACCGAGAAACCCAGCGAAGCATCGCCAGTGACGGTCACACCATAGTCAGCCGGAGGATTGAGCTCCCTGACTGTGTAATTGAACGGGTCGCCGTTAGTGTCGAACTTCGGGACGTTCTTGAACTCATCCTTCCAGTTATTCACCGGACGCAAGGTGCGCTTCTGCCCCTCAACATCTTTGTCGTTGGCAACCAGCTGAACCTCAACCTCTTGCGGGCGCAAACCGGCCTGATTGTCCTTGTCGTCCCAGAACTTCACAACCGGGATATCAATGGTGATGCGCTTGTCTGTGACCTTCTGGATCGCACCACCCTGGGGAGTCACCTTGAGAGTGAACTCCTGATCATTGAGCTCATAACCCGCAGGCGGAGTCTTCTCCTTGACCTTGTACTCACCCTGCTCAAGGACGCCCGAAATAGCTTCACCCTGATCGTTCGTCGTCAACTCGAAAGTCTTACCATCCGGCCCAGTCACCGTGAAGACAGCATTCTTAAGCAGAGTCGCTTCGTTATCAGCATCAACCTTAATCAGCTTAATCTTCGAAGCAAGATCACCAGTGGCCGTACCACTAGAAGACGCGACGATGTGGCGGCTAGAAGCCTTCTTGCTTTCCACCGTGGTCGATTCAAGCGTCACGTTATTTCTGAGCACTTCACCCGGCGTATTGTAGGTCGTCTGATATTCGAGCCTATACTGCTTTTTACCAGAATTTTTTAATGTCAGCTTGAACGTATTATTGTCAGGAAATTCCAGTAGACCTTCGTCGATAAGCTGACGCGACCTCTTAGTCTTGCTATGGTCCGGAGTAAAATCCATCTTCGTTGGATCTTCATACTTACCCTCGTACAGGACAAACTTATCCTGAAGATGACTACCCGCATTTGCCGGCGTCATCTTATCAGTTAACGTCACGTCCCCAAGGTCTAGGCCCTGATGATTAATGCGCACCACCCAGGTAGCTTTGTTCAGATCAGGTTGACCGTCAGGTCCTTTGGGCGGACCGCCGACCCACTTATTCAGAATTTCTTTCCCTATTTGCCCATGACCCGTCGGCGTCACCGGCTTTTCAGTACTGAATTCTTTTCCGACTTTAACGGTGAAAGTAACCGGATTATTCTCCGTAACGGTCTCGGTGTCGAACTTAGCGACAAGAGTCGCTTCACCGCGAACGTGATACCTGTTTTCCACTTCTTTGTTTAGGACAAACCTAATTTGCCCTCCAATATCACCTTCGCCTGGTTCAACATAACCTCGACCAAAAACGATGTTTGTATCTTTTTCAAGAAGATCAAATTCACGAACGCCAGGCCTGTTCGGGAACTTCATCGTGTCCGGCATTTGCATGAGAAAATAATCGCCCTCTTTGAGGGTCGTGCCCTGAGTTGAGGCATCCCATTCCATGTGGAGGAAGAACTCTTCAAACAAAGAGATTCGGTCAACCTCCTTTTTTTCAAGGTTCCAGACAACGAATTTCGTAATTTCAACGTCGACTTGCCTCGCTTCACCCTTCGCTGTCATCGTCAGCCCTGGGATCACCAGGGCGAACGCGAGAATGAACGCGAAGAGCGCCCCTAAGCGCCTCAGATTCAATCGACCGGATCGTGGGAACACAAATCAACCTTCCACTCGTCTGGACCGCACAGCGCGGATACAAAACTGCGCCTCACAAAGAGAACGACACGACAGAACCGACACCACTCCCCAGAGACATAACCCCGCCAGTGTTTCATAGCGTGGCGCACAAAAGCAAGGGGTTTACGTGCAAAATGGCCCCATTCGCGCCCCAGATTTTCGACAACACCCCTTGGCTTATCGACTGCGAGGAATAGCCGCATTGGCAGCGACTGCAGGGAAAACGGGACGAGGAAGCTGGCGTGATATGTCCAAACACCCCTCCACCTGTAGGATTCACCACAGCAGCCACAATCAGAAGCTCAGCATGAAGCAACCCACTAAAGCGGACCCGTGCACGAACGTGAATACTTCAAACTTTGAGCGATTTCACCGCTTTCAAAGTGAAAACATCCACTAGGCCCCTCTCACGGCAAAGCTCAACTTTCAACAGGACGCTTTAAATAGGCGACAAGATTCTCCGAACCAGTCGGACCGGGGATCACCTGGACCAGCTCCCAGCCTTCAGCTCCCCACTGATCGAGGATCGCCTTCGTTGCATGCGTCAGCAACGGAATCGTCGCATACTCCCACTTCATCATGAATCCATCCTACGAAACACACAGCGTGCCCTGCACCCACCACGAGGGGAGTCAATGAAGAAGCAACAGAATCCCAGAGCTCAGTCGATTCACGCCCGCTTCACGCGCGAACGTGCGCAAGGACCCTCGGAACCTTTGGGGAACGGATCTCAACAGCGAGAGGATCATCAGACTCTCTCAACCATCCATACCAGTTCTCGACACCCTCATAATGGCGCAGCATCGCACGGCGTTCACGCTCGGTCAGTCCACCCCATACACCGAAGTTCGCTTCGGACTGAAGAGCGTCAGCCAGACACTCCAGACGCACCTCGCATTGAAGACACCGAACGCGGACCTGACGCTGAGTCGCTCCCTGAACGAACAGGGCATCAGGTTCACAAGAAGCGCAAAGAGCCCGCGCAACCCAACTCTGGTCGTCATCGACACTGTTCATGGATTGATACTCCAAATCGCTCGCCAATGAGCTTTCACATGTGACGATACACACATTTCACGAGAGAGTCCAAACTCAAGTCCCATTACGCGGACCACCCACCGGCCCCAGCCCACCCCTCACGAAGAGCCACCACGTATTCTGGACCTATGTCGCAACACCATCCGCGCCTCGTGAGCCCGGCACAACTCCTCGGACTCCTCCTCTCCTTCATCTCCGTCTCCGCTCTCATGGGCATCCTCGGAGCCGGCCTCCTTGTCCCTCTCACCGGATCAGCGGCAATCGCAACAAAAGCAGTCCCCTCAATCCTCAACGACCTCCCCAGCAAAATCGAAGTCGTCGAACCCGCAGAAGAATCCCAACTCCTCGACGCAAACGGCGGAGTCATCGCCCGCTTCTACGACAAACAACGGATCGTCGTCCCCTCCGCGAACATCGCTGACGTCATGAAACAAGCGATCGTCGCAATCGAAGACAAACGCTTCTACGAACACAACGGCGTCGACGCCACAGGAATCGCCCGCGCCCTCGTCAACAACCTCGGCGAATCAGGGACCCAAGGCGCATCCACCATCACCCAACAGTACGTGCGCAACGCCCTCGCCGAAAAAGGCTACCTCGAAGGCGACGCCGACCAAGTCAGCGCAGCCACCGAACAAACCACCGCCCGCAAACTCCGCGAAATCAAATACGCCCTCGCCATCGAAAGGACGATGGACAAAGACCAAATCCTCACCGGATACCTCAACATCGCGCCCTTCGGCCCCATCACCTACGGCGTCGAAGCCGCATCCCAACGCTACTTCTCCAAATCGGCCTCCGAACTGAACTACCTCGAAGCAGCAACCCTCGCCGGCCTCGTCCAATCCCCCGTCGAATACGACCCCCTCAGCTACCCGGAAGCCTCCCAAGAACGACGCAACCTGGTCCTCAGCGTCATGCTCGAACAAGGAATCATCACAAGCGAGGAGTACGACGCCGGAATCGAAACCCCCCTTGTCGACACACTCAACCCCACCAACACCGCCGAAGGTTGCATCGGCGCAAACGGCTCGACCGGTTACTTCTGCAACTACGTCATCACTCGATTCCTCCAAGATGAAGCCTTCGGTCAAACCGCAGCCGAACGCGAACACCTCCTCAAGACCGGCGGTCTCACAATCCGCACAACCCTCGACCCGGCGAAGCAACAAGCCGCCTACGCGGCCCTCACAAGCGCCATCCCTGTTGACGACCCCTCCGACGTAGACGATGCTCTCGTCTCACTCATACCCAGTACCGGCGCAATCGTCGCCATGGCCCAAAACACCACCTACGGCGTCGAAGCAGGCCAAACTATGAGCTCCTACGCCGCGGACGGCCAATTCCAGATCGGCTCAACATTCAAAGTCTTCACCCTGGCCGAATGGTTCAAAGAAGGCCACTCCGCATACGAAACCGTCGGCTCAACCAACAGGAACTACGGTTCAGGCGCCTTTAGGTGCGGCGGCACGCCCATTAGCACCGAACCCTGGAGAGTAGAAGACCTCGCAGGTAAAGACGGCCCCATGAACGTCCTCAAAGCGACCGGGCTATCCGTCAACCAAGCCTTCGTCAACATGGCATCCAGAGTCGACTTCTGCCAAATCTTCCAAACCGCCGCCGACATGGGCATCACCGAAAACGGTGAAACGATCGCGGCACTACCCGCAAACATCATCGGTTCCTCCTCCGCATCCCCCCTCCAAGTCGCCAGCGCCTTCGCAGTTTTCGACAACGGCGGATTGCTCTGCGAACCCATGTCGATCTCAACAGTCACCGACCGCGATGAGAACACCGTGAAGGAATTCGCCCCGAACTGCTCGCAGGTCCTCGACTCAAACGTCGCCAACCAGGTTGCAACTCTCCTGACGGCATCCGCCAGCCAGTACTACACCTCCACACGGCTCGCCGATGGACGACCCTTCGCCGCGAAATCCGGAACAACCGACTACTCGGCGAACACCTGGCTCACGGGCTTCACCCCCTCCCTCGTCACCTCCGCCTGGGTCGGCCACGGCGACTCCTCGACCACCCCGGTCCGCGATATCGTCATTAACGGCACCTACCACCACGCAATCTTCGGCGAGACCTTCGTCGGACAACAGATCTGGGCGCCCTACATGTCCACGGCTCTCGCCGACACAGGGATTGAACCCATGCATAACGCCTCACTCGGCAACCCCACGGCGGTCACGCCTCGACAGCCTCGGTAAGGACCCCGGGCCGACACTGCCACCACTCCTCAGAACACGGCACCTGTAGCGACGCAAGACTCACCCAAGGAATAGGAGACTGACGATGACGAGCGACGCTCTTCCCCTTGGCCTCGACCTCATCGCCGACCGCCCTTCGATCGCTCCGCGCGCCCTTATTGCGACAGGCCGCGCGCTCGGCATCGCCGCCGGGGCCCTCACCGGAACGGGGCTCCTCGCCCTCGCCTGGGGAAGCGTGGAAAGGCGCATGCCGGTTCTGCGCAGAATCGCCATCGACGTGCCCGCACACCGTGGCATCAAAACAATGACGATCCTGCACCTGTCCGACCTTCATCTCTTCCCCGGACAGGAGTTCCTCGTTACCTTCCTTCGACGCGTCGCCGCTGAAGAACACATCGACCTCGTCGTCTCAACGGGCGACAACTTCGGACTCGCAGAGGGACTGCCGCTGCTCGAAGACGCCTACGAGCCCCTCCTCGCTCTGCCCGGAGCATTCGTATTCGGCTCCAACGACTACTACTCGGCACAGAAGAAGAACTGGGGACGCTACCTCCTCGGCTCCTCAAAACTGCCAAAGAGTTCAATACCGGACCTGCCGTGGATAGAACTCGCCCGCCGTTTCAGAGACGCCGGATGGCTCGACCTTTCCAATCAGGCTGGCACGCTGAATGTGGAATCCTGCGGCGGTGGCGGATCCGCATGTGGGGGGTCTACACCTGAAGGATCTGTGCTTGGGGACTCCGCGCCCGGGGAATCTGCGCTTGGGGGATCACAACTCAACGGCTCCGCACGCGAAGGTTCGCAAAGAGTGTCCTTCCTCGGAACAGACGACCCACATATCGGACGCGACCGGATCGTCGAACCAGATCCCTCCTGGGCTCTAGACTCCTCACTTCGCATCGCAGTCACGCACGCCCCCTACACGCGCGTCCTCAACGCCTTCACCACCGCCGGAGCGGACCTCATCCTCGCAGGCCACACCCACGGAGGCCAGATCGGAGTGCCCGGCTTCGGGGCGATCGTCACGAACTGCGACATCAACCAAAAATACGCAAAAGGACTTCACCGCTGGCGAGCAGGCGATCGCTCCTCCCTCCTGCACGTGTCCGCCGGACTCGGCACATCCCCCTACGCTCCCGTCAGGATCGCGACGAGGCCGGAGGCGTCCCTCTTGACGATCCGCTCAATCTGAGGGGCGTGGGATCTCGCCAAGCTGTGAAAGTTCGGGCGGATGCCTGAAGAGCCGTTCATTTAGGGGCATGGCAGTTTGGCGGAAGCCATGCGTTGGGAACCGTGTGGTTGCGGCCGCGTGGCGGGAGCCATGCGGTTGCGCTCGCGTTTTGAGAAGCGCACCCTGTGAGCCGCGCGGCGGTAGCAGTGCCCTGGCAACCGTGCGCGGGAGCCGTGCGGTTGTCTCGGCCGTGTAGAGGATGGCGGTCGAGCAGGGTTTGTTTGGAAGAAACAGGCGCCAAGCAGAACTTGAAGGCTCGAGTGAACACCCCAAACTCTCCTCAGCCTGGGGATTCAAGGCCGAGGGACGCGAGCACTCAAGAATGCTGTAGTGCTGTCAAGCTATTGAGCCTAGAACTTCTCGAACCCAACAGGTCTTCGAGCCTCTGAGCTTCAATAAGGCTGTTCAACGCTCGATCCTAGGCTGACACGCCCTATGACGCTCCCATGCACTCCACACCTTCGATGCATTCCACACCTTCGATGCTGTTGTGGGCTCCGAGGGAACGTCGCCAAGCTAAGACTCACAAGCCCCACCGACCTTCAACACTGCACGAACGGCGTCCCTGTGATCCATCTGCCACCCCGCTCCTCGTCCTCAATTTTGGAGGGCGGGCACCCGGCGCGTATACTTCTCAAGTCGCACGGGGTGTGGCGCAGCTTGGTAGCGCGCTTCGTTCGGGACGAAGAGGCCGTGGGTTCAAATCCCGCCACCCCGAC
>ERZ772964.899-NODE-899-length-11685-cov-40.7796_pt1 | contig 11685 bp, 8 predicted proteins | sample MGYA00580675_ERZ772964 | MGnify/ENA primary metagenome ERZ772964 (study PRJEB29015, sample SAMEA2737941) | human oral metagenome | biome: human oral; feature: human-associated habitat; material: dental | place: China | collected 2139 ...
GCTATTGACTAAATGGTTTGAGTGTGCTAGTATAAACGTAAGCTTTTACAAAAACAAAAAGCAAAAATACATTAACAATTTTGGTCAGAAGCTTGGCGTCTTTGTGTGTAGTCGCACAAAAGATTTGACGGAAACTCGGCCATAGCATCGGCATAATTCGCAACAATAGTTGCTTGAGTTTGTGATGGTATGGTCGAAGCTTCGCCAACATTTGGTTGGCGTCAAGCGCGTATGGAAGTAGTACCGTACGCATCCAGCTAATCCTTATCATGATGTATTGGTAATGAAAATACTGGATGCGTATGAGGAACGCCATACAAGGACGTGCTCCTTTAATAAGGAGCGGTCAACTGCCTTGAGCGGTAATGAAGCATAGCGAAAATGCCCGCGCCCAATAGTTATTTTTAAAGCGGCGGATGGTTGCATTTGCTTTAGCGAAGTTATCGCTCGGGCTCTCTTGGTATAATTGTGAGTATGGGGATAAGAGTAGCTATAATAGTTGGTGCGTCTATGGCGATTATAATCGCGTTGATTTTGAGTGTAACGAGCCCAACTACAGCGGGACCTTTGGGGGTTCTTGCTTTTTTTGCGTGTATGTATTTATTTTCCGTGTGCTTGTTTTATGTGCTTATAGTGTTAGCGCAGAAAATAGCAGCTATATTTTTTGGAAAGAAAAATCAAATACAATCAGTCAATACGTCGGGCAAGAAAAGCTATTACTATTCTACGTTTATTGCTTTAGTGCCACCTATTTACGTAGGTATGCAGTCTGTTGGCGATGCGGGTTTGTTTGAGATGGTTTTACTATTACTATTTGAATTATTGGCATGCTTTTATGTATACAAAAGATATTAGTTCTCCGTATATTTTTAAGCGGTGACATGATACAATAAAAGTATGAATCCAGAATTGCCGCAAGTCAGGCAAAGTATTGAAGCGCCAGTGCAAATGCCGGGCAATGTTGAGCGTGGCTTAGAACAGAATACGCAAAATCCGGAAATTCAAAGAGGTATTGAATCTGGACCCGCTCCTCAGGCGGTGCAGCAACCTCCTGTTATTCCTACAACTTTGCCTGTAGTTACTACTTCTCAGACCGCGCAAGACGACAATACCCAGACAGTGGCTTCAGATGATGATACTCCCTTAACAGCTGCGGACGAAGATCTTATTGAAAAAGAGTGGGTTGAAAAACTAAAGAAGATAATTACATTAACTAGGGATGATCCATACGAGCGCAGCAGGGTGATTGCGCAACTGCAAGCTGATTATTTGAAAAAGAGATATAATAAAGTGTTGGGTCAAAACCAAAATAATGGGTAGGGTTTTATGGGTGCTGGACCTTTAGTTATAAGCTTTATAGTGACTGTTATTATAGCCGTTGGTGTTACGGTAGTTGTGTTTCAGTATCGTAAAATGCTTCGAGAGGCGAAAAATTATGAACGCGGATTGAAGATGGTGCCGTTGCTGATTCACCTGCCGCCGTCTAGCGAAGATATTGATAATTCTAATCGTGACGAGAGAGACCTGACGGAAGAGATATTATCTCAGGCGCAGGTTATGTATAATATTGTATCCAGTACGGCCACTAAGGGATTTAAGAGTAAGGTGTATGGTCAGCGGCACATGTCGTTTGAGGTAGTGGCTCATGGAGGATTGGTACATTACTATGCTGTGGTGCCTCTAGTTTTAGTTGACGTGATTCGCCAGGCCGTAGCGGCAGCTTATCCGTCGGCTAGGCTTGAAGAAGTGACTGATACAAATATATTTAGTAAAGTCGGCAAAATGAGCGGTACTATTGGTGGCGAGTTTAATTTAAGGAAATCGTTTGTTTATCCGATCGCTACCTATCAGGAATCAAAGCGAGACGCATCGCGAGCTTTATTGAATGCTTTGTCGTCGGCAACTAAGGATGATGGTATTGGCGTGCAGTTCTTGATCCGGCCAGCGCGCGAAGGCTGGTCAAAGTCTTCGGAATCTCATATTGATAATATGAAGAAAAATAAAGGTAAAAAAACTGGTTTGGCTGCTGGCGGCGCAGCGGTTGGGGAAATCATGGAGGCATTGTGGAAGCCGCCAGAGTCGGACAAAGAAAAAGACAGCAAGCCTGAAGACAAGCAGCTTACAGCACTAGAACAGGCAGAGGTTGATGCAATTAGCGAAAAGGCGCGTTATCCAGCGTATGAGGTTTTGATTCGCGTAGTCATTTCCTCAAACACGGCAGCTAGATCGCAGGCGCTTTTAAAAAATATAATTGCAGCATTTTCGCTGTTTGATTCGCCGCGAAATAACGGGTTTAAGTTCTCGCTAACGAGGAATGTCGAAGAAATGACCACAGCGTACATTATGCGATTCTTTCCTCAGGAAGTGCGCGGTAATATTTTAAATAGCGTAGAAATGGCTACGCTGTTTCATTTGCCAGGAGCCGGTGCAATTCCTACATCGCAAGTTAAGCGGCAAATGTCAAAACAGGTAGATGGACCGACTGACGTTTTGGATGAAGGGCTGCTGATAGGCTATAACGAATTCCGGGGAATAAGGAAGCCTATTAGAATTGGCACAAAAGACCGCCGACGCCACGTTTATATCATTGGACAGACGGGCGTTGGTAAGTCGGTGTTGCAGGAAAATATGGCTTATCAAGACATGATGGATGGGCGCGGGTTCGCGTTTATTGATCCGCATGGCGACTTGGTCGAATCGTTGTTGGGAAAAGTGCCGAAAGAGCGGGTCGAAGATATTATTTACTTTAACCCGGCGGATATGACTAATCCGATCGGGCTTAATATGTTTGAATATGACACGCCGGATCAAAAGGACTTCTTGGTGCAGGAAGCAATAAACATGCTTTATGGTCTTTACGATCCAGGTCATACAGGAATTGTTGGACCGCGTTTGGAACATATCTTTAGAAACTGTGCCTTGCTGTTGATGGCAGATCCGGAGGGCGGAACGTTTATTGATGTGCCGAAATGTTTAGTTGATCCGGAGTTTGTGAAAAGCAAGTTGAAGTATGTCAAGGATCAACAGGTCATCGATTTCTGGACAAAGGAGTTTCCAGCTTCGCAGCGATCAAATGAGGCGGGTGAAGTGGTGGCGTGGGTTGTTTCAAAGTTTGGTCCTTTCATATCAAACGATGCTATGCGCAATATTATTGGTCAAACAAAGTCCGGGTTTAATTTGCGCGATATTATGGATAATAATAAAATTTTGCTAGTTAACCTGTCTAAGGGTAAGATGGGCGAGCTAAACTCAAGGCTGCTGGGTATTATATTTGTGATGAAGTTCCAAGCGGCAGCGATGGCTCGGGCAGATATTCCAGAAGATCAGCGAGTTGATTTTTCTCTGTATGTGGACGAGTTCCAGAACTTTGCAACTGATAGTTTTGAGTCGATTCTGTCTGAGGCGCGAAAATATAAACTAAGCCTGATTATGGGTAACCAGTTTATGACGCAGCTAACAGATAAAATCCGCGAGGCGATTATCGGTAACGTTGGTACGGTGATTTCTGGACGAATTGGTATTACTGACGCGGAGCTGATGGTTAAAAAATTCCAGCCAACATTTGACGTTGATGATTTGGCGAAACTGCCTAACTTCCAATCAATCACGTCGGTGATGATAAACAACGTGCCGTCAGCTCCGTTTAGCATGAATTGGATCCCGCCGATGGGTCAAGTAAATACACAGCTGAGAGACGCATTAGTTAGGTTGTCTTCGGCTAAATACGGCAAGCCGCGAGCAGTAGTGGAGAAAGAGATATTTGATAGGTTGAGAGATAGTAAGCCAAATAAACCTGTAGCACCGCAGGCCAGTCGTCCAGGCGGCGTGCCAGCTTCTGCGGGCGGGGCAAAATCTGGCGGATCGTCGTTTTTGGACGAGTGGTTGGCGAAAAGACAGCAATTGGGCGGAAGACCGGCAGCTTCTTCTCGTCCTGCTTACGCGGGTGCTGCTACCCCATCTGCTACACCTGTCTCTGCGGCTTCCAGTATGAACTCTGCAGCAGCAATGCCGCCGCTTTCATCAGCGTCAACTTCTTTATCGCCGTCTGCTTCCTCTCCGGTTTCTCCTGCTAGTATTGGTACTATTAATAATAGTCCGCAAGCGATACGCAGTAATGTTTCGCAGTATAATAATGCGTCTGCTTCGACGTCAATACAGCAGCCAATCGCAGCAAGTTCTAATAATGCCGCTGCGAGCAGTCAAGAAAACGACAGTATTAACCTGGCTAAAACTCCTCAAAGTCCGCCAGTCGTTAACAGACTAGATTTACGCGATAACGACGCCGACGATACAGAAGTGTCTATTAAATTAAGGTAATGAATATTAATAGAGTTTGCTGTAGTGTACGATTTTTAGCGCAGGCAGAATGAACAATTACTTTTAATGTTTAAAAGTCTAATATTAGTCGGGTATCAGCTGGTTTATCTTTTTTGTTTGTTAATTAAGCCAACTCGTCCGTACTCGATGATTGCGCCAATACACCATCCGGCTGCGAAAAGTACAATAGTCTCTGAACCGGATAGGACGTAGCCGTATTTTTTAGCAATTAGATAAACAATTATTGAAGCGATTGCCCCCAGGGCGCCAGCAATTATTAAATTAGGTCTGGCTATAGTGTTGCCAATGGCGTCGCTTGTTTTTTCAACTGCCGAGTTATGAATAACCTTACTGAAAGCGCGCGAAGGTGTGGGTAATTGTTTTTGGACATTATCCAGGGTCTTTTTGTAAGAAGCTTCGACGTCGGCTTTCGTCAGGGAAGGTTGATCTTTCTTGTTTTCTTTAGACTCCCTGGCTTTCTTCTCCTGTGCTGCTTCGTGCTTGCTGGCTATTTCTAGAGCTTCGTTCCTTATATCCTCTTTACGCTCTGCGGATTTCTCTTTTTCGCTGGCACGCTTTAGCCTGTTTTCTATATTGTCGGTAAATTGTTCTCTTGCCGACTCTAATACTTCGCCGGTTTTCTCTATAGTGCTTTTTAGTTTTTCTGTCATTTGTCTCTCCTAAATTGTGCCGGCAGACATATCATGCCGGATAATCTTTACTTCTTTGCTTAGTTGTCGAGAGCGAGCGTAAAAATACACAACTACAGCTGCTATAATACCTGCAAATGTCATGTTTGCGCCTGGTCCGGTCTTCGGCAGCTCGGCAACGGTTTTTTCGACAACCTTAGGAGTAGGACATTCTATTTTCGTGCTAATTGTATTGCCGAAGGTGTTGTCAATTTTACAGTCGTATGATGTCGGGTTGCTTTTTCCAGAAGCCATCGCTGGCAGGGTATTTTTAATTTGAATAGTGAAACTTCTTTTCTGGGTTTCGCCGGGTTTGATTTTTACTGCTGGCCAAGTTAATATCTTTGAATTATTGCTACCAGCGCTACCATCTTTATTGTCTGAGAGAGTTCCGCCGCCAGCGTCGAAAATATCTGCGTACTCTAGGACATCGCTAACGTAATCTTTAAAGATAAACTCCTCTTCCTTAAGCCCTACGTTTTTAACAGATAATGTATAGGTGATTCTATCTCCTGATTTTGTGGCAGTTGAGCTGGCATCTGCATTATTCTGTGTTAAGTTGACTGCGGTTTTCGATTGCGTAAAAGAGGCTGCGCATTTACTGTCGCTGATTAGAAGCGTGGCGTCGCCAGGGCAAGGCTGGCATTTCGGATCGTTCTTTGCCAACTTGGCGTTTTGCGGGCACGGCGGTGTCGAGCAGTTTGGGTATGTGCCGACTTGCCCAGGAGGACATTTGTGAGGCGGCGGCGTAATTTTCAAGATGAGGTTGCCGCAATTGAGCATAATAGCAAACCAACCTACCCCTGCTGATTGTCCTACGAATGCTTTGTACGTAAAGTTGCCCCACAAATTGTGCGGACGGTAGTAAAATGTCCTAGCGCTTCCTTGAGAAGTCTTAATAACGTAAGAACCTTCGCCCTTGGCTGTGCCAAAATGAGGAGTTAATCCCCAAGAGTAACTTCCTATGTTACTGTTTAACGTTTGGAGATTGCCAGTGGCATTCGCCAGCTCAGCCCGACTAATTCCTAAGTGATTATATAAATCGCGAATATTATTAGTGTTAGCGTCGTAATGTGTCATAAGTTGTGATCCGTTGGAGATTCCGCCGTAAATGAGGTCGCTTGAATCGGCAGCATTGGCAGACTCCGGCGGCGAGAATACGGTAAATGCTTGAACGACCAAAGCTAGGGCTGTTAAAACTAGCCCGATTTTTCTGGTGGCTTCTTCTTTGCGCAAGCGCCCAGCATAAAACCCTAGATTGTGAATCATTGAAGGGCTATATGGTATTCGTGAGATTATTTTTTTGAACATTTAAACCTCTTTTTGATTTTTATATAAACTCTGCATGTAGTTTAACATAATCTTTATGATAAAGTAAACAATTTGAGAAGAAATCTATTTTGGTGTATAATAAAGAGGTTGAAAAAGAGCTGATAATTCAGAAATAGCGAGGGAATAATATGGCTAAACAAACAAAAGGACAGGTTTATGATGGCTCGCAGATCCAGGTTTTGGAAGGACTGGAGCCAGTTCGTAAGCGTCCGGGCATGTATATCGGCAGCACTGGTTATGATGGCGTGCATCATCTTATTAAGGAGATTGCTGATAACTGTATTGATGAGGCGATTGCTGGTTATGCAACCAGGGTTGAGGTTACTTTGCTTAAGGATGGCGGCGTTCGAGTTGCTGATGATGGGCGCGGTATCCCAGTTGATAAACATCCAAAAACAGGCAAGAGTACGCTGGAGACGGTTCTAACTATTTTGCACGCTGGCGGTAAGTTTGGCGGTGGCGGCTATAAGGTATCGTCCGGATTGCACGGTGTTGGGTCTAGTGTTGTTAATGCGCTTTCGACCAAAATGATTGCTGAGGTGCGCAAGAACGGTAAAGTATACCGCCAGGAATACGCAACAGGCGTTCCGCAAGCTGATATAAAAGCAGTTGGCAAGTCTGAAACGACTGGCACGACAATTACATTTTATCCCGATCCTACTATTTTTAAGGAAACGGTTGATTTTGATTATAAGTGGGTTGTCAATTATCTGCGCCATCAGGCATATCTGACTAAGGGCGTATATACTTCCGTTGTTGATGAGCGTACGGGAGATCGCAAAGCATTTTACTTTGAGGGCGGCATTCAGAGCTATGTTAAAAATTTGAATATCGGTAAAGATGTACTATCTGATGATATTTTTTATGTAGAAAAGCAAGTTGAAGATTGTATGGTGGAAATTGCCGTACAATACAATGATACGTATGCGGAGACTGTTAAGCCGTTTGCTAATAACGTGTTGACTCCGGACGGCGGTACGCATTTGGTTGGTTTTCGTGCGGCATTGACGAGGGTTATTAATGACTATGCGCGCAAAAACGGTTTATTGAAAGAAAAAGAGGATAATTTGACGGGTGATGATATCCGCGAAGGTTTGACAGCGGTTATTCTGGTTAAATTACCAGACCCGCAGTTTGAAGGCCAAACGAAGAATAAGCTCGGTAATCCAGAAATGCGCCGCTATGTTGATCAAGTAATGAGCGAATATTTTGCGTATTATTTGGAGGAAAACCCAGCGATCGCTAAGAAAGTGGTCGGCAAGGCAACTTTGGCAGCGCGGGCGCGCAAGGCAGCGCGGGCAGCGCGGGATAATGTGATTCGTAAAGGGGCGTTTGAGGGCCTGAATTTGCCTTCTAAGCTAACTGACTGTTCGTCACGTAATCGGAAAGATTGCGAGTTGTTTATCGTCGAGGGTAATTCGGCGGCTGGTTCGGCTAAAGATGGCCGTGATTCGACTATTCAAGCAATTTTGCCTCTGCGCGGTAAGGTGCTAAATACTGAGCGGGCAAGATTTGACAAAATGTTTGCTAACGCTGAAATAGTTTCGCTAATTAAGGCTATGGGAGTTGGTATCGGCGACCAGTTTGATATTAGAGGTATACGTTACGATAAAATAATTTTTATGACAGATGCTGACGTTGACGGCGCTCACATCTCAACCCTTCTTATGACGTTTTTCTTCCGGTATATGTCTGAGGTCATTGAAGCGGGGCATGTTTATTTGGCGAAGCCGCCTTTGTTCGGCTTGAGCAAAGGAACTGGTAGTAATCGTAAAATAGATTATGTCTATGATGAAGCGGCTCTGGAGGAGATACTGACGGTAAAAATTAACGAACGTAAAGCTGCTGGTACAAAAATTGATGAGAATGCCGAGCGATTTAAGCAAGCGGGCTATACGGCGCAGCAGCGATTTAAGGGCCTAGGTGAGATGGACGCGTCTCAATTGTGGGAAACAACGATGAATCCAGAGAATCGGACTTTAGTAAAAGTTAATATTGAAGATGCGGAGCGAGCAGACGCGATATTTACAAAGCTGATGGGCGATAGCGTGGAGTTGAGAAAAAGTTTTATTCAAACAAACGCCGCTAAGGTTAATTTGGAAGACTTGGACTTTTAAGGAGGTGATATGACGGATAGCGATAATAAGAATATAGTAGAAGAGCCGGAAATTCTGAACGACGATCCAGAAGTTCGCGGCATTGAAAAATCGACAGTTGAAAGCGTCATGGAAGACTCTTTCTTAAAGTATTCTATGTCGGTGATTATTGATCGGGCATTACCGGACGTGCGCGACGGTTTGAAGCCGGTGAATCGGCGAATCTTATATGCAATGAATAAGAATGGCTGGCGCGCGCCTCACGCTACGGTGAAATCGGCAAAAATCGTTGGTGAAGTTATGGGTAATTACCATCCTCACGGCGACTCTTCGATTTATGATGCGATGGTCAATTTGGCACAGCCGTGGAAAATGCGCTATACGTTGGTAGAAGGACAGGGAAACTTCGGCTCGATGGATGGTGATGAGCCGGCAGCTTCTCGTTATACCGAGGCGCGAATGGATAAGGTCGGTAGCGAGCTACTGTCCGATATTGAGAAAGAAACGGTTGATTTTCGCGATAACTTTGACGGGACAGAGAAAGAGCCGGTTGTTTTGCCGGCTGCTGTACCAAATATTCTGCTGAATGGGCAAATGGGTATTGCTGTTGGTATGGCGACGAATATCCCGCCACATAACCTTGGTGAAGTAGTTGACGCGACAGTGGCGCAAATAGATAACCCTGAGATTGCGCTGGATGAGCTTTTGACGCATATTAAAGGTCCCGACTTTCCGACAGGCGCGGAAGTGTACGGAGGCGCTCCAATGCATCAAGCGTACGAGACTGGGCGCGGCTCGGTGACAATTCGGGCGGTGGCGACGATTGAGGAACGTAAGAACGGCCGCTACAGTATTGTAATTACTGAAGTGCCGTATGGCATGAGCAAGGAAAATTTCGTCGATAAGGTTCGAGAGCTGGTTCTTGCGAAAAAAATAACTCACATCGCTGATGCGCGTGATGAAAGCGCCCGCGGTAAGGTCCGGGTCGTTGTTGAACTGAAGAAGGATGCTTACCCGAAGAAGATTCTTAACCAGCTATACAAGCTAACTGGGTTGCAAACGTCGTTTCATTACAACGTACTGGCCTTAGTGAATGGTATTCAGCCTAGAGTGATGGGTTTGAAAGAAATTTTGGCAGAGTTTATCAAGCATCGGCAGGGGGTGATTCGCCGCCGGACTGAGTTTGAGTTGCGCAAAGCTAAGGAGCGGGCGCATATTCTGGAGGGATTAAAGATCGCGCTTGATCATATCGATGAGGTAATTAAGACGATTCGCGAAAGTTACGACGATGCTGACAAACGGTTGATGGATCGGTTTGGTTTGTCGGAAATTCAGGCGGCAGCGATTTTGGCGATGCAACTGCGTCGTCTGCAGGGTCTGGAGCGCGATAAAATTGAAAGCGAGCTAAAACAGCTGCACGAATTGATTCGTAAATTGGAAGCGATTTTGGCAGACGAAAATGAGATTTTACGGGTCGTTAAGGAAGAGCTGGTCGCGATGAAAGAAAAATACGGCGATGAGCGGCGCAGTAAAATTATCAATCATGAGTTAGGTAAGTTCTCGGACGAGGAATTGATTCCGGAAGAAGATGCTGTTGTACTTCTTACAACAGAAAATTATATTAAGCGGACGCTAGCTAGCGATTATCGCAAGCAGAACCGCGGCGGTAAAGGCAAGCGCGGCATGACGACCAAAGAAGAGGATATTATTGCGCAAATTGTGCCTGCTAGTACGCATGACTATTTGTTATTCTTCACGAATAAGGGTCGTATTTTCCGCTTAAAGGCTTATGAAGTACCAGCTGCCGGTTTGAATGCTAAAGGGGTAGCGGCGGTCAATCTGCTGCAATTACAGCCAGAGGAAAAAATTACAGCCATTATTAAGCACGAGAAAGGCTCTAAAGATACTGGCTATCTGTTTATGGCAACTAAGAATGGTACTGTTAAGAAGACCCCTTTGGAAGATTATGCAAATATTCGGACGAATGGGCTTATTGCTATTAAATTGGATGATGGCGACGAATTGCGCTGGATAAAGAAGACGAATGGCGAAAATGATGTAATTATTTCAACATCCGCTGGACAAGCGATTCGTTTCAATGAAAAAGATGCGCGGCCGATGGGGCGGTCAGCTCGCGGCGTCCGCGGCGTCCGCCTGCGTCCGAATGATTGCGTAGTCGGTATGGATGTCGTAACTAGTGACGGTCAGACGCTGCTGGTGATTAGCGAGAAAGGCTTTGGTAAACGTACTAAAGCGGCAAATTTCCCAACCCATAAGCGCGGCGGCGTTGGTATAAAAGCGGCAGTTGTTACGGCGAAAACTGGTCCAATTATTTCGGTGCAAACTATTGATCCGGGTATGACAGACGCCATTTTAGTATCGCAGAACGGTCAGACAATCCGCCTGAGTCTGAAAGATATTAAATTACTTGGCCGGACAACGCAAGGCGTGACGATTATGCGGCTGGATGGCAATGATGCGGTCTCGTCCATTGGTCTTATGGAAGAGCGTTCGCAGAGCGAGGATGCTTAATGCGGTATCTGTTGATACCCTTGCTGGCTTGGGCGCTGGCTCAGGGTTCAAAGCATATTTTCCATTTAATGGGCCGCAACCGCCGAGTCTTTAATAAAAATCCACGCTCTTCCTTATTGCTATCGGGCGGTATGCCGAGCGCTCATGCAGCTACGATGGTGGCATTGGCAGCCACGATTGGGCTGTATGACGGAGTTGATACAGTGCAGTTTGCAATTAGCTCTTGGTTGGCGATGATTATTATTTATGACGCGGTAATGGTGCGTTTTTCTTCGGGACAACAAGGCGATACGTTGAATCAATTGCTTGACGAGCAAAAAAGTACGCTGTCTCGTATCCGAGTAGCACACGGACATACGCCTATTGAAGTGGCGGCTGGGATAGTTTTAGGGATATTTGTAGCTATCGTTGTATTTTTCGCAACAAAATAATAGTGAAAAGCTATTGACCTAGTTAATCAGATAAGGTAAGATTGGTATTAAGTCTGGTTGCTGGAGTGCGAGTTAAGCAACGGTTTACAATCTGTAAAGTGAGGCAAATCATGCTTCAGACCGGCTTGGAATGAACTTTAACAATTTGATTGTGCAATATCATCGTCAGTTTATATTTTTGTAGAGCCTTAATACTTTGATACAAAGTAGATTTTTAACGGAGAGTTTGATCCTGGCTCAGGATGAATGCTGGCGGCGTGCCTAACACATGCAAGTCGAGCGGCAGCG
>ERZ772964.908-NODE-908-length-11640-cov-4.14018_pt1 | contig 11640 bp, 9 predicted proteins | sample MGYA00580675_ERZ772964 | MGnify/ENA primary metagenome ERZ772964 (study PRJEB29015, sample SAMEA2737941) | human oral metagenome | biome: human oral; feature: human-associated habitat; material: dental | place: China | collected 2139 ...
GCATACGCCTACCGGGCGGCGGGGCGCTTGGGCGACGCGATCCCCCTGTACGAGCAGGTGCTCGCCGACCGTGTGCGCGTCCTGGGAGAGGACCACCCCGACACCCTCACCTCCCGAAACAACCTCGCGGGCGCCTACGAGTCGGCGGGGCGCCTGGGCGAGGCGATCCCCCTGTACGAGGAGGTGCTCGCCGACAGTGTGCGGGTTCTGGGCGCCGACCACCCCGACACCCTCGCCTCCCGAAACAACCTCGCATACGCCTACCAGGCGGCGGGGCGCCTGGGCGAGGCGATCCCCCTGTACGAGCAGGTGGCCGCCGACAGTGTCCGCGTCCTGGGAGACGACCACCCCCACACCCTCGCCTCCCGAAACAACCTCGCATACGCCTACTATTCGGCGAGCCGCTTGCGCGAGGCGATCCCCCTGTACGAACAGGTGCTCGCCGACAGCGTGCGCGTCCTTGGAGAGGACCACCCCCACACCCTCATCTCCCGAAACAACCTCGCAACCGCTTACCAGGCGGCGGGCCGCCTCGACGATGCTCGTGCACTGTTCAAAGACACACTCGAGGTGTGCGAAGAAGCTCTGAGCCCCGACCATCCCCTCACCATCCAGGTTCGCAGGAACCTCAAAGCCCTCAACCGGGAAATGAACCAGTCCCCCGCCTCGTCCCCCGAATCGAGTGAGGAATGAACGCCGCAGACCCCGCTGCCCAGCGCAACGCCCGCGCGCACCGGTACTTGGAGGAGGGCAGGGGCGACCTCGCGATCCCCCTGTTCGAGGAACAGCTCGCCCACCGGCGCAAAGCCCTGGGGCCCGACCACCCGGACACGCTCACCGCGCAGAGCAACCTCGCCACCGCGTACCAGGCGGCGGGCGCGCTCGATGAGGCCATCACGCTGTACGGCGGCGCCCTCGCGCTGAGCCGTGAGGCGCTGGGCCAGGCGCACCCCGACACCCTCGCGACGCAATCTAACCTCGCGACCGCGTACCTCGACGCGGGCCGCCTCGACGAGGCCACTAGTCTCCTGGAGGGCACCCTCGCCAAACGCCGCGCAGCCCTTGGGCCCACCGATCCCGATACGGTCGCCTCCCAGGGACTCCTCGCCACCGCGTACCTGGATGCGGGCAGGCTCGGCGAGGCCACGGCCCTGCTGGAGGACACTCTCGCCCAGCACCGCGCCCTCCTGGGACCCGCGCACCCGGACACGCTCACCTCCCAAAGCATCCTGGCGGGCGCCTACCTGGAGGCGGGCCGCCTGGACGAGGCCATCGCCCTGCACGAGCAGACCCTCGGGCGACGCCGCGAGACCCTGGGGCCCGACCACCCCAGCACCCTCACCTCCCAGGGCGGCCTCGCCGCCGCCCACGTGAAAGCAGGAGCATTCGACCGGGCGATCCCACTGCTCGAAGACGCCCTCACCCGGCTCCGCGCGGTCTTGGGCGCCGAGCACCCCGACACCCTCACCTGCCAGGCCAACCTGGCCACCGCCTACCGGAAAGCGGGCCGTCTGGACGAGGCCACCGCCCTGCTGGAGGACGCGCTCACCCAGCACCGCGCGCTACTGGGGCACGCGCACCCCGGCACACTCACCGTCCAAGCCAATCTGGCCAACGCCTACAGGAAAGCGGGCCGCCTGGGCGAGGCGATCCCCCTGTACGAAGCGGCGCTCAAAACCTCCGAAGACGCCCTTGGCCCCGACCACCCCCTCACCGCCAACATCCGCCGCGACCTCGAATCCGCCAGACGGGCGGCGTCCCCGGCCCCCTCCTCGTCCCCCGAATCGAGTGAAGAATGAAGAACTCCGACCCCACCGCAGAGCGCAACGCCCTGGCCCGCCAGTACCAGGCCCAAGGCGACCTCGGCCGGGCCATCGCCCTGTTCGAGGCGAACCTCCGCGAGTGCGCGGACCTGCGCGGAGCCGACAGCGCCGACACGCTGGCGGCCCGCAACAACCTGGCGCGCGCCTACCAGGACGCGGGCCGACTCGACGACGCCATCCCGCTTCTGGAGCGCAACCTCGGGAATTCCATTCGCCTCCTCGGAGCGGACCACCCGTCGGTGCTCGTCGCGCAGGCGAACCTGGCGGGCGCCTACCACGACGCGGGCCGCCTCGAAGACGCCGTCGCCGTGTCGGAGGCGAGCCTGGCGGTCCACCTGCGGGTGCTCGGCGCGGACGACCCGGGCACGCTCACCGCCCGCAACGGCCTGGCGCGCGCCTACCAGGACGCGGGGCGCCTCGACGAGGCGACCGCCCTGTTCGAGCAGAACCTGGTCGGCCTCGCGCGCGTCCTCGGGTCCGACGACCCCATGACGCTCACGGCGCGCGACAACCTGGCGGCGGCCCACCAGCAGGCGGGCAGGCCCGCCGACGCCGTCCCCCTGCTGCGGGAGAACCTCGACGCGCGTATCCGCACGAGCGGCCCGGCCCACCCCGATGCGCTCACCGCGCGGGGGCTCCTGGGCCTCGCGTGCCTGGACGCCGGCCAGGTCGACGAGGCGATCCGCGTCCTCGAGGAGAACGACTGCGCCGCCGACTCGGTCCTGGGCGCCGACGACCCCATTGCCCTGAGCACCCGCAACAGCCTCGCGGGCGCCTACCTGCGGGCGGGCAGGCCCGCCGACGCCATCCCCCTGCTGGAAAGAGGCCTCGACGCGGTGCTCCGCTCTTCGGGACCCGACCACCCCTACGCGCCGGTCGCCCGCGCCAACCTGGCCGCCGCCTACCGGGCGGCCGGTCGGGACGCGGACGCGGAAGCCCTGAACCCGTCGGAGGAAGGATGAGCGGCGGGGACGGCGGGGGCTCGTGGGCGTCCAGCGAGGCGACGGCGCGCTCGATGCGCTCCAACACGCGCCGCGACACGGCTCCTGAGCTGGCGATCCGCCGCCTCCTGCACGCCCGGGGCTACCGGTACCGCGTGGACTTCGCGCCGTGGCCCAACAAGCGGCGGCGCGCGGACATCGTGTTCACGCGCCTCAAGGTCGCCGTGTTCGTCGACGGGTGCTTCTGGCACGCCTGCCCGGAGCACTCGCGCGTCCCCCTCACCAACCGCGACTACTGGGAGGCGAAGCTCAAGCGGAACGCCCGGCGCGACCTCGACACCACGTCCATGTGCCAAGCGGAGGGGTGGACGGTGCTGAGGATCTGGGAGCACGTGCCCGCCGACGAGGCGGTCGCCATGATCGTCGAGGCGCTGGTGGCGGCGTCGGGCGCCGACGGGCCGACGGGTGCTGGGGCAGAGTCAGAAGGTTCCGCCGTAGAGCCGGAAGGCGCCGACGAGCAGCCAGACAGCGCCGAGGCGGAACCGGCGGGCGGCTGACCCGGCAGGAAGCGGTCGGCGGACGGCGGGAGGTGGTCGGCGGACGGCTGACCGACAGCCGACGGGCAGCGCACGCAGGCTCGGCATCACCGATCGCACACAAGGACCCCGAATTACGCAACATGCTGCGCACACAACGGCTTGATTCCAACGATCGCGGGCGACCGGTGTTGCGTAAATCCGGGCCTTGTGTGCGGAACCCGGGAGTCGGGGAACCTGGGGAGCGGGAGGCGGCCGAGGACCGGGCTATCCGGTCCCCCCGCGTGCCCCTGTGCCCTGGCCACTGGTCGTCGGCTCCGACGGCGAATCGGACTATTCGTGCCCCGTGCCCTCCGGCGCACCGGGCTCCGCCGCGCCCTCCAAGGCCTCGGCCACCGCCTCGCGGAGCAGGGGCACGGTCTCCTGCTCGAACCACGGGTTGCGTTTGCGCCACGCGATATTGAGCGGCGAGGGGTGGACCAGCGGGAAGAAGCCCTCCGGCGCGTCGGCGGCGTTCGCCACCGTCTCCGTCAGCGTCCTCCCCGCAGCCGCCCCCAGGTAGTAGCGCTGCGCGTAGGCGCCGACCAGGATGGTGAGGCGCACCCGCGGCATGAGGGCCAACAGCCTCGGGTGCCACGTGGGCGCGAAGTCCTTGCGGGGCGGCTGGTCGCCGTGGGTTCCCTTGCCCGGGAAGTAGAAGTCCATGGGCATCAGGGCGAACAACGCCGGGTCGTAGAACTGCTGGTCCGTGACTCCGAGCCACTGGCGCAGAAGGCGCCCACTGGGGTCGTTCCAGGGCTTGCGGGTCCGCTGGGCGATCCTGCCCGGCGCCTGGCCCACCAGCACGATCCGGGACTCGGCGGACGCCGTGTAGACCGGCGGCCAGCCCTTCGCGCGCATCGCCGCGTTCTCCTCCGCGTCGTTGATCTGGTCGAAGAGCAGGGGCTTGGCGCCGCGCTCCCCCGTTGTCTGGTCGGTGGTGCTCATAGGGCAACACTACCGGGAGGCAGCGGAGATCCAGTGCGGGCAGCAGAAATTCGGTGCGGAAAGTGGAGATCCGGTGCGCGCGGAGCTCCCCATCAGAAGCGGGCCTGGAACAGAGTCCGGTCCGCCGGGCGCCATCCGGCGGGGATGAGGCGGAACAAAGCGGCGCACCCCGTGGGCGCGCCGCCTGAGTGGGCCCTACCGGGCTCGAACCGATGACCTTCTGGGTGTAAACCAGACGCTCTAGCCGACTGAGCTAAAGGCCCCACGTGCGCCGACCAGCTTATCAGGTACTCGGCCACCGGGTGGGGTCCACCTGCCCCTCCCCCATCCCCACCTCGATGGGCTCCCCGGGCCGCAACTCCACCAGGGCATGGCCGATGTCCGCCTGCTCGAAAGCGCACCGGGCCGCCGCTCCCACCCGGGCGGAGCGGTCGCCCGCGTCCGGGTGGACGAGGACGATGACCGGCACGCCGAGGGCGCAGGCGGCTTCGGCGAGGCCCGCCGCGGTGAGCAGCGGCCCCGGCCTCGTCGACACGTTGCGCGCCAACGCGGCGAGGGTACCGCGGAGCCCTGGCCGGCCCCCTCGCGTAGCCGCGCGACCGGGGACCGTCACCTGGGGCGGGCGGGCCCTACCGTTGGCGGGGGCGGGCGGTCAGGCGGATGCCCGCCCACTGGCTGCCCACGGACGCGGCCGTCGTCGAGTGCAGGCCCGCGATGGTGGCGGCGTCCTCCACGTCTGCGACGGGCAGGGAGCCCGTGCGGCCCGGCTTGGGGATGAGGACCCAGATGAGCCCGCCGTCGTCCAGATTGCTCAGGGCGTCCACGAGGACGTCCGCGAGGTCCTCCTCCTCGGCGTCGTCGGCCCGCCACCAGACGATCGCGCCGTCGACGACATCGCCGTAATCGACGTCGACCAGTTGTTCCGCCGTCGAGGCCTCCACCGCCTCGCGCAGCTTCTGGTCCACGTCATCGTCGACGTAGAACTCCTGGATGATCTGCCCTCTCGTGAATCCCAGGTTCATCGGCATGTCGGAGCACCGCCGTCCACGGACGCGGCGCTGAGCGCTGCTTCAAATATCACCTCTTCATACTAGGACATGCCCGCAGCCCTGGGGCAAGCCCGGCCATTCCACCCGGTCGGGCGGGCGAACCGGGCGGAAGCGGGGAAGCCGCAGATCGCGCGGAGCCCACCCTGACCGATCGGCAAACAACGGGCACCGGCCCCGATTCAAAATGAGTTGATTCTCATGGAGCCCCTCGATAGTGGAACGCTCGCAATTCCGCGCGCGCGGTGGGACAATGGTCCCGATATGCGATGGCGCCATGGCGCGCCGCCGCGGGCACGAACACGCTGCGCGAGCAGCATCCGACACAGCTGGAAGGTGAGCCGTGAGCCAACTCCATGAGAGCCACCCCGTCGTCAACGGGCTGATCCCCCAGGTACCCGACAACGACCCCCAGGAGACCCGCGAGTGGATCGAGTCCCTGTCGGGGCTCATCAACGAGAAGGGCGGCCCCCGCGCCCGCTACATCCTGCTGCACATGCTCGACGAGGCGCGCCGCAACGGGGTGCAGCTGCCCCAGGAGTACACGACCCCCTACGTCAACACGATCCCCGTCGACCAGGAGCCCTACTTCCCCGGCGACGAGGCGATGGAGCGCCAGTACCGGCGCTGGATCCGCTGGAACGCCGCCGTCCAGGTGACGCGCGCCCAGCGCCCCGGGGTGAAGGTCGGCGGGCACATCTCGTCCTACGCCTCGGTGTCCACCCTCTACGAGGTGGGCCTCAACCACTTCTTCCGCGGCAAGGACCACCCCGGCGGCGGCGACCACGTGTTCTTCCAGGGGCACGCCTCCCCCGGCCCCTACGCGCGGGCCTTCCTGGAGGGGCGCCTGTCCCAGGAGGAGATGGACGGCTTCCGCCAGCAGGCCTCCACCCGCCGCGGCCTGCCCTCCTACCCGCACCCCCGCCAGCTGCCCGGCTTCTGGGAGTACCCCACGGTCTCCCTCGGCCTGGGCCCCGCCGAGGGCATCTACCAGGCGTGGTTCGACCGCTACCTGCACTTGGGCGGCCTCAAGGACACCTCCCAGCAGCACACGTGGGTGTTCCTCGGCGACGGCGAGATGGACGAGCCCGAGTCGCGGGGCATGCTGCAGCTGGCAGCCCAGCAGCGCCTGGACAACCTCACCTTCGTCATCAACTGCAACCTGCAGCGCCTCGACGGGCCGGTGCGCGGCAACGGCAAGATCATCCAGGAGCTCGAAGCCTTCTTCAAGGGCGCCGGGTGGAACGTCATCAAGGTCATCTGGGGGCGCGGCTGGGACCAGCTGCTCGCAGCTGACAAGGACGACGCCCTGGTGCACCTGATGAACGAGACGCTCGACGGCGACTACCAGACCTTCAAGGCCAACGACGGCGCCTACGTGCGCGAGCACTTCTTCGGGCGCGACCCGCGCACCAAGGAGATGGTGCGGAACTGGACCGACGAGCAGATCTGGGAGCTCAAGCGGGGAGGGCACGACTACCGCAAGGTCTACGCCGCCTACAAGGCCGCCATGGAGCACACCGGCCAGCCCACCGTCATCCTGGCGCACACGATCAAGGGCTACGCGCTGGGCAGCCACTTCGCGGGCCGCAACTCGACGCACCAGATGAAGAAGCTGACCGTCGAGGACGCCAAGCAGCTGCGCGACCGCCTGCAGATCCCCATCACCGACGAGGAGCTGGAGCGCGACCCCTACCAGCCGCCCTACTACATGCCCCCCGCCGACCACCCCGCCCTGCAGTACATGAAGGAGCGCCGCGAGGTGCTGGGCGGGTGGGTGCCCGAGCGCCGCGACGACCGCCAGCCCAAGCTTCCCCCCTTGCCCTCCCGCCCCTTCGAGGCGCTGTCGAAGGGCTCGGGCAAGCTGGAGGTCGCCTCGACGATGGCCCTGGTGCGCCTCATCAAGGACCTCATGAAGGACAAGTCGGTCGGCAGGTACTTCGTGCCGATCATCCCCGACGAGGCGCGGACCTTCGGCCTGGACGCGATCTTCCCGTCGGCGAAGATCTTCAACACGACCGGCCAGTCGTACACGCCCGTGGACGCGGACATGATGCTGTCCTACCGGGAGTCCGAGCACGGCCGGATCCTGCACACCGGCATCACCGAGGCCGGGTCGGCGGCCGCCTTCCAGGTGGTGGGCACCGCCTACGCCACGCACGGCCTGCCGATGGTGCCGATCTACATCTTCTACTCGATGTTCGGCTTCCAGCGCACCGGCGACCAGTTCTGGGCGGCGGGCGACCAGCTGACCAAGGGCTTCGTCATCGGCGCCACCGCCGGGCGCACCACCCTGGCCGGTGAGGGCCTGCAGCACATGGACGGCCACTCGCACGTGCTGGCGGCCACCAACCACGCCTTCGTCAACTACGACCCGGCCTACGCCTACGAGATCCGCCACATCATGGCGGACGGCCTGCAGCGCATGTACGGGGACGCCGACGGGCGCGACCCGAACGTCATGTACTACATCACGGTGTACAACGAGCCGATCCACCAGCCCGCCGAGCCCGCGGGCCTCGACGTGGAGGGCGTCGTCAAGGGCATCTACAAGCTCGACGGGCACACCGGTTCCGGCGGCCCCAAGGCGCAGCTGCTCGCCTCGGGCGTGGGCGTGCCGTGGGCGCGCGAGGCCCGGCGCCTGCTGGCCGAGGACTGGGGCGTGGACGCCGCCGTGTGGTCGGTGACCTCGTGGTCCGAGCTGCGCCGCGACGGCCTCGAGGCCGACGAGCACAACTTCTTGCACCCCGAGGCGGAGCCGCGCACGCCGTTCGTCGCCGAGCGCCTGGCGGGCGCCGAGGGCCCCTTCGTGGCCTCCTCGGACTTCGACAAGATGGTGCCCGACCAGATCCGCCAGTGGGTGCCCGGCGACTACCACGTGCTCGGTGCCGACGGCTTCGGCTTCTCCGACACGCGCCGCGCCGCCCGCCGCTGGTACCACATCGACGCCGAGTCCATGGTGGTGCGCACCCTGGCGGCCCTGGCCTCGCGCGGCCAGGTGGCCCCCTCCGCGGTGCGGGCGGCCATCGACAAGTACGACCTGTTCAACTGCGCGGTCCCCGGCTCCGACCACGCGGGCGAGGACTGACCCGGGGGGCGCGGCCGAGCCGGGTCAGCGCGGGGTCGGGCACGGCTGGGCCTGGCCAGCGCCGCCACTCCGACTGACGGGAAACGAGGCCGGGCGCGGCTGAGATGGGCCAGCGCCGCCGCTCCGACTGAACAGGAACGGGACCGGAGCCCTTCCGGGGGCTCCGGCCTCCGCCGCACGTGCGCACCCTCCATGGAAGAATGAGGACATGACGACGGACAGCGTGAGCCTCCCCGACCCGAACCCGCCCGGGCGCCTCGGCGGGGGGAAAGAACGGGGAGCGGTCTTCACCGCACCCACAGTCGTCGACTTCATGCTGGACCTCATCGGATACCGCCAAGACGCGCCCCTCGCCTCGCGCAGGATTCTGGAGCCGTCTTTCGGCGGCGGCGTTTTCCTCCTCCGGATCGCGGAAAGGCTGTTGTCGAGCCACCGCTCACATGGTGGGAAGAGCGCAGAATCCCTCGAACCGTGCGTCCGCGCGGTTGAAATGGACCACTCGACCTTCACCGCGACCCGTCGGTGTCTTCGTGAGAGCATCCAGGAACACGGATTCACACCGGCCGAGGCGGATCTGTTGCTCGATAGCTGGCTCATTGAAGACGACTTCCTCACAGCCCCCTTGGACGGCGCGTTCGATTACGTGGTGGGCAACCCTCCGTACATCCGCCAGGAGGCCCTCGCCCCCGCAGCGCTCGCCCTCTACCGCCGCAGGTACAGGACCATGATCGGGCGCGCAGACATTTACGTCCCTTTCTTCGAGCGGTCGTTGTCCTTGTTATCGCCTTCCGGGACGTTGTCCTTCATCTGCTCTGACTCGTGGGTGAAGAACGCCTACGGGCGCGAGCTGCGCGCTTTGATCGCCCACGAGTACGGCATGGACGCGTATTTCGACATGTACATGCTTCCCGCATTCGAGAAGTCCGTTGGGGCGTACACGTCGATCACCCGTATTCGGCGCTCCCCGGTGCGCCGCACCCTGGTGGCGCAGATCGAGTCCGTCGAGGACGCCTACCTCCAAGATGTCGCGCGCGCGGCCGATACCCCGGAGCGAAGCGACCCTCGCCTCGCACCACTGCCGACTCCGACCGGCTCATCCCCGTGGCTGCTGTCCCCCGATCCTGCGCAGACCATTATCCGCAGACTGGAAGACACGTTCCCCACTCTTGAGGACGCCGGTTGCAGGATCGGGATCGGTGTCGCGACTGGAGCCGACAAAGTCTTCATCGGACGGCTCGACGCGCTGGACGTCGAAGATGACCGGAAACTCCCATTGGCCACTGGGAAGGACATCGTCAACGGGGCCCTGGCGTGGGACGGCCGCGGGATCATCAACCCGTGGGCCGACGACGGCTCGTTGGTCGATCTTACGCAATACCCCCGCCTTGGCGCCTATTTGCGGAGATTCTGGCATCCCCTCGCCAAGAGGCACACTGCGAAACGGGATCCGCAACGTTTGTGGTACCGGACCATCGACCGCATCGTCCCCTCCCTGACCACGACTCCGAAACTGCTCATACCCGACATCCGGGACAACGCGGACTCCATCGCCTACGACGCTGGAACCGTTTATCCGCACCACGGCTTATACCACATCACTTCCACTTCGTGGGACCTGCGCGCGCTGCGTGCGATCTTGCGCAGTGGGCTCGCCGCGCTCGTCGTGCGCGCGTACTCGACCAAACTCGGCGGAGGGTACTTCCGATTCCAGGCGCAGAACCTCCGCCGCATACACCTGCCTGCTTGGGACAGCCTGGAAACACGGACGCGCCGTGAGCTCAGCCGCGTGGGCAGGCTCGGCGGAGTCGCGGACAACAGACTCCTCGCTGATACTCTGGGCATCACAGAATCGGAGAGTATGACCATCAAGAGGGCGGCATGAGCAGTACCGACCACGTGACGGCCGCAGTGCGGGAGGCCGTCCGTCACTTCTGGACCGCGCGCCGGGACGCGGGTGCGCGTCAAGCACTGCGTGGAGACGCCGACCGGGGTGGTCGTGGTCAAGTGACCGCTGGCAAGAACATGGATGGGTTCGTCCATCTGATCCACGATGTCGCGGACCGGGCAGGGCTTCCCAAGGACTCGGTGTTGGTGGAACGCCGCGCGGTGACGCTGCCGGGTTTCTTCCGCCCCTCGAAGAGCTGGGATGCCACAGTAGTCCACCGGGGCGCCCTACTGGCGGTGATCGAGTTCAAAAGCCAAGCCGGCACGTCCATGGGGAACAACTTCAACAACCGCTCTGAGGAGGCCGTCGGCTCGGCGTACGATCTTCGCTGCGCCTACGACGAGGGCTTGCTCGGCCAGATCGATCCGCCTTTCATTGGTTGGTTCATGTTCGTCGAGGAGAACAGCGCCTCCACGCGGCCCCACAGGGATGGCACTCAGTACTTGTTTGAGATCGATCACGTTATGCGGCGCGGTTCCTATATCGACCGCTACGTCGAACTGTGCCAGCGATTGACGGCGACGGGGCTTTACACCTCGTGCGCGCTGGTTTCGGCTCCGGCGTCATCGATTACAAGCGGCGATTTCACCGTCCACTCCGACGACACCTCGCCGCAGCAGTTCCTCGACGCGCTCGAAGCGCATCTCACTCGGGCAGTGCGCGGGGAACCGGGCCAGCGCTGACCCGCGCGGAGCCGGGCGCGGACGAGCCGGGCAAGTGCGGGTCCGGGCGCGGCTGGGCCGGGCCGGCGCTGCCGCTCCGACTGACGGGCAACGAGGCCGGGGCCCCTGTGGGGGCTCCGGCCTCCGCCGCGTGCGGGCGCCCGCGCGCCCGGGTCGTCAGTCCTCCGTGGCCCCCGCGTACTTGGGGTTCGCCAGGTTCTCCGGGGACAGGATGCGCTCGACCTCGTCCTGCGCGAGCAGTTGCATGTCGTGGATCACCTCGCGCACGGTCTTGCCCTCGTCAGCGGCCCGCTTCCCGACGACGTCGCCCAGGTGGTGGCCGATGACGTCGTTGAAGTAGGTGACGATGCCGATGGAGTTCTCCACGTAGCCGCGGCACACCGCCTCGTTCGCGGTGATCCCCTCCACGCAGCGCAGGCGCAGCGTGTCGCAGGCGTTGACCAGCAGGTTGATGGACTCGAAGATCGCCTGGGCGATCACCGGTTCCATGACGTTGAGCTGCAGCTGCCCGGCCTCCGAGGCCATCGTGACGACGTGGTCGTTGCCGATGACCTTGAAGCACACCTGGTTGACGACCTCGGGGATCACGGG
>ERZ772964.909-NODE-909-length-11631-cov-6.26883_pt1 | contig 11631 bp, 7 predicted proteins | sample MGYA00580675_ERZ772964 | MGnify/ENA primary metagenome ERZ772964 (study PRJEB29015, sample SAMEA2737941) | human oral metagenome | biome: human oral; feature: human-associated habitat; material: dental | place: China | collected 2139 ...
CGCACCGGGCGCCTCATGGTCCGCCAGTTCGAGGAGACCCGCCGCTCCAGTCTCATTGTGGCCCTATCGACTCGACCCGAGGACTATGCCGGGGAGGAGGACTTCGAAACCGCCGTGTCAGTGGCCTGTTCGATTGTCCTCGACGGGATCCTGGACAACCGTGAGGTGCGTTTCCTGACCCAGACCGACGCCCTGCCCACCACCACCCCGCTGCGGCTCCTGGACGCCTCCTGCCTGCTGAAGCTCGACGCCACTGAGACCTGCGACGAACTGGTGCGCCAGGCCGCCGTCGCCCATCCTGACGCCTCGGTCATTGTCCTGGTCACTGGCCAGGACTGCCCCGACGCCCAGCTCGTGCGCTCCAGGATCCTCACCCCGGTGTCCATGGTCATGCTGGCGCTGTCCTGCGGCGCCCGCCCCCTGTCCCGCCGTCGTCTCAGCTCCTTGGACGTGGTCGACCTCGACCGACTCGAGCAGCTCCCCCTGGCCCTCAGGAGGATGTCATGACGTCTGCCTCCTCTCGGCGCCCCAGTGCCGCACCCCGGGGCGCCGCCGCGGTTGTTGAGCTGGGGATCGTCCTGGCCCTGGTGCTCGTGGGCTCGCTGCTATTCGGCCCCCTGTTCGAGGGCGGCACCGGGGTGCTGGTGGCGACCGGGGCCGCCGGCCTGGGCCTGGTCGTCGGCATGGTCTCGGCGTGGACTCGGCTCTCGGTGCTGCCGACCATGGCCGTCACCGGCCTGGTTCATATTCTGGCGGCGCCGTGGCTGCTGCCGGACCTGAGCCCGGGCACCGACGCGCTGTTCGATGTCCTGGCCGGCACCATCACCGTGTGGAAGGACGCGCTGACGCTGCCGCTGCCGCTGAGTTCCTTCACCGCCATGACCATCCTACCGTGGCTGACGGGGCTGTGCTCCACTGTGATTGCCTGCCGCCTGGTCATGGCGGGGCGCGAGCACCTGGGGGGCCTGTGCGCCCTGACGATACCCGTGGTGGCGATCGTCTGGGGCGGGCGGACCACGGTCATGCCCACGGTGCTCGGCCCGGTTCTCATTGCACTGACCCTGGCCCTGTGGGCGGCCGCCTCTCTGCGGGTGCGCCAGGGGCGCGTCGCCGAGGCCATGGAGAACCGTGACACCGGGCTGCGCCGCGCCGGGGTGCGTGGCGGCGTCACCGCGACGCTGCTGCTCCTGACCGCGGCCCTGGTGGCCGCGGTGGCGGCCCCGGTGACGCCGACGGCCCGCACGGTCCTGCGCGATGTCTTCGAGCCGCCCCTGGACCTGACTGAGTACGCCAGTCCCCTGTCCCTGGTGCGGACCCTGGAGACGGACCTGGCGCGCACTGAGCTCATGACCGTCAGCGGCCTGCCCTCGGGGGCCCGCATCCGCATAGCCTCCCTGGACGCCTACGACGGCTTGACGGCTCGCATCGGTGAGGACACCGGCGGGGCCGCCCGGTTCCAGCACGTGGGTGAAACCACCACCCTGGCCGCGGTGGCCTCCGACCGCGCCGTCCCGGTGACCTTCACCATTGGGGACTACTCCTTCCCCTGGGTGCCCACCGTCTCCGATACGGCCACCATCGCCACCAAGGGCCCCAGATCCACGGCGCTGCGCGAGACCCTTTACCATGACGCCGCGTCAGCGACGGTGATCGTCACCGCCGGGCTGAGCACCGGGGATGTTCTGTCTGAGCAGGTGGTGCCCGCGGCAGTGCCCGCGGACCCCAAGCTTGAGACCCTGACCCTCTCGCGCGTCTCCTTGGGAGCGATCGAGCAGGTTCCCTCCTCGGTGTCGGCCCTGGCCACTGAGATCATTGGTTCGGAGTCTCAGCCGCTGGCGCAGATCCGCGCCCTCCAGCAGGCGCTGCGCACCGGCTACTACTCCGACGGCACCAAGAGCCCGTCGCCGTCCGGCCACGGCGCGGCCCGCATGGCCACCATGGTGGGGGCGGACTCCTTGGTCGGTGACGACGAGCAGTACTCGGTGCTCATGATGCTCATGTGCCGCTCGGTGGGGATCCCCGCCCGGGTGGTCATGGGGTTCAAGCCGGCCACCGACGGCGACGCCGGCGATATTACCGGCGAGGACGTGAGCGCCTGGGTTGAGATCCCCTTCGAGGGCGCCGGATGGGTGCCCTTCGACGTCACCCCCGACCGCGACCAGGTCCCCCAGCAGCAGACCACGCAGCAGGTCTCCAACCCGGAGCCGCAGGTGCTTCAGCCGCCGCTGCCGCCCCAGGATCCGGCCAAGCTCCCACCGGTCTACGAGGACCAGGAGGGCCAGGGCGACGAAGATGAGAGCCCCTGGCGCCTTCCGGTGTGGCTGGTGGCCGTCGTCGGCTCCGTGCTGACCCTCCTCATACTCGTTGCGCTTATCCTGGGGCTCAAGGCGCTGCGCCGGGCCAGGCGCCGACGGCGCTCGGGGATCGAGTCGACCCTGGGCGCCTGGAATGAGATTGTCGACCACGCCAGTGATCTGGGATGCTCAGCGGTAGCCGGGGCGACCCGGCGTGAGGCGGCGCAAACGTACTCCGTGCGCTTCCCCACCGCCGACCTTCCCCGTTTCGCTCACGCCATTGACGCCCGGGTGTTCGGCGCCGGGGAGCCCACTGCTCGCATGAACTCCGAGCTGTGGGGCTCTGCTGACGCCATTGTGCGGGCAATGGGCGCTGACCGTTCCCGGTGGCAGCGCCTGGCGGCCCGCTTGTCCATCCGCTCGCTGCTTCGCCCCGCAGGACGACGCGGGGGCGGGCGCCGCCCATGGAGGAGAATCCGATCATGACCTCTTCACCGCGCCCTCCACGACACCGCTCCGATGCCTCTTGGGCACTTCAGACGGCGCCGACCACGGCGCGGGCGCTGGCCGGGGTCATTGATCTTCTTCTTGCGCTGGTGCTGTCCGCCGGGCAGGCCGTGGTTCTGCACCTGTTGGGCATGTCTTGGGCATTCGGCATTGTGATCGCTGTCATTATTGTGACGCTGGCGCGCCTGACCATGGTGGGTTTGTCCGGCTGGTCGCCCGGCGGCAAGGCGCTGGGCGTGCGCCTGGTCAATGCCCGCACGGGGAAGCCCTCCATGATGGGGGCCTTCCTGCACATGGACATCACCGTGGTACTCCTGCTGTCCACGCTCGGCCTGGGGGCGATCTGGCTCATGCGCTCCGCGGCCTCCGATCCCAGTGGCCGAGGATGGCACGACCACCTGGCTGAGATGATGGTGGTGTCCTCCCGCAAGGCACGGCCGGCCCGGGTGCAGCAGGGTCAGCAGGTGCCAACGATTTCACGCCCCACCGAGGACTGGACTCCGGAAGTCTTCTCCCCCGACCGGTTCTCCTTCACCTCACCGAGTTCGCCCCAGACGGCGCGCACCTTCGACTCCGGGGCCATGATCCCGCCTCCGGAGCAGGAGCAGGCGATCATTGACTCGGTGCCCTGGTCGAGCGTGCCCGTGCCATTGGACGACGACACCACCGACATTCCTGCAGTGGTGCCCGTCCAGCGGCGTCAAAGGCGGCGGGCCGTCAGCCATGAGGCCCCCGCGTCGCCGCAAGCCCTGGAGACCCCATATGCCCTCGGGGCCCCACAGGCTCCCGCGACCCCACAGGCCGTGGAGACCCCGCAGGCCCCCGCGACCCCACAGGCCCTGGAGACTCCACAGGCCCCCGCGACCCCGCAAGCCCTGGAGACCCCGCAGGCCCCCGGGGCCCCATATGCCCCGGAGGCTCTGGCGGTCCCGGCACCGAAGGCCCCCCGGACCATGACGAATTCGCCTTCGACCGGCGCCTCGCGCGTGCGCCGCTCCATTGGGGTGCACCTGGTGCCGGTCAGCGGCGGAGAACCCATCCTCCTGGTGCGGCCGGCGGTCGTGGGGCGCGACCCGGACAATATTTCCCTGTACCCCGACGCCGTCCCCATCGCCCTGGCCGATCCTGAGCGATCAGTGTCCAAGACCCATGCGGCGCTCGCCCCCACACTGGACGGGGTGTGGGTCACGGACCTGCACTCCACCAATGGCACCCGCATAGAGCAGCGCAACCGCACGGTCGCGGCCACACCCGATGTGCCCGCCCCCGCCCTGGGCGGCGCGGTGATTCGTTTTGGGCGCACGGCCTACCGCGTCGAGGTCTGAGGCCCGCACCGCCCTCCTCACCGGTCACCGGACCCCGCACTGCCCCGAATCCGCCGCGCTCCATTGAGGACCCTGCTGTCGGGGCCGTCAGGATGTCTCAGGACGTCGGGCTGTCAGGGGGTGTCGACGCAGGCGGTAACCGCCGCCGAGGACTTGCCATCGTCCCTGACGCCATAGACCTCAATGCAAGTGCGCCCTGAGCGAGCCGAGAGGGTCACCTCCGTGGTCTTCGTGGTCTCCAGCTTAGTCTCCTGGCCCGGCACGATCTCCCGGTAGAGATAGCTTCCCTCCCAGTCATCGGCGGGGGCCTCCCAGGTGAAGGTCACGGCACCATCCTGCCCCAGCTCGCCCGCCAGGTTGCGCGGCGGGTCGGCCTGAGAGGTCAGGGGATCGATTGTTCCCGGGGAGATAGTGGCGAATGTGGGCGATGGGCGCGTTATGTCCTTGTCGCGCGCAAGGAGGATGGCGCCCCCAATGAGTGCGGCGGTCACAATAGCGGCTACCACGGCGAGCACCGTGCGGCCACGCCGGGCACGGCGGTTCCAGGGGCTTTCCTCCTCCTCGTCCTCATCGTCGTCGAGCGCCGTGATCGTCCGGCTCGAGACCTGAGGGCCGCCAGCGTCCACGACCGGCTGCTCCACCCGATTGAACACCCCCAGTCGAGTGGCGGAGCCGTCTTCACCCTGCTCCTCCTCGCTGGGCTCGGTGCCGGCCTCCTGCAGCAGGTCCACGGTGGTGATCGGCAGGTCGAGTTCGGCCTCGACCTGCTGGAGGGCGCGAGCGAAGGCCAGGGCGCTCCCGTAGCGGTTCTCCGGCCGCTTATCCATGGCAATGGACAGCACCCGCTGCAAGGATGGCGGGGCGTCCTGCCGAGTCAGAGGCGTCAAAGGCTCATTGACGATCCTGCGGGAGAGCTCGTAGATGTCGAGGCTCCTGCCGTCGCGCGGCTCGAAGGGGCTGCGCCCGGTGAGCATGGCGTAGGTGGTGGCCCCCAAGGAGTAGACGTCCGAGGTGGGTCGGGCCGTACGGCCGCCCACAAGCTGCTCGGGCGGCGCCCAGGGCACGCTCATGCCGCGCAGCTCCTGGTCTCCGTCGGGCACGCTCATGGCCGAAATGCCGAAATCGGCGAGCACCGGGCGCCGATAGGTGGTGAAAAGAATGTTGGCGGGTTTAATGTCGCGGTGAATGATGCCGGCCCGGTGGGCGGTCTCCACCGCCCCGGCGATCTGGATGGCCGTGCTCAGGGCATTTTGGACACTGAGGGTCCCCCGGCGCAGAACCGTCTCCAACGACGGCGGGGGGCAGTACTCCATGACGAGAAAAGGGCGCCCGTCAGCAGCCACCCCCGCCCCGTAGATGGAGAGAATGGCGGGGTGGGTCGACACCTTCGCCATGAGGTTCGCCTCATGCTCGAATCCTGAAGTCGCCCGACCGGCGACGTCAACATTGGTGACCTTGACCGCAACCTCACGGCGCGGCATGTGCTGCTCATAGAGGTAAACGGTTGAGTATCCGCCGGCCCCCAGGCCGCGCACATGCGTGAACCCGGCGATCACCGGAGGCGCACCGCGCCGATCCGTTGTCACGGAAGATTCTCCAGGATAAGCGACTGGCCGTCGCCCAAGTCGAGAATGTCACCGCTGCGGAGCAGGGCCGGCTCAGTCCTCGATAGGCGAATCGGGGCGGCGCCCTCACGTATGAGTACCGTCCCATTGGCATTCGAGAGGTCCTGGGCCAGCACCGACCACTCATCGACGTCAATGAGGACGTGATTGCGTGAAATCAGGTGCTCAGGGGAGGGCACGCTCATAATGCGCGGAGGCATGCCCGTGCATGTCCGCACGTCGCCGGCCGTCGGATCACGGCCGACCAGCACCGGGCCGGAGAGCTCCAGGCTCTGCCCGGCGGAGGAGACCACACGCCCCAGTGGTGGACAGGGGCAGGGCCGGGCAGGGCGGTTGAGGTCTCGACCGCACACGCGACAGTTGGTGTAGTTCGTGGGATTGGGGTGCCCCTGCGCGCAGACGGCGGAGAGCACCATCCGCACCTGAGCCGCTTCTGACGGGCCGACCTCCACAGGAGAGCCACCGGAGGCTGCGGCCGCCAGGGGGGCGAGTTCGGCGACAAGGTCTTCAGGCAGGCCGGCGACCGTGTGCCCATCGTGGTCGCCGGGGCGGTCGGCCCTGGGATCGGGGGCTCCCGGACGAGGGACGTCAGCTGCGTCAAGGAACCCCGGCGAGGCGCCGGCACCGTGCGCGAACGCCGCCGAGTCACCCGGGCTCGCCGGGGAGGCGGGCGTGGGCATCCTAATGCCGTAGACGGGCGTCGGGACCGCCTCGGCCGGGCTCGACTCCATGACTCCCGATCTCACCGCACCGTACGCAAGGGACCCGGTGGCCTGGGCCGGACTCGAGGCGGGGGCGGGCCGCGCCTCGGCAGCAGGGGCGAACGAAGTCATGAAGGCCTCAGCGGGACTGGGCGAGGAGGCCGGTGTGGGCCTCTGCACCTCGACGGTGGGAGCGATCTCGTCCCAGGACACGCCCCCAAGGGCCCCGCCGCCTCCAGGGGCTTCGGAGGCCCCGGAAGCGTCGGCCTCAGCCGGCTCGGCCGGGCTGGTCGGGGAAACCGGCGTGGACACCGGGAATCCATGGGCCGGGACATAGGCGACGGACTCGGCCGGGCTGGTCGGGGAAACCGGCGAGACCTCCTCAGCCGCCGCACCCTCACCGGACTCAGCGGCACCATCAGCCTCAGCCGCCCCAGAAGCATCAAAAACCTCAGAGACTCCGGAAACGTCGGCCTCAGCCGGCTCGGCCGGGCTGGTCGGGGAAACCGGCGTGGACACCGGGAATCCATGGGCCGGGACATAGGCGACGGACTCGGCCGGACTGGTCGGAGAAACCGGCGAGACCTCCTCAGCCGCCGCACCCTCACCGGGATCAGCGGCACCATCAGCCTCAGCCGCCCCAGAAACCTCAGAGACTGCGGAAGCATCAGAGGCCCCGGAAGCGTCGGCCTCAGCCGGCTCGGCCGGGCTGGTCGGGGAAACCGGCGTGGACACCGGGAATCCATGGGCCGGGACATAGGCGACGGACTCGGCCGGACTGGTCGGAGAAACCGGCGAGACCTCCTCAGCCGCCGCACCCTCACCGGGATCAGCGGCACCATCAGCCTCAGCCGCCCCAGAAACCTCAGAGACTGCGGAAGCATCAGAGGCCCCGGAAGCGTCGGCCTCAGCCGGCTCGGCCGGGCTGGTCGGGGAAACCGGCGAGACCGCACTCACCCCTGCCGCAGGGGACTCGGCCCCAATAGCCGCTGAGGCCCCGGAGATCTCAGTGGACTCAGGGGCCTCAGCGGACTCGGCAGGACTGGAGGGGGAAGTCGGTGTGGGCACCCGCGTCTGAGCAGCGGGGGCGAGCGTAATCTCGGAGACCTCGGCGGGGCTCGAGGGCGAAGCAGGCGTGGGCGCTTTCACATCAACGGCTGGTGCCGCGGAACCTCCACCCGTCTCGCCCCCACCAGCCTCAGCAGAGCTGGGCGGGGACGTCGTTGTGGGCACCCCAACGCTGTGGGCCGGCCAGTAGGGCGACTCGGTCAGGCCCGGTGAGATGGCCGGCGTCGTCGGCGCTCGCAGGCTGTGGCCGGGGGGGCGGGACGTCCCGGCCGGGCTCGGTGGCGGGGCCGGGGCTTTGGCGTCGTCGTCGTTCCTCAGGGCGCGCCGGGTAGCGCTCCGGCGCCCCGCCTGACGCCGGGCGCCGATCGGGCGCCCCAGCAGCACCATGCAGGCGCCCACAACGGCGTCGGCGGCGGGCCGCAGGACAATGCGCGGGCTCTCCTCGGAGGTGCGCAGACGCACCGAGGGGGTGCCGCGCACGGCGGCTTCGCGCCAGGTGATCACGCCGCGAGCGTCAAGGGTTTCCCCATCAAGCTCGACAGTGACCTCCCCGCGCAGGGCGAGCCGGATGGCGCCCTCGGCGTCAGGGGCCACGAGGACGAAGTCCGGTATGGATCCCAGGCGACCGCCCATTCCCATTACGAATTCATCAAGGACCGTCGTCAGCGTGCCCTCGCTGGACCGCAGCAGAGTCCAGAGCCGCTCCACCAGGTCCATGGGGACGCTCGGCGGCAGAAGCATCGCCCCGCGGGGCGTGATTACCGCCGTCCACGGGCCTTCAGCCCACCGGACCCCACTCATCAGCTCAAGACCGACTGTCATGCTCCTCCACCTCCGAACACGCCTGCCCGAGAACGCAGCAGACACCTGAGAACCCGACCGACTCTTTCATAGCACGAGCGCGTCCACCTTACGAACCGATAACGCACACACCATCGCCGAAGTATGCGTGACGCCCATGGCGAACGAAGAGCGGTTGACCCGGGTCAATGCGGTGAACACCCCACTCATTCTCCACGTGGGTGCCATTGGTCGAGTCCAGGTCAGTGATCATGACCCCATGCAGAGTGGGGACTAGAAGCGCATGAGTCTTGGACACCGAGGAGTCATCGACCAGGATGGGGACGAGCCGGGCGTCGGGGTGCGAGGCGATCTGACTGGGTTGGCGCCCCACGACGGTGGGCCCTGTCAGGGCAATGAGGACCCCGTCACACACCAGGCTGCAGGCCGTGCCAGAGGCGGCGGCCGACGACAGCATCACTGTGCCGGCGAGGCGGTCGAGCCAGCTGCGCTCCCTGCCTTTAAAGACAATGCGCAGGAAGAAGACCAGGGGGGCGATGCCCGCTGTCGCCGCTGTCGCCAGCACCAGGAGAGCCGCCCGGTAGATGGCCGCCCACCCGGGGCGCGCCCCCTGGCGTGAAACGCGGCGCAGCCGCACCCCGGCAATGGCGTCGCCGGGGGTGGCGCCGGTCAGCGCCTGAAGGAGCACCATGACCGCGAGTGTGGCAATCACCATGGCCGCGCACCCCAAGGCCCCCCATCGAAGGGTGAGCACCGCCACGAGGACCACCACAACGGTGTCTGCGAGCACCGCAATGACTCTTCGTGCCCTGGAGGCGGGCAGGAAGACAGAATGACGCTCGTCAACCATCACAGGGTCAGCATAGTGAGGCCTGTGAGCGATATCCTCCATAGGAAGTCCCCACGAGTAGGAGGAACGATGAAGATCGCGGTCAGTCCAGACCCCGAGCACTGGGTCGTGATCCCATCCTTCCCGCCACCGGGTTGGGCCCGGGAGGAGGCCCGCAGACGCGCCTACCTCCTGGGCGTCACCAGCCCTTTGTGGCGCAATGAGTTCGAATCGCTCCTTGGCGACCTGCTCACGGTGGAGCGCACGGAGAGCCTGGCGCGACTGCTTCACGCCCACAGCGTGAGGGACAAGCCCTTCGTCGTCGACATGAGTCTCCTGCGCGCGGGCGACAATGGCACCAAGGAGGGGCGACGTCGCACACAGATGGGATTGGTCACAGACCTGCTTCCGGGGGCGACGCCGCAGCGCCTCCGCCCGGGCCCTAATATGGCCGGCTTCTCCGCCTTCTCACCCTCAGGGGACATCCAGGGGCTCGTGGTTCTGCGCATGGCCGGGCTGCCGACCGTTCCCGTGGACCTGCTCATGCGCCTGTGGGGCGCCCAGGCCGATGACATTGCCCCGCACCTGAGCGCCATTGTGGCCCTGGCCCGCCAAGTGGCCCCTCTGGAGCACTGAGCCATGCCCCGGCGGGGGCGCGGCCGGGTGGGGGGGGGCCGTTGCGGTGCCGGCCCCCAGCACACGCGCGCGCCCGGCGGGGCGCGGCCGGGCGACTTGCCCGCCGGGGCTCAATAGAGCCGTGCCAGGAAGCGCAGCCGCGGGTGCGCCGAGAGCCTGACCAAGGCCACTGCCAGGGCCCCGGAGATGACGGTGACGGCCAGGAACCCCCGCACGCCGGCGGAGGACTCCAGCGAGTAGCCCAGAAGCGCAATGACCGCGTAGTGGATGAAGTACATGAGGCTGCCGGTGTTGCGGGCCAGGATCTGGCCGCGGACCGGCTGGGATGGTCTCCACGCCACCAGCAGGCTCATGACTGCCGGCACGAACACCGCCAAGCACAGGTAACTCGTGCTCACCGGCAGGCTGAGGTCGGCCCCCAGGTGGAGGGCGCGGCGCAGGACGCCCTCGACGAGCATTCCGCCCATGGCCAGCACGGCCAGGGCCAGTGCCGGCCGCACCCGCCAGCCGCCCTCACGCCCGATCCAGGCGCCCACGGCAACGAAGGCGCTGCCCGTGAATAAGCCGTCGCGCGGAGCCATGGCCACCGCGTCGAGCAATTCCAGGCACCGGGCGGGCAGCCCCGCCATCCCGGTGGCCGGCAAGAGGCCGGAGTCCAGGGCGCAGTAGAGGACGATGCCCAGCAGGTAGACGGCGAGCAGGACCAGGGCGAGGGTGGTGGCCGACCAGCGCCTGAGGCCGCACGCGACAACAGCGATGCCCACGGCGCAGGCCGGCAGGTACCACAGGTGGGTGTCGCCACCGGTGAGCACCAGGCGAACGAGCGCCGTGGCCGTCAGTGGGGCGGGCCGGTCCCTGACAATGACCGGCAGGTACAGCAGGCACCAGATGAGGTAGAGCTGGGCCAGGCGCGTGAGTTGGCGGCGCACGGGGGGCCGTTCGCGACGGAAGAGCAGGTAGCCGGAGATCGCCAGGTACAGGGGCACGGCCAAGCGCCCCAGCACGATCGTCACATAGACGTCCACGTGCGGGGCCAGATGACCCAAGGGCGCGGTGTGAATCCAGATGACCAGTAGAGCCAGGACGGGTTTGACCAGGTCGAGGCCGGGCAGGAGGCCCGCGCGCCCACCGCTGGCCGGTGCGGGCGCGGCCGATGGGGACTGTCTCACTCCAGCTCCTCGGCCACCTGGAGCCACTGCTCCTCCAGGGCGTTGTGGTCGGCCTGGGCCGCCGCGAGTTCGCGGCCCAGGCCGGCGAGCTCGTCAATGCGGGCCGGGTCCGCTGAGACGGCCTCCACGCGGGCGTGCAAGGCGTCGATGGCGGCGGTGGCCTTGGCCATCTGACGTTCAATGCGGGCCAGGTTCTTCGTCGCCTCACGCCGTTGCGCCCCGGTGAGCCCCACCGGCGCGTCACCGCCCGTGGGGGCACCGCCTCCCCCGGCCGTCTCACCGGCGACTGCGGGCCCCGCAATGCCGGCCGCGCGCGAGCCCCGGCCGTCGTGGCCGCTTCGGGCGCCCCGGTCATCCCCTGGGCCCCCGGCCGTTCTGGTGGCCCCATTGGTGCGCCCCGCGGTGGTCTGCGCCCCTGTGGATATCCCCCGCCCCTGGCGCCGCAGTTCCAGGTACTGCTCGACGCCACCGGGCAGGTCCCGCACAGTGCCGTCGCCCAGGAGAGCGACCTGGTGGTCGGTGACCCGCTCCAGGAGGTAGCGGTCGTGGGAGACGACGACCAGTGTGCCGGGGAAGGAGTCGAGAATGTCCTCGACGGCGGCGAGCGTGTCGGTGTCCAGATCGTTGGTGGGCTCGTCCAGGAGCAGCACATTGGGCTCGGTCATGAGCAGGCGCA
>ERZ772964.913-NODE-913-length-11581-cov-20.3985_pt1 | contig 11581 bp, 9 predicted proteins | sample MGYA00580675_ERZ772964 | MGnify/ENA primary metagenome ERZ772964 (study PRJEB29015, sample SAMEA2737941) | human oral metagenome | biome: human oral; feature: human-associated habitat; material: dental | place: China | collected 2139 ...
CCTTGGTATCCGTACGGATGGTTACGTTATCTCACGCAACCTTAGGTTTAATATCACTAGTATTATAACCTATCCGCCGCAAAAAAGCTAGCCACCCGCAGCCCTCCATCGCCTCTGCAGCAAAAAGTAGGCTCCGCATGCTGTATATACTACCAATTTACAGAAAAGAGAACTGTTATGGTTAATTACTAAGTATGGTTAGCGGCATATTCGTCGCCATACATCATGCTACCCAGAATATTTCGATCGATAACCTCGACAAACTCCGCCACTGTTTCTTTAATATTTTCTCTAACTTCTAAACTGTCGCCAGCTTCTCGGCAGCTCTGTACGTTTTTCCACAATTCCTCAACAATATCAGATCGGATAGTCTTCATCACAGTATACGGATTATTTATCGCTAATATCGTATCAACATCCATCTGAGCAATATGTTCCGCCAATTTTATAATAGCAGCATTATCTGAATTCTGAAATGCTCGGCGAAAACGTTCCATACCGAGACCACCCGGCTCATCTTTGCGTTCTTCGGCGGCCTGGCAAATCCCATCTAAATTCTCGTCTATAACACCAAACAAATGCCGCGTGCTATCTTCCAAATCTACTTCCCTGTCGTCAATAGCCGAAACATATTTCGATAATTCTCCTTTTGTCTGCACTAGAAAGTCTCGGATTAGCATTCGGTTACCAATTCCCTCAAGAACCACATTATGCGGCAACCTTTCTGACGCCTCCTTAATTCTCGCAGAATCTTTTTCATCTAACCCAGCGCGAAAATCAGCAGACAAATAGTTAACGGCTTTTTCAGCGATCTCTCCCATATTCTCATAGTATAGCATGGTTATCTCCTTGCTCTATTGCAAGCCGCCCGCGCCGATACTGGCGGGCTCTCTTGATATTGGTTAGATTAGCTCTTGTCACCCCGTCTTTGCGATACGGACGCACAATATTCGTTCCCGGAGGCATAGATACCTTTCCTTTTAGCTCAGGCCTATCCTCTCTATATTCAACTTCCCTAAACATTCTTCGTATCAACGTCTCGAAATCATAGTCAACAGAAGAATGAAAACCAGTGATATAAGCTCCGTTCTCTGCCGTTTTAGCTTCATGCGCCGAGAAATATGCTCTAAGAGGAATTCTCTTTTCATCGCCCATCCACCGGTCAATCAAAAATCCTTTCTCTATCCTTTGTTTATTAGCCACAATCAATTGCACTTCGATTCGATCTTTTATTTCGGGATATTGCTCAACTAGCAAATTATAAACATTTTTAAGCTGCATGCCGCTAATAGTCCAATCATCCAAAAGCACGACTCGCAGATTCTCTTTTTTCTGCTGCACCTGCGCAATATCATCTCTATCGACAATGATTCTACCACCGTACCTTTTCCAATCTTCTTCGGTGAAGTCAGCTAGTATATTATCAAGCAGATATTCACCACTCTTTATCTTTTCTCTACCAATCTCGCCAGCGATAGTGCAAATCTGCAAATCGGTATTCGCCTCGAGAGCCGCCTTCCAGCTGGCGGCAATGCCAGCCGCCGCTTCTTTGTATTCTTTTTCGCCAATAAACGTCAAATTCTCGCGCATAGATTTAGCTTTAGCTGCACATTCACCGTTTAAGGATTCTATATAGTCAAGAAACTCTTCAAGCTGGCGCAGCGTTTCGTATTCCGTCAATTCTGCTCTATTGTCTCTGTATCGATCTTTCGATGTAACAGTTTTCAGAGAACTGTGCGTCTCAGCAATATACGTGATGAGATTGCTTCTAGTCTCTTCATCCGCCAATTGGTCGGTTAAACGCGGAGCAGTCCTAACAAATCTTCTCGACTCTAATAGCCGAGCGGCGTCTTCAGGGCTAACTTCGCCGGTTGGCGCAGCTTGGTCGATTTCTGGCTCATATTCAGATTCATCATTCGTTGATTGTGCTGGTATGAGTCGATAATTATCGGCATACAGACTACCTTCCTGTGGCACACCTGCGCCGATCTCTGACTCAGTATGTTCAACACCGACTGGCGCTAACTTTTCCTGCGACATGCCTGTATTTGCAGCAACAAGCCTATCACGCTCATCTGCCGAATATTCTGACATGATTTTAGGTCCTCCATTCTCAGGAATAATCAATACCGGCGTAATTTTTCTTTTAATACGTTTCATTGCCTCCCATATCAAACTAACCATTGAGAGTCCTTTGGCGACTTTCTCGGCATCATTAGCTGGAGGACGTTCAGTATCTCTGCGCATAAAATTTATCTATCGTCAAAGTTTCTGGATTCTGCTCGCCGCAATACTAGCTTACGCCAAATCCGCCCCAACGTGTTGCACGTATCAAGGTTCGCGTCTTGCGTAGTAAGCTCCTGAGGGTCGTCTTCGCCGGGGACAATTTTGTACACGCTACAGTCACCAATCCCACCGTTTGCGCTAGCCTGATATAAGATACGATAAACGTCAGGTTCGTCTTCAGACGGATTACCATGTTTATCAAACCGGGAAAGGACAACATCTGTAGAAGCGTCACCAGGAGTCTCGCTACCGTCCGACGCAGTATAATATATCGCACTAGCTATAGCACTCAGATAATTCCGTGCGGACTCCTCGTTGTTATCAACAACTTCTCCAGTTTCTCGCACAAGTTTAATCAGTTCTCTTTTACTGCCATTATCGCCCATTTCTTTATTTACCATCCATCCGTTTCTTCATTATATGCTTTTGTTAATCCATATCTAGTTAGTGCTGCTGTTGGTGATCTGCGGCCTTTATCATCCTCAGTCTCAAAGCTGACAGCACCATCCTCATAAGTACAGCAACGAACTAGTCCGTCTAAACCGCTAAAAACTCGTTTGCCCGAAAACGCTATAGATAGCGCCGTTGCCGTACCTTGCCGCCTCTGTAAGTCTTCACTAATAGCAAGCTGCTCGACGTCTTCTCTTCGCTTAAATGGATGACATGATATCAATATAATAGTGTCTGGGTCTAACGTTTGCATCAGCTTGCGCACGCCACCTTTATTATACCACTCATTGGGATCGGGTTTTATATGTTCTGTACACGACATATGAAATGCGTTTTCATCACCATGTCCAAACAAGATAACGGTATCAAACGTATCATCATTGACACCAGCATTTTTTAGATCTTCTGTTATTCCAGACAACGCGTCTGTATGGTTTACCTCAACAGCCAATATATCGCCAGACGTTATACTACGAATACTACGAAAAAAATCGTTGTAATCCCCGCTGTCTCCCCTGATGATAGCCGTTGCTGGATTGCCAGATTCAGTACGTCCAGTCTCTAATATATGCAGAGTACCCTCCAAGACTCTCGGGTTCCAGTCAGAAAAGTGTATTATACCAAGTCTCTCGTTCAACTTATTAGCATTATCTTGCCCAATCTCACGGACAGTTTGAATATAATCATTACATACATTAATCTGTTCGTACGTACTCTTAGAAGACGAAGCAACGATCACATCCGAAGTACCGACAAGCATCATCTCACGATTTAATTTTGGCAAGCGGCCCGCGAAATACTCTTGTATCAACCAACTCCGTTTGTAGACATTAGGACGCATCTCACCGTTGTCGTCATACACCTCTGTCCTTTCTATACAATATCTAATTATCGCGCGATCAAGCTCCACTGCTTTTTCGCCTTCGCGTTCGTCAATCATTCGGCGCAGCGGTTCTGGAAAATCCTCCCGCTCTCTAGCGTCTTGCGGCCAGCGCTCTGGCGGAAAACCATGATCTGCCAGCCAGCCTACATACAAATCAAGCCCCTTCCAGCCCCTTGAACTTGAAACGTCTTCAAGCATCTCGGCCACCCGGCCGCTAATTGCGCATTCAAACTCACTAGCCACTTCCTCAGGTAAGGCTAATTCGGCACTCAGTAGTCTAGCCACATCTTCTTCACGTTTGTCATAGTCAACGTCACCATCATTAAGAGAATGCATTGAGTCAATCTGCTCCTGCATAGCATGACGCGCACTAGCTGTAAGTTTTGGCATGTGCTTATAATGTTTCCTGAAGAGCATCGTAACTATGTCTTGTACTAAAAGCGACAAAAATTCATCATAATCTCCAGATTCCAGATCAAGCCTATTATCGTTCGCTGTAAGTTCTCGTATATTAGGCATCAACTCCTCTATTGATTCGTAATTGCCACTGGCAATGGCACTTGCAAAATCAGGATAGCTATTCGGTACAAAATTGTTACCAGAACCGCTAGTATCAATGCGAAAAGTCCAATTATTCTCAATCTTTTCAATTATCTGCAGAGTTTTCTCATCAAGTTTTTCCTCGCTAGCATCAGGATAATCAACGCCAGCTCTGTCGCTGCTGCTCGGCTGCATAGTTTCGGCGCCGCGATTAGTACCGCGGTCAGCGCGTAAACCTTTAGTAACCAGCCTAGTCACAGCACTCCCGAATCTTCGCAGGGCACTTTCTTCTCTAGTAGTTTCAGGTCCCGGCGAGCGGAGCTTTTCGCCGTCGGTGGTAGTCGTTTCAGTCATGTTTATTTATCTTATTCCTCTTTTATCATAGCACAATATAGTAAAAATGTCAACAAAAGCAACCTTCCGCCTCGCGCGACCAAATCAAAACGCTCGCTTTTAAGCGGGCGTTTTGATTTGCCGGTTAACCTATATTTTTATTATTTTGTTTTATCCCAACCACGTTTTACATAATCAACCACTTTGTCTACTTCTTCCACTGCGTGTTCACCTGTAAAAACATTTCCTATTTCACCGCTATCTTCGTATCCCTTTGCACCAGATTTTGGTTTTACTCTAAAGCTCCATTTATCATCGCCGCCAGTAAGAGCATTATGCTTTAACGTTTCAGGCGTCAGCTCGCCGTCTTCATTAGCGTCGTAAAGCGACGAAATCTCGCTGATGCTAACATCAACTCTTTTCATGAACTCATCAACCTCGTCTCTGGTTAATTTGCCGTCAGCTACTAGATTATTGTAATCTTGAGGGTTATTAGATTTAAACGTAAATTTTGTCTCTGATGTTTTTCCTTTATCATACACACTTCTGTTGACATTATTCTCTACATTGATTGCGACATATGTACCTGGATTCTCAGTCTCACCAGTCATCGGATTTGGAATAGGTTCATTTATGTTATACGTAAAAAAAGTCCACAGAATTGTCTTGTCTATCGCTATAACTAGAATAGCTGCCGTCCCTGCTAGTATAGCGAGGATCTTCTCCTTCAAATTCACTAATTTTACCCGAAACAACCTCGGCTGCTATACTTGTTGCTTCGCGCATTTGCTCATCGCTCATCGCAGGCTCACCTAGTTTATGCCCAATACCAACGGCCGCTATAACAGATAGGATGAGAGCACCGAATTTCCTCGTGCGACGGTATTTTTCTTTTTTATCCGCTTCTTCAGCGGTTCCAGTAGAGTGCTTAAATTCTCTAGTTTTATTCATATATTTATCGTATCCTTTTCTGTCTATAGACGGTTAATGACGTAAACTGCTTATGATTATACTCCATATTTGCTAATTTGTCAAGTATATCTCCGCAACTATTTAGTCATTGCAATCATTGGATACTTTATCAGAAGATTGTAATACTTTTACCATCTAATTTTGCAGTCAAAATCGCAATTGTGCTATGATGCTAGAATGCATGTCGCAATCCAGGGCCAAGCTGGTTCTTTTCACGACCAGGCCGTCCGCCAATGGTACGGCGCTAGCGCCAAACTCGTTCCCTGCACAACGTTTAGCGAAGTTTTCGCCGCCCACGACGACGGTAGCGCCGACGCGATCGTTACAGCGGTCGAAAACACCCTGTTTGGCAGCATTAACGAAGTTTACCGTTATATCGAGGAATGCAGTGCGCCGATCGTCGGCGAAATCAAGCTGCCTGTCGAGCAAATGCTAATTGGTCTACCAGACGCCAAAATCAGCGATATTAATGAGGTTTATTCTCACCCGGTAGCTCTTTCTCAATGCCGCTATTTCTTGCAGGAACACCTACCGCAGGCAACACCAATTGAATTTTTTGATACCGCCGGAGCCGTCGAATTTATCAAGCAAAACGGCTCCCGGCATTGTGCCGCTATCGCTAGCCAGACTGCCGCTGAATTATATAATTTGCCAATACTACAGCGTTCCATTCACGACAATCCCGATAATATCACTCGCTTTTTAGTAATTGAACCATCTAATGCGCCTGCTGATGCTAATCGTGCTTCTCTGGTCATCACCACTGACCATCAGCCTGGCGCCCTCGTCGAGGTGTTACAGGTATTCGCCAAGCGCCGTATCAACCTCGCCAAGCTGCAGTCGCAGCCTATCGTTGGGCAACCTTGGAAATATAAGTTTTTTATTGTCGTCGATTGCGCCGGAGAGCCGCTTTATCAAGCTATCTGCGATATAGAGCACAGTAATCACGAGGTGACTATACTAGGTGAATACAAATCTAGTGCCAGCAATTAGAAAATTCTAATTTCATAAAGATATAATAAGTATCAGGCAGATGTTTATATTTTTATATGTCTAGATCGTCGACGCTTGATATCAATACGTCGCGCGGTTTTGAACCGTTCGCAGCACTAATAATACCCCGCTCTTCCATTTCCTCGATAATCCGCGCCGCCCGTTGATAGCCAATCCCCAAGCGAGTCTGCAGCATGCTTGTAGACGCTTTTTTGCGCTCAATAACCACGCGTACCGCATCTTTAAACTTATCATCGCTACTATTACCACCGAAATCCATCACTACACCGCCCTTACCATTCAATTGCACTGGCTGGCTAACGATTTCATCATTGTACTGAGGCGGCGCCTGCATCCGCAGCTGATCAGTAATTTTGTTCACCTCGCTGTCCATCACCCAAGCGCCCTGAATACGCTTCGGTTTCGGCATGCTAGCAGTTTTGATCAGCATGTCTCCCTGGCCCAACAATTTCTCGGCGCCAGCCTGATCAAGAATCGTCTGGCTATCCGTCTGGCTAGCCACTGTAAAAGCAATCCGCGCCGGTACGTTTGCCTTGATGAGGCCGGTAATCACATCAACGCTCGGGCGCTGCGTCGCCAGCACCAAGTGAATACCAACCGCCCGCGCCTTCTGTGCCAAACGAACAATTAAGCCCTCGACATCGCGCTTAGCTACCATCATCAGATCGGCCATCTCGTCAATCACAATCACGATATACGGCATTGTACCTTCATCGACCTGCTGTACATTGCCCTTTTCATCGGCAACGCCGATTTTCTTGCCTTTTGCTTTAGCGCGCTCATTGTAAGTTTTGATATCACGTACTCGCTCCTCGGCCAGCAAGCTATAACGGCGCTCCATCTCGTTGACCGCCCACTTCAGTGCGCTCATTGTCTTCTCTGGCTCGACAATCACTGGCGTCAACAGGTGCGGAATATCCTGATACGGTGCCATCTCGACCTGCTTCGGATCGACGAGAATTAATTTCATGTCGCTCGGCGCGTTACGATACAACAAACTACTTAGCAGCGTATTGATCATCACCGACTTACCTGATCCAGTTTGACCAGCCACTAGCAAGTGCGGCATTTTGTTAAGCTCGCCGACAAACGGCAGTCCTGAAATATCTTTACCAATCGCAAAACTCAGCGGCTCTTTGCGGCGGCGCCATTCAGTGCTTTCCAGGATTGAACGAATACGCACGTCGGCCGCTTTTTTGTTCGGCACTTCGATACCGACAGCTTTTTTACCTGGAATCGGCGCTTCCATGCGCAAGCTCGATGCTGCCAGATTCAACGCAATATTGGTTTCTAGCGCTGTAATCTTGCTTAACTTGATGCCTGCCGGCGGACGCAGCGTATACTGTGTTACCTTAGGACCGATATTAGCGCCTTCCATGTCGACATTGATGTTAAATTCGCGCAGAGTGTCTTGGATGATACGGGCGTTCTGCTTGATATCGCCCGCATCAGCTGGCGCTTCCTTCTTCTCTAGCAAATCAAGGCTCGGAAATTGCCAGTTCGGGTCGCTAACCGCCAACATCGCTGTTTTGTCGTCGCGATCGGTTTCGGCTTTTTTAGCTTGCGGTTTGATTTTAAGCTTGGCACTTTGCTTGCTATCATCTTGTGATACTGTCGGTACGCCTTCATTAAGCTTGAAATCATCCATCTTGCCGTGATCATCTTCGGCAGCTTTGCGCATAACCTGGACATTCGCTTCGTTCTCTGCCTTTTCGTTGCTGGCTACTGCCGTCTTGAACATTGCTGCAATATCGCTAAACCGCAGTTGCAACACAAACAATAGCGTAATCGCAATCAGCAAAATATAAATAAAAACACCGACTGGTATATTAACTAGCGACAAGACGACCGAATTCAAACCATCGCCAACAACACCGCCAGTCGACGGCGCACCCTTTTCACGAAACAGCCCGAATAAGCCGCTAAACCAAATAACTATCAAAATTGAGGCAAATTTCATGACTGCTGGCAATCGGTTGTTTTCGGCGCCAAATATTCTAACAGCTACATACAAACCGACAACTGGCACTATATAAACCGCCCAGCCAATCGTTCGCTTAGACACTTCTAGCATTTGATTAAGTAACGGACCGCCCGCACCGAACCACGACACCACCAGCAATGCCGATAGCGCCATCAACAGCACCGCCGCAACTTGCGGCCAAAACCCAGAGGGTACTTCATGCTGCGGTGCTGGTGCTTTCGCTGCTTTGCTAGCGCGTGCTGTACGAGTTGTTTTAGTCGATTTTCGAGTTCGCGTCGTCTTTTTCTTTGCCATAACCGTTACCTATTGTACTCTGTTTATATCTAAAAGGGTATACTACTATTGTAGCATAAATTACTACAAAAAGCAATAGCGCTATCTGTTAGTACGAGCGGCTATCTGAGGAATCTAACTTTCTATAAACAGTCGCCCAGTCTAGACCAAGAGTATAAACTTTACCTGTTCCTACGACCTGCGCGCCAACCAATACTGCTGCTGTCGAATCCGCACCATAAGTCTCTGATAAATAATCAAGTACACTCAAGCCACTTGGATAGCGCAAATCTGGAAAATATTGGCGCAGTTCTGCGATACTTCCTTTGACAAACTCAGCTTTCTCTCTGCTAGACTCAAGGTTTACCATTGAACTCAATACATAGCCATCTTGCCGCAATGATTCCGCACAAGATTCAAACCACTCAACAACCCTTTCTACATCACCTCCAGACATTCTCTCAATACCAGCTACCCTAGCAGCCTCTTTTTTACGTTTTTCTTCGTTCGCTTGATTTGTCTTAGCGTCATCAAGCAGACGTTTTAACTGCTCTCTCTGTTCTTCCTCTGTTGACCTAAAGAACCTATCACTTTCTTGAACTTTTCTGTCATATCTATGCTTACTTCCAAATACAATAGAACCTTTGATGTTTCCTTCATTAAAACCAAGAGCTTCCAATATGGCCAGCCTTTCTAAAGCCGAACTTCCTAGTTGAAGAGGTTTACACAGAAAGCTATCCCCAGGCAACTCACCACTAAGTACTTGTCTTTCTATCCCATATTTTACCCATCCGGATCGTTCTGTATATCTTGCTAGTTTACTTTTCCTATCTTCTGGAGGTATTTTTCCTAGTCTAATCCCTTTGTCTATTAGTTTTTCCGCTGCCTGCTTTTTACTATCTTTAATGTCTACTTCTACCCGTAAGCCTGCCAGCTCCAACACTTCTTCATATCCAGGTTCTGCCCGCAATTCGTCTGCCTTATCAAAGACAGCCAGCGCCTCCCGCGCTTGCGGATTGAGCTGATCTCTTGGCGGAAGTATAGGCCAGGCGTCCGGACGAGATTTTTCAAAATAAACTCTAACTTTTGGATTTGGCGTAGACCACGGTTCAATTGCAGCGAGTTCTGGACAAACACTAATACTTGCTAATGGCGTTGATAAAGATGGGGGGGTAGATTCAATATTCTTCATGTCTTGATCGTAACTAAAAATAGTTAATGTATCAATTTTATGTTACAATATCTAATTTTATCTAGAAAACCTCATGTACATATCTGTTAGTACGAGCGACTGTCTGAGCGGTCGCGCGGCACTAATGTCTCGGTATCAGGGGTCTGTTTGCGCGGGAAACGCTTGCCTGACGGTTGCGGCATCAACGGCTGGCTAGCAGATTTAGCTTGCGGGGCACGGCCGTGCGCTTTCGCTGCGCCGCCAACTTCATTAACTACTGGAATGACAATCGGCGTTCGCCGCGTCTGATCATACAAAATATGCGTTACTTCGTCTTTGATTTCCTTTTTAACCACCTCTATATCATATTTACCAGAGAAACTACGCGCCGCTTTCTGCTTGAGATATTGGCGGATCATTCCCATTAGCTCTTCATTATCGCGCATATAAATAAACCCGCGGCTGATAATGTCTGGACTGGTCAAGAGCCGCCCCGTACCGCGCTGAACCGTCAATATGACTATAAATATACCTTCTTGACTCATGTGGATACGGTCTTTGAGTACCACTTCGCTGACTACCGCGCCGGCATCGTCGTACATCGTACCGCCAGAGTGAACAATGCGGCCGATTTTGTGCGCGCCATCGCTAGTAAACTCAACTATATCGCCCGGATCACAAACAAATATATTTTGCCGCGGAATACCACATTCTTTCTCGGCCAAGCGTGCATTATGCACTAGCATATGAAACTCGCCGTGATTAGGCAGATAATACTTCGGTTTAACCGCATTAATCACCCGCACGTGGTCATCGTAATAGCCGTGACCCGATAGGTGCAGCGGCCCGATACCAGTTAGGTGTGTTTTGCCATTTTGAATAATCTCGCCGCCCTCACGCATCAGGCCATCAACTGTCCGCACTACGTATTTTTCATTGCCAGGAATTGGATTCGAGCTCAGCACTACCACATCCGAACCCTTAATTTTAACGTATTTGTGCGCTCCCGTCGCCATCCGATTGAGCACCGCATTGAACTCGCCTTGGCTGCCAGTACAGACGATTGTTATCTTGTTATCAGGCAATTTAATCAAATCTTCCATCTTAACGACGGTATCTTTCGGCACTTTAATCACACCCGAACGCAGCGCCACCTCTAGGTTCTGAATCATACTAAATCCAGCAAACGCTACTTTGCGATCATGCTTTTTCGCTTCCTCGAGAAGTAGCTGAATTCGATGCAATTGGCTAGAAAAGCTACTGACAATAATCCGGCTCTTCGACCATTTATCCATCACTTCGCCCATACTGTGCTGAATATCGAATTCACCGTGCGTATGCGTACCGTCGCTTTCACAGTTAGTCGACTCGTTCATAAACAGCAAGAAGCCTTCTTTCTCGGTAATCTCGCTAATCCGATTGAAATCGAATTTCTTGCCATCGACCGGATTTTCTTCAATACGCCAGTCGCCGCTCGAAATAATATTACCAACCGGCGTTCGTACCACCACTGCGGCTGCATCTGGAATTGAGTGATTGACCCGTACTAGCTCAATACTAAATGAATCACAAATTTGTACAATGTCGTGATTCTCCGGGTTCAACTCGTGATATTCCGGAGTGAAAGTGCCATCTGTCTCTTCCATCGTCCGCTGCAGCATGCCAAGCGTGAACT
>ERZ772964.915-NODE-915-length-11579-cov-16.4988_pt1 | contig 11579 bp, 9 predicted proteins | sample MGYA00580675_ERZ772964 | MGnify/ENA primary metagenome ERZ772964 (study PRJEB29015, sample SAMEA2737941) | human oral metagenome | biome: human oral; feature: human-associated habitat; material: dental | place: China | collected 2139 ...
GGGTGCGCAGCGTCGACCAGTGGATGCTCATCTGCAACCTCTTCCTCCTGCTCGACGTCGCCTTCCTGCCCTTCGCAACCTCGGTGCTGACGCGCTCCCTGGAATCCGGGCACGGCGAGCGCACGGGCGCCGTCTTCTACGGGGCGGTCATGGTGGTCGGCGGGCTGTTCTTCAACGCCCTGTGGCGCGCGGCGATCCGGGACCGGAGCCGCCTGCGGCCGGAGGTGACGCAGGCGGAGGTACGGTCCATGACCCTGCGCTTCGCGATGGGACCTTGGCTCTACGCGCTGGCCGCACTGCTGGGCCTGGTCAGCGCCTGGCTGAGCGTGGTCACCTACGTGGCCCTCATCGTCTTCTACATGGCCGGCCACCGGCCGCGGCGGGTTAGCCCAGCAGGAGGCTGAGGGCGACGTAGACGCCGGTGCCGCCGATGAGCGACAGCCCGATCGAACGCCGCCACAGGTGCAGGCCCGCCGTCGCCCCAATGCCGCCGGCAGCCGGCAGCCAGGTGGACGGCGCCAGGCTCACGCCGCCCAGTGTGTAGGCCACCAGCACGATCATGACGCCCAGAGGCATGGCCCGGGACAGGAAGGCCAGCATCGCGTTGTCCTTGCGTCCGCGCAGCAGAACGAAGGGAGCGATCCGGCAGACGAAGGTGATGACGGCGACGACCACGACAGCGATCGCGATCTGCGGGTTGGTCAGCACTACTCGGCCTCCTGCCCCGAGGTCGGTGCCGGCGAGGCGGGCCGGCGAGCGCGCCAGGCGTACAGACCCACCAGCCCGACGGCGAGCGTCACCAGCGCGGTCAGCAGTGCCGCCGACCCACCCATCGCCAGGCCGACGCCGCCGGCCACCAGTCCCAGGCACAGCACCCCGATATCGGGGTGGTTGCGCCAGTTCTCGATGGCCAGGACCACGAACAGCGACGTGAGCACGAAACCGAGCAGCTCGATGCGCTCACCCACCACGGAGGCCAGCACCGTCCCGGCCAGCGCTCCGATGGTCGTGCCCGTCACCCAGGAGGTATGGCTGATCGCCTCGACGGCCACCAGGTAGCGCCCGCTCATGGCTCGCCGGTCGCGCGCCGCCAGCAGCGCGTAGACCTCATCGGTGATGGCGTGGACGGCGTAGAGGCGGGTGAGCGTCCCGCCGCGCACCCGGTCCAGGGGGAACCCCAGGCCGTAGAAGACGTGCCGGCCCGAGACGAAGCCGGTGGACAGGGCGATGGTCGCCAGCGGCTCGCCGCCACCGGCCAGGGGCACCAGCAGCATCTGCATGGTTCCGGAGTAGATGACCAGGCTCCACACCGGCGCCCACCACCAGGCGAGCCCCTCGGCGACCAGCAGCATCCCGGCCGCCAGCCCCAGCGTCACGTATCCGACGACGATGGGCACCGCATCGCGGGCGGCATCGCCGACTGTCCGCATCCGTGGGGTCGGCTGCGAAGGAACCCTGGAGGGGACCTCGGCGGGCGGCTGGGCGGCGTCGGACTCAGTCACGGCGGCCGCGGTCGTCGGCCTCCTGCTCGCGCTGACCGGAACGGCGCGCCAGGTGGGCGACGACGGCGACCATGATCGTCAGCACGCCCATGAGGATGAAGCGCCCGGACAGACCGTCGTCCATGACATAGGTGGACAGGGCGCGCCCCAGGTCGGAGTGGGCCTGGAGCCGGTCGACCGTCGGGCCGAGGATCGACCGGACGACCCCGGGCATGAGCACGAAGGGCAGTCCGATGACCGTGCTCAAGGCGCCGACGACGAAAGCCCCCAGGGAGGATCGCGAGATCATGAACAGGGCTGCGGCGCAGGCCGCGGTCCCACCCAGGATCTCCAGGGCTCCCACCGGGGAGGCGGCGGCCGGCCAGGACGAGGGGTTGCCACCGGTCAGGGAGGCGGCGCCGTCGTGCACGAGGAACCAGGCCAGAGGGAACAGGACGACGGCGATGAGCACCCCTGCCCAGTGGGTCTCGATGCGTGAGCTCGTGGGACTCAGGATGCTGGTGGCGCCCTTGAGGAGGATCGAGTCGTCATCCTCGGTGGAGCCGGTCATGGCGGCGGCGGCCTGCCGGGCGCGCGAACGGCCGCGCTCCTCGGGGTCGTCGCTCTCTAGGGCATCGGCGCTCGCGGAGAAACCCCGGGCGGTGGAGGTTGAGGGCCAGCCGGGCTCCTGCGGCGAGGACTGCCTCGACGGCGCCTCGGCCGGTGCGGAGCTCAGCGTCGGGGCTGACGCGGATGTCGCCGCGGAGGTGGCGCTGTCCGTCGCTGACATCGACTGTGCGGTCGCCGCGGACTGGGCTGCGGGAGCGGGCCGGTAGGCCTGGGGCGCCGTCGAGCTCGGTGCCGACGCCGATCCCGCTGTCGTGGAGGCGGCGCTCGACGCGGCCGTGGTCGCCTGGGTTGCCGCGGCCGCCGCGGTTGCTGCGGAGGCCGCGGATGCCGCCCTGCCTTGGGCAGGAGCCTGAGAGCGGTAGCCGGAGAGTCCGGCCGGCGGGGCTGAGGCGGACGCGGATGCCGCCGGACGGTGTGCGGAGAGGCCGGCTGCGCCGTCCGGCGAGAACGCGGGGCGCGTCGAGGAAGTCGACTCGGCTGAACGCGCAGTGGAGGCACTCGCCCCGGAGGCGGTGCTGGCCAGCTGGGCCGCGGGGGTCGCCGGCCAGGAGGGCGCCGAGGGGCGGTTGTCCACCGAGGCGCCTGCGGGAGCAGTGGGCTCCGAGGCCTTGGCCTCTGACGGTTGAGCGACCTCCGGCTCGGCCGCGTCCGTGACCGGTTTCGGAGTCGGTTGTGCGGCCGACGAGGCCGTGGGCGTGATCGCCGATGGTGCGGGGGACGTGGCGGATGGCGCTGATGCTCCCGACCTGACGGCCGACCGAGTCTGCGCAGCACTAGCCGGGGAGCTCGTCGCGGCCCTCGATGGTGTGGCTGCTGCTGTTCCGGCAGCGGGGCCAGCGGTGTCGACCGCGACCGCCTGATCGGCCTCCTCCGGTGACGCCGGAGTCCTGGGAGCGGCGGCCTGCGTGGCCGGGACCTCCGTCTGCGAGGCCACGGATGACGGGGCGGCTGCCTGCTGCACTGCCTCCTCGCCGTCAGCCTCGGAATCGTCACCATCGTCGGTGATGCTCGTGTCCGCCGACGCCGATGCCCTCGGAGTCTCGGAGACGGCGTGGGCGTCCTGGTCCCCGCGGTCCTCGGGCTCGGTCGTGTCCTCCGGTTCGGCGGGGTCCTCGGCGGTGTCGGCCACGGGTGCGCGCACCGCTGTGTCTGCCGTCGCTGTCGTCGTGGCGGCCGGCGTTGTGACAGCCGCACTGACCGCACCTGCGGGCGCCTCGTCCGCTTTGCTCTCCTGCTCGGGGGACGACGGCGTCTCCGCGGTGGACGGGGCGGACGGGGCGGACGCAGTGGACGCGGTGTCTTCCCGGTCTTCCCGACCCTCCCGATCCTCCGGCTCAGCCGGCGCCGGGGCCGCTGGGGTGGCCGAGGCCGCCGGGGGCGTGTCGGCCTCGGAGGTTGTGGGGAGGGGCTCCGATGCGGTGGCGACCTCGGGCTGTGCCGGCTTGGTCAACGGCTCGGGCCTCGCCTCCCCCGGAACCGAGGACGGCGGAATCGACGGCGGCATGCCCTTGCCCGTGGTCCCGGTGACTGTCCCCGTCACGGCCTGCCTCACCGGCGCGGAGGACTCGGGCGGCGTCGGCGCCGCCTGAGTGACCACCGGGCGGGGGGAGGCGTCCTCCGGGCGCAGCGGGTCCTGGGCGGGGCGGCCGACCGGGAACGTGCCGATCTGAGCCTCCTCGGGGGCCGCCGACGTCGGCTCATCAGAGAACTCTCCGGCCTCCTCGACATCCTTGGCCGCGTGGTCATCTGCGTCGTCGGCGGTGTCAACGGCCTTGGTGGCCTCGCTCCCGGGAGATCTCGGAGGGAGAGTCTGCCTGTGGATGTTCAGGGTGTCGACATCATCATCCGCAACGTCTTCGGCCGATCCTGCCGAATTGGCCGATCCGACCGTGCCGACGGCCTCGTCCGGGTCCTCCGCCGTTGCCGCGGCACCGGGTGCTGAGGGGACGGATGGAGAGGCCTGGGCGACCTTGCTGGCCGGGCTCTTGACGGACGTGGGAGTCTCACCGGTCAGGTTGACCGACGTCTCGCCCTGGGGAGCATTCGCGGCCACCGGGCCGGTGACGGGAGTCGCCGCTGACGCGGAGGCTGAGTCGACGTCGTCGGGCGTGCCGGGCGTCTGCGGGGCGGGGCGGTCTGTGTTGTCGGTGCTCACGAGGTCTCCTTACGCATGCACACGGTAGTTGTCGGGGCGGGGACGCCGAAAGGGGCACGGTCATTCTCAGGACATGCCTGCGGGCATGGGACCCTCAGGCACCGGAGCGCAACCTGGCCAGTGCGTTGGCACGACCTTGGCGGCGAGCCATATGTGCTCCCCAGCCGATCGCCATGAGCTCGATACCGATGGCGGCGAGCACGACGGCGTCGGGACCGTAAGGCAGGAGCCTGGAGACCAGATGGCCGCCAGGGATCATATCGCCACTGAGCTTCGGCACCGCCACCAGGATGAGGATCGGTCCGGTGACGCGCGCGCCGAGGGTGGAGTGCGCCGTCGAGGCACCGGCTGCGGACAGCGCGATGAAGGAGACGAGGACCGCTGCGAGCATCAGCGGCCCGGTCTGGATGCCGGGGGCAACCGCTCGCATGTAGGAACGGGGCAGCAGGAAGGCTGCGAGCGCCAGTCCGGCCACCACCCAGGGCAGGGACAGGAGGTGGTCGCGCCGGCGCGAGGGGGGTGGTGTCGGGGTTGAGCCCACGGTCCGGTCGGCCTGGGTGAGCCGGAAGGCGGCGTGCCCCTGCGCATGACCGGCGCGGCGGGCCTGACGCATGCCCCAGGAGCCGCCGAGCCACAGACCTGCCAGAACGAGTACGAAGCCGGTCCTGATCAGACTCTGCAGCCACTTCTCGGACAGGGAGGCCGCATGGATGGGAGCCAGGAACACCATTGACTGCGCCGCCAGCGCGGTCAGCCCTGCAACGAGCGCACCCAGCGAGGAGCGGCTGGCGAACAGCGCGGCGGCGGAGGCGGAGAGCAGCAGGATGGCGGCGAGCAGCAGGGCGGTGCGCAGGATCTGGGTCGGTGCGGCGTCGGCCAGCCCCAGCAGGACGGAGGTGACCGGGGCGAAGATGGCCCCGACGACGGCCGTGAGCACGTAGTCGGGCCTGCGGCTGCGCGGTGCCTGCCCTGACGCGCCAGAGGATGCGGACGGCGGGGCGGAGCCGGGGCTGTGATGGGAGGGGGAGTCACTCACCTGATCGAGTCTAGGGGGTGTGCTCGGTCTGCGTCGGTCTGTGGTGGCTCATGTGGGTTCCGCCGGGCTCCGAGACGTTGAAGCCCATAGGCGGAGGCGTCGGTGGTCGGGGTCGGTCGTGGTGTGCCACAGTGGGCGCGTGGTGCGAATGACTGTAGGGATCGGGCCAACCGCGGCCGGGGTGCCGAAGCGGTGTGCTCAGGCCGAGGTGATGGGCCGCCCCGGCGTGTCGACCGGGCGGTCGAATGCTGGGGAGTCCCCGGTACTGAAGGCGCTGAGCCAGGTGGCCACCGACGAGCGGGTGCGCGCCGCCGAGGCGGCGGTGCGTGAGGCATGCGGCGAGCTGCGCTGGAACGAGGCCCTGCGGCGCCGGTGGCGGGAGGCCCGCGCCGAGGCTGCGATCCGAGGTGCCATTGCCTCCGGAGGCGTTGAGGGCGCGGTCGTCTCCGCCGAGGTTCTGCGCGAGCACGTGGCCGCGGGCTCCCTGACCGAGGCCGCCACGGGCGACCCGGGCCTGGACGCCGTTGCCGGCCTGTGGCGCGCCGGGAGTCGCCTGGTCGGCTGGATGCCGGACCTGGTGGGGCGGGGACGGCCGGTGGTGCCCCCGGCGCGCTCGCTGCTGGCCGTGTTGCACCGAGACGTTGCCGGCCCGTTGGCGGCCGGCGGCCGGGTCGGGCTGGAGGAGGTCGGCGTGCCGCGCACCGGGCGGATCCGCGTGCGCGAGGGAGGTCCGGGCGCGGCCCCGCAGGAGGAGGAGCTGGCGGCGCGACTGGAGGGGCTTCTGGAGCTCATCGAGGCGGAGCGGGCGCCGGCGCTGGTGCGGGCGGCCATTGTCCACGCCGAGATGCTGTCGGCGCGACCCTTCACCGCCGGGAACGCCGCGGTGGGCCGGCTGCTGGTGCGCCACCTGCTGGTGCGCGACGGGGTTGAGCCGACGGGCACCGCGGTCAGCGATCTCTACCCCGGCCGGGCGCCGGGGGCCTATGCCGAGGCCGCCGGCGCCTACGCGTCCGGGACGATGGAGGGGGTCGCGGCCTGGGTGGTGTGGCAGGCCGAGGCGGTGCTGGCGGGGGTTCAGGAGGCTCAGCGCCTGTGCCGGGCGGTGCAGGCGGGAACCTGGCGTGCCGGTTGATCCCGGGAGGGCTCGGTCAGCCGATTCAGGTGCTGTGGCGTGAACCGTGACGGGCGACGAGCCAGGCGGTGGTGCCTCCGACGGCGAGCACACCGGCCGTACCGGCGATGAGGGAGGCCCGAGTCGACAGGTGCGGGGGCTTCCAGCGTGGCCGCAGCCGTACCGGGCGGGCGAAGTCGCGCACCGGCCAGTCGCGCTCCTGGGCCATGCGCCGCAGGTCCCGGTCGGGGTTGACCGCCACGGGGTGGCCGACGGCGCTGAGCATCGGCTCATCGGAGATGGAGTCGGAGTAGGCCCAGCACCGGGCCGGGTCGATACCGTGGGCGGTGGCATCCTCGTGCAGCGCCACCACCTTCTCCGAGTGCAGCATGGAGTGGGCGATCCGCCCGGTGAACAACCCGTCCTCGCCGACCTCCATGCGGGTGGCGACGGCGCGGTCGGCGCCCACGAGGCGGGCGATGGGGGCGACCATCTCGATGATGGAGGCGGAGACGACCACCACGTCGTGGCCGGCCCGGCGGTGGGCCTCGATGAGGTCGAGGGCCTCGGCATAGACGGCCGGCTCGATCGCTGTGGCCAGGGCGCCCTCGACGACCTCTATCAGGTCGTGGCGGCTGATCCCGGCGGAGACGAGGGCCAGGTGCTCCATGAGGCTGTTGGACCGGTGGGTGCCGGCGCCGACCAGGAGATAGGGGATCTGGGCGATGAGCCCGTACGCCAGCGTCCGTGAGGAGATGAGGCCGCTGCGTCGCATCGGGGTGCCCAGGGCCCAGGTCGACGACGTCGCCAGAATCGTCTTGTCCAGGTCGAAGTAGGCCGCCGCGCGGTGCCCGGTGGGTGCGGGTGCGGCCGCAGCAGGCGGCACCGGTGCGGCGATGGGGGGAGCCGCCGGTGACGCCGCTGTCTGGGAGGGATCGCTTGCGCTGGGCTGAGCGCTCATGGCCCCATCTCATCACGAGCAGGCCCGCGCTGTCAGGTGTGTGACCCCCTCGGCCCCTCCGAGCGTTGCTACCGCGGCAGCGGCGCGCTCGGCGCCTGTGGCAGGTGGCTGCGGATGGCGCGGGGCCACAGGCCCGTTTCCGCAACCCGTTTCCACAGGTCCGACGACGTCGGTAGGTGCCACCGCGACCGGACCCGCACCCTGGTGACAGGACCGGTGCCCAGCGGGGGCCGCGCACCAGATCGGAGGAGGCGCCATGGAGGCAGCCACGCAGGCGAGCGCGTCGACACTCATGCAGGTCGCCCCGGAAACGGGGGAGGAGGCCCTGGCGCCGTTGTCGGTGCCGGACGTATCGGTGGGGGTCGCACCCGCCCGTAGAGCTCCCACGGCTCAGGTCCTGGCCATCACCGGTGCCCGTGGAGGCCTGGGGGTCAGTGCCCTGCTGCTGCACCTGGCCTGGGCGCTGAGCCGGGCCGGGAGGCGGGTGGCGATGATGGACCTGGACCCTGCCGGCGGCCTGGACCTCCTGTGCGGGCAGGCCGTGCTGACCGGGCTGCGGTGGGCGGATCTCCCGGTGGAGGAATCGGCCTTCCGGCCCGGTCACCTGGTCGGGGCGCTGCCCGTGTGGCACGCCATACCGGTGCTCACCGGCGACGTCCGCGGCGGGCCGACGAGCTGCGCGGACGCGGTTCTGGAGGCAATGCGCGCCGAGCACGACGTCGTCCTGGTGGACCTGCCCCGCGGGACGCCCCCGCCGTCGGAGGCCCGGGTCCTGCTCGTGACCGGGCTCGACCTGCGCTCGGCCGTCGCCGCGGAGAGCCTCATCCCGCGGCTGCGCGGCTCTCAGCCGGGCAGCCGCGCCCCAACGGTCCCTGGTGGCCCTAAGGGAGCGACCTCGGGGCCGCGGGTGTGGCTCGTGGTGCGTCACAGGGGCGAGGACGTCGCTGCCGAGGACCTTGAGCTCATCACCGGCTGTCCGGTCCTGGGGCGGGTCCCCACCGACCGGGTCCTGACTAAGCGCCTGGCCCTCGGAGAGGACCCGGTGCGGGCCCGCTCGGCTACCCGGCGCGCCGCCACCGCCCTGGCACGGGAGCTGCTGGCCCGGGTCCTCGTCGCTGAGCCGTCCGAGCTGTCCGATCCGGTCCCGGCCGGCCGGCGGAGCGCGGGACATGAGCGGGGGAGCGCACCATGGCCCCGGTGAATCTCGATCTCCCCGGCGCCGCTGCCACCCGCGCCGCCCCGGGGCCCGCCGGCTCCGAGCTCGCCCGGGTGCGCAGCGCGCTGGCCCGCGGTGCCGGGATGGACGAGGCCCTCAACGACGCCGCCGACCCCACGACCGGCCAGGTGGGTATGGCCCGCCTCGGTGAGCGGGTGCGCGCCGACGTCGACGGCGCCGGTCCGCTGCTGCAACCCCTCGTTGAGACCGACGGCGTCACCGACGTCCTCGTCAGCGGTGGTCGCACCTGGATCGACCGGGGGCGCGGCCTCGAGCCCGTCCCCGCAGCCTCCATGGAAGAGCCCCAGGTACGGGTCTTGGCCGTGCGCATGGCCGCCTCCGCCCACAAGCGCCTCGACGACGCCTGCCCCGTCGTCGACGCGACCCTGCCAGACGGCACCCGTCTCAACGCGGTGCTGCCGCCCCTGAGCGCCGATGGCACCCTCATCAGCCTGCGCACCAAACGCCGACGCGGCTTCACCCTGGCCGAGCTCGTTAAGGCCGGCACCATCGCTCCCGGCCTCGACGACGTCCTGATCGCCCTGGTGACCGGCCGCGCCAGCTGCCTGGTCACCGGAGCCACCGGAACCGGCAAGACCACCCTCCTGGCCGCCCTGCTTGGGCTCGTGCCGGAGGACGAGCGCATTGTGTGCATCGAGGAGGCCAGCGAGCTGCGCCCCGACCACCCCCACGTCGTCCACCTTCAGGAGCGCGGCGCCAATGTCCAGGGCGTCGGCGCGGTCTCCATGACCTCCCTGGTGCGTACCGCCCTGCGCATGCGCCCCGACCGGATCGTCCTGGGCGAGTGCCGCGGCCCCGAGGTGCGCGATGTCCTCACCGCCCTCAACACCGGACACGAGGGCGGCTGGGCCACCCTCCACGCCAACTCGCCCGCCGACGTCCCCGCACGCCTGACCGCCCTGGGGGCGCTCGCGGGACTCGACGAGGCCGCCGTCGCCGCCCAGGCCGCCAGCGCGCTCGACGCCGTCGTCCACCTGCGCCGGCAGGCAGGCGCCTCCGGGGCGCGACGGTACATCGCCTCCGTCGGTGTGCTGCGGCGTGAGACGACCCCCGCCGGTGCGGTCCTGGTGTGTGAGGAGGCACTGCGCGTGGACGAGGGTGCCCGCCTGAGTCCGGGCCCGGCCGCGCCCGCGCTGCGAGAACGGATCGGCTCGCATCCCTTCTCCCGCCGTGGTCTCGCAGGCTCACTCGCCCTGGGGGAGGGCGGGCCGAGATGATGAGGGCGACTGCTGTTCTGCTCGTCGGTCTGCCCACGACCGCTGCGATGGGTGGCGCCGCGCCTGGCCGGGTGCCCGTTCCGGTGGCTGTCCCGGTGAGCGGTCCACCGGGGGCGGGCGCCTGGATCGCCGCGGTCCTGGTCGCTCTGGCCACCGCCGTGCTCCTGCTGCCGGCCCGCCGTGGGCTACCGCGCGGCTGGGTCACCGACGCCTCCCCGGGCGGTGCTGGTGCGCGGGCCCCGCAGAGCGCTCTCAGCCTTCTGCGCTCCCGGTGGAGGAGCTCACCCGAGCCGGACCTCGGGCTGCTGCTCACCGAGGTTGCCAGTCTCCTGCGCGCCGGTGCCACCTCACAGAGAGCCTGGACGCGCGCTCTCCAGCGCGCCGGCCTCACCGAAGGCACCGAGCCCGATGACGACGGCGTGCCGCCCGCGCTGCACGCGCTCGCGGACCTCCAGCACGACTCCTGGCTGCCTCGCCGGCGCGACGGTCACCTGCTCTGGCGCCCGCCTCCTCCGGGGCGGCGGGCCCGGCAGCGGCGCGCCACCGCCGCCGCGGTACCGGGAGCCATTGCCTCCTGTCGCCTGTCGACCGCTCTGGGAGCGCCCCTGGCCGACATCCTCGAGGCCGTGGCCGGTGGTGTCGCCGAGTCGGGCCACGCCGAGGCCTCCCGCCGAGCGGCCCTGGCCGGCCCGCGCACCACCGCCCGGCTCCTGGCCTGTCTGCCGGTAGTCGGCCTGGGGCTGGGAGTGCTCGTGGGCGCCGACCCCACGGCCCTCCTGCTCGATGGCGGGGCCGGAAGCGCCCTGGGTGCGCTCGGCGTCATCCTCATGGTGGTGGGCCACCTCGTCACTCGACGTTTCGTGCGGGCCGCGACCGCCGACGGCGACGTCGTCGACGAGGCCCTTGTCCTGGACCTGGCCGCATCGGCCCTGAGTGCTGGGGCCTCGGTGCCCGGGGTGCTGACCGCCCTGGGAGGAGCCCTTCAGGAGGAGAGCGCCGGTGTCGTGGGCCGGGCTCTGCTGCTGGGAGCCTCGTGGAATGAGGCCTGGGCGGCACCCGATGATGAGCAGTGGCGCCGCCGGCGCAGTCGCCTGGAGTCGTGCCTGCGCCCCGGATGGGAGGACGGTGCCTCGCCGGTCGCCCTCCTGGAGGCGACGGCGAGGAGCCTGCGGGCAGGGCGGCGCGCCCGCGACGAGGAGGCCGCCGAGCGCCTGGCGGTCCGCCTCGTCCTGCCGCTGGGCGCCTGCCACCTGCCGGCCTTCGTCATCCTGGGGATCGCACCGGTCGTCGCCTCAGTCGGCATGGGCATGCTCACCGGTTGAGGGGCGCTGCGCCGCCCGTCCTCTCGTTGTACAGGTGCGCGAACCCCCGACACCCTGGCACGATGGTGGGCATGGCAATGTCGAAGAAGCTCCTGAGCCGCGACGAGGTCGTGGTACGGCACATGCACACCCACATCAAGGTCCTCCTGTGGCGGTTCGTCGTCGAGATTCTCCTGCTCGTGGTCGGCGTCGTCGCCTCGGTCATGGCCCCGACCAGCTGGCAGCCCTGGGGCGTCCTGGCGATCTGGGTGGCGGTCCTCATCCTGAGCGTCCCCCTGCTGCTCGTGCCGTGGCTGCAGTGGTACATGCATACCTACACCGTCACCACCAAGCGCATCATCACCCGCTCGGGCATCTTCAGCCGCATCGGTCATGACCTGCCCCTGACCCGGATCTCCGACATCCAGCTGGACAAGGACGTCACCGACC
>ERZ772964.916-NODE-916-length-11546-cov-20.1472_pt1 | contig 11546 bp, 9 predicted proteins | sample MGYA00580675_ERZ772964 | MGnify/ENA primary metagenome ERZ772964 (study PRJEB29015, sample SAMEA2737941) | human oral metagenome | biome: human oral; feature: human-associated habitat; material: dental | place: China | collected 2139 ...
GGGATCGCCGCCACGTTGTAGGCGAAGGCCCAGAACAGGTTCTGGCGGATGATCCGCAGGGTCGCCCGCGATACCCGCACCGCCGCCACCGCGGCGTCCAGGTCCGTGCGCACCAGGGTGATGTCGGCGGCCTCGATGGCCACGTCCGCCCCCGAGCCCATGGCGAAACCCAGCCCCTGCGTGCCGGCCTGGGCCAGGGCCGCGGCGTCGTTGACGCCGTCGCCCACCATGCCGACCACCGCGCCCTCGGCCTGCAGGGCGGCGACGACGTCGCGCTTGTCGCCGGGCAGCACCTCGGCACGCACGTCGGCGGCGTCGATCCCCACCTGAGCCGCCACGTGCTCGGCGGCCCGGGCGTTGTCCCCGGTCAGCAGCACCGGCCGGATCCCCAGCTCGCACAGCGCCGCCACCGCTGCCCGCGAGGAGGGCCGCACCGTGTCTCGCACCACGAGGACCGCCACCGCCTGCAGCGGCTCCTTGTCGGCGTCGGCCCCAGCCTCGACGGCGTCAGTGGTATCTGCCGCGTCGACCGCGACGACGACGGCGGTCGCCCCGGACTCCTGAGCCTCCTCCACGGCGGTGCTGAGAGCCTCAGGAACCTCTGCGCCCATCTCGTCGGTGAGCCAGCCCGGCCGGCCTACCGCCACCCGGCGCCCCTCCACAGTTCCGGACACGCCCCGGCCCTCGTGGTTGGAGAAGTCTGCAGGCGCGGGCAGGGCGCCCAGGCGCTCGCGGGCTGCCGTCGTGATCGCCGTGGCCACCGGGTGCTCGGAGGCCGACTCCACGGCGCCCGCAAGGCGCAGCAACTCCTCCCCGAGCGGGATCGGACCCGCGGCATCCGGGGCCTGCGACGACGCCGGATCCGCCCCACTCACCTCGCGGCAGGCCTCGACGTCCAGGCTCATGCGCCCCTGGGTGACCGTGCCGGTCTTGTCCATGACCATCGTGTCCAGCGCCCGGGTCGACTCCAGCACCTCCGGGCCCTTGATGACCACGCCCAGCTGGGCGGCCCGGCCCGAGCCGACCAGCAGCGCCGTCGGCGTGGCCAGCCCCAGCGCGCAGGGGCAGGCGATGACGAGCACGGCCACCGCCGCGGTGAAGGCCGCCTGCGGACTGTTGCCGGTGAGCAGCCAGCCCGCCAGCGTCGCGGCCGACAGCACCAGGACGACCGGCACGAACACCCCGGAGATCTTGTCGGCCAGCCGCTGGACCGGGGCCTTGCCCGCCTGCGCGGCCGTCACCATCCGACCGATCCGGGCCAGCGTCGTCCCCTCGCCCACGGCCGTGGCCCGTACCAGCAGCGCGCCGGAGGTGTTGACGGTCGCCCCGGTGACGGCCTGCCCGGCCTCGACCTCGATGGGCACGGACTCCCCGGTGAGCAGCGAGGCGTCCACAGCCGAGCGGCCCTCGACGACGACGCCGTCGGTGGCCACCTTCTCACCCGGCCGCACGAGGAACAGGTCCCCGGCAGCCAGGTCCTCGATGCTGATGCGCTCCTCGGTGCGGGTGGCCTCCGTGCGGGGCGAGCCGTCCTCGTCCAGGACGTCGATGGCGTCGTGGCTGCCCGACGGCGAGGTGAGGACCACGCGGGTGACCTCCTTGGCGCCGAGCTCCAGTAGGGCGCGCAGAGCGTCGCCGGAGCGGTACTTGGCGCGCGCCTCCGCGTAGCGGCCCGCCAGGAGGAAGGTGGTCACCCAGGCGGCCGACTCGAAGTACATGTGGGCGGCGTGCCCCTGCGCGCGCGGCAGCAGCTCCATGCTCATCCGCATGCCGATGTGCCCGGCCCCGCCGAGCACCAGCGCCCACAGGCTCCAACCGGTTGCCGCGATGACCCCCAGCGACACGAGCGTGTCCATGGTGAAGGCCCCGTGGCGCAGCGCCCGGAAGGCCGCCTTGTGGAAGGGCCAGGCTCCCCAGACCGCCACCGGCAGCGCCATGAGAGCCACCGCCCACTGCCATCCGGGCATCTGGAGGGCCGGCACCATGGAGATCGCCATGATCGGCACTGACAGGATGAGGCAGTAGATGAGTCGCAGCCGCAGGTCAGCGGCGCGCTCCACGTGCGAGGCGCCCAGGGCCGGCCGGGGGGACTCCGACGACGCGGCCGTCCCCGACGGTGCGGCAGGGGTCGCTGGTGAGGCCGAGGCGGCCGATGAGGATGTCGTCGCCGAGGCCTCAGGGCCCGTTGACGCCGGGGTCGGCGCCTCCCTGGCCGGGGCCGACGCCGCTGCTGCCGAGTCCGTAGACGGACGCTGAGAAGTCTCCTTCGCGGACTCGTCCTGCAGGCCGGTGTCCAGCAGGGCGCCGGAGTACCCGGCGCGGGCGACAGCGGCAAGGAGGTCGTCGACGCTCACCGTGCTCGGGGCGGTGACGCGGGCCGACTCGGTGGCGAGGTTGACCGAGGCGCTCACGCCGTCGAGCTTGCCCAGCTTCTTCTCCACCCGGGCCACGCAGCTGGCGCAGGTCATGCCCCCGATGGAGAGGCTGACGGTGCGCAGCTGCTCGCCCTGTTCCTGAGCGGTTGATGTACTCATGCGAGTCTCCTTGTGTGCTGCCGCCCGACGGTGCCCGGGCCTTGGGTGCCGATGTTGAGACCCGCCGGCTCAGCCCTCGCGGACGTCGCGCTCGACGTCGTCGAGCGTGTAGTCCCCGGCCTCGTCAATGGCCTCGGCCAGGGCCGCGTCCTCTAGGCGGACGTCGGAGAGCACGGTGACGGTGGACTGTCCGCCCTTGTTGAGCAGGACGGAGACGTCCTTGACGCCGTCGAGCGCCTCGAGCTCCTCGGTGACGTGGGCGACGCAGTGGCCGCAGGTGAGTCCGGAGACCTTGAGGGTGGTGGTGCGGTCGACGCCGTCGGCGGTGAACTCGGTCATCTCTCACTCCTTGGGAAGTGTGTGAACAAAGCGGTTGGAATGGAACGGGAACGAGGTGGCGGGCCCGTGGCCGGGCCGGGAGGCGCTCAGGACCGGACGAGCCGGGCGATGGCGTCGGAGGCCTCGCGGATCTTGGCCATGCCCTCCTCGTCACCGGACTGGGCGGCGTGCAGGACGCAGTGGCTCATGTGATCCTCCAGCAGGCCGAGGCTGACGGCCTGGAGTGCCTTGGTGGCGGCGGAGATCTGCGTGAGGACATCGATGCAGTAGGTGTCCTCCTCGACCATACGGGAGATGCCCCGAACCTGCCCCTCGATGCGGCGCAGGCGCTTGAGGTAGTCCTCCTTGGTCCCGGTGTAGCCGGCCATCTCTCCTCCGTGGTTCCTTTTCGTTCGACGACGAACATACCCCTCGGGGGTAGGCGGGTCAAGTACCCCCGAGGGGTATGTTCGTCGAGTCCTCCGTCTTCTGTACGAGGAGGAGTGATGGTGCTCGGCTCGGGACAAGGCGGAGCGTGGCATGGGATGCTCGTGTCATGACTTCCGTTGCGAATGCAGCTCCCGGCCGCGATGCAGCGACCACCAGGGCCCAGACACCAGACGACCCCGATCTCCGGCTCGCCCGGGACCCGAAGGCGGGCGCCGGAAGGCTGATGGTGCTGGCCGGCAACCGCCCCGACCTGCGCGCCGTGATCGTCGACAACCCGGGCTGCTCCCCGGAGCTGCGCGCCTGGGTCGGCCGCATGGGAGTCGTCGGTTCCGGTCGTAGCGGGCGTTCCGTGGTCGAGGCCGATTCGATCGGGGAGAGCAGTGCCGGCGACACCGGTGACGCTGGTGACGCCGGTGACTCTGTGTCGATGGCGCCCACGGGATGGGAGCCCTCCGACATCGGCCTGGGCGACGACCCCTTCGGCTCCGTCCTGGGCGACCCGCTCATGGGCTCGCCGCTCTTCGACGGCGGCCCGGGTGACGATTCCGATGACGTCGACGTCGTCGGTTCTGCTGGTGGCGACGCCGACCGCGCGGCCCGCCCGGCTAGAAGCGGTGGGCAGGGCCGGTCGTCGAGCCGGCGCACCTCCAGGCCGCACACCGCGGCGGCCCGTACCGCTTCCCGAACGACTCCGCCGCGCACCTCGTCTCCGCGGACAGCGGCGCCGCCTCCGGCGCCGGCTCCGTCCGCACCGGCCCCCGTGCCGCCCGGCCGCTACGCGCAGCCGGGCGCGTATCCGGCTCCGGGGTCCGGCCGGCCGGCCGGGGGCGGTCCCGTGACCTCGCCTCGCGGCTACGCGGGCGGAGCCCCGGGTGGCCCAGCCGGCAGTCCTTGGGCGCCGGGTGGGATGTTGGGTTACGGCACCGTGCAGCCGACGGTCCCGCCCGTGCCTTCCGGCCCGCCCGCCTCCGTCTACGGGGCGGGTCGATATGCGGCCGGACCTCGGCCAGGTGGCTCGCCGTCGTCCTCGGCGTCCGGCGCCAGCCTGGGCAAGGTGGTCGGCTGGGGCCTGTTCATCCTCATCTTCATGCTGATCCGGATGCTCTCCTGACGGAGTGCGCGGTTCAGGTGCGGGGAGGGCGGTCAGTGCCCGGGCGCGGTGCCTCGGGTCTCCGAGGGACTCGGACTCGACCGTGGGGTCGGGGCGCTGGTGGCCGGGATCGTGATGGGGCTGTTGGAGGCGTAGCCGTGCTTGAAGGCCCACACCACGATCTCCAGGCGCGAGGCCGTCCCCGTCTTGTGGAACAGGCCGGTGATGTGCGACTTGACCGTCGCCTCGGCAATGGCCAGCAGTGAGGCGATCTTGCGGTTCGAGGCGCCCTCGCACAGGAGATGGAGCACGTCGCGCTCCCGGTCCGAGAGGCGGACGCTTCCGTCCGCGCCGCGCACGGAGGCGAGCGCGTAGTCGATGAGGCGCGTCGTCGGCGTCGGAGCCACGACCTTCTCCCCGGAGTGGACCGTGCGCACCGCCGCGATGATCTCCTCGGCGGGGGCGCTCTTGAGCAGGAAGCCGCTGGCACCCGCCCCCAGCCCCTGAAGGAGGTCCTCGTCGGTGTCAACGGTGGTCAGCAGAATGACCCGGGTCGTCGGCGAGGTGCGAAGTACCTCCCTGGTCATCTCGACTCCGTCCATGTTCTCCATGTGGACATCGGTGATGAGGACATCGACCTGATGCGACTGAAGGAACTTGAGAACCGCGCGGGGAGATCGGGTCGCTGTGAGGACAGTGAGGTCCTCGGCGTCGGAAAAATAGGACTCCAGATGGGCCAGGGCCATCGCGTCGTCGTCGACCAGGGCGAGGCCGACGTGATCGGGAGAGATCTGGGAAGACATGTGTCTCCTTGAGCAGATGTGTGCAGACCGCGGAATCGGGGGGTCGCGGTCTGCTGGGAACAGTGAACAAACTACCTGAAAAAAGGCGTCCGCCGCGTAAACACGTCCGAGACACGTCCCGACAAAAGGACGGGTAGGGCTATCCAAACAGCGGAGCGAGCAGTAGATCAAAGACCGATGTGAGGGCCCGGCGACCTCGGGCAGGCTCTTCGCCAACGGCACTTCCCCCAAGTGTGCCTCCTCTGTCGTTCCCAGGAAGGAGGGTCCGTGTACCGCTCTGCGCTCGTCGAGGGTGTGGCGCCATCATTGGCTCGCGCTGCGTCCCTCGAGTCTCCCTTCGGCCTGGTTTCCCGTTCCACCGAGCTGCCCCAAGCGGCCGGAGAGCCGGTCTTCGCGATCTGGACCGGTTCTCTGGGTGATCCATCTGAGGCGCTGAGGTCACAGCGCACCTGGAATCACCGTGCCGAGGCGGGCAACTTCGACGGGGCCGGCGGGGCCATCGACGCCGATCGCGCCAGACACATCGCGATCGTGGAGACGATGGAACGCTACTCCAGCTGCTCATGGACGGAGGAGGAGCTGGTGTGGGACACCCCCGCCGGTCTCGGCGAGGCCGCGATCGGACCGGAGCGCTGGCCGGCGTGCTCGGCCACGGAGCTGGCGGACCCCGACTGCGGACTCATCGCATCGGACCCCCGCGTCCCCATGCGATGGGTGCGTGGCTGGTCGCTGACCCGCGGCCGAGAGGTCTTCGTCCCGGCAGTCCTGACATACCTCAACTTCCCGGTACGCGCCCCCTCTGAGCAGTTCGTCAATCCCATCTCCACCGGCACGGCCGCGCACTCCGACCTGCGCGAGGCGGTTCTGGGCGGCCTGCTCGAGGTCATCGAGCGCGACTCCATCGCCCTGACCTGGTTGCAGCGCCTGCGCCTGCCGGCGGTCGCCGTCGATCCCTCCACCCTGGGTGAGGAGGTCGCCGAGTACCACCGGGTGGGCACCTCCACCGAGCTGGAGACCCATCTGTTCGACGCCACCACCGACTACGGCGTCCCCACCCTCTATGCCGTTCAGACCTCCCAGGTCGACCCCGAGCTGGCCCAGGTGGTCGCTGCCACCTGCGATATCGATCCGCAGCGGGCCCTGGCCAAGATCTACCGCGAGCTCGCCTCCCTGCGCATCGCCCTGCGCAGCCACGCCCGCGGCCCGCGCGCCCAGGAGATCAAGGGCAAGGACCTCACCGTGGTCGGTGGAGCCCTGGCCGACGCCGAGCTGTCCATGCGCCACGTCTTCGACTTCCTCCTGGAAGGCGAGCGGCCCGTCCACGCCCTGGACGGGATCGGAACCCTCGGGGAACCGGTGCCTGGCGCCGACGGCAGTGACGCCGACGACCCGCTCGAGCAGGTCGTCGCCAACCTGGAGCGGGCCGGCGCCGAGGCGATCGTCGTCGACATCACCACCGACGAGGCCCGCCAGGTCGGCATGCACGTCGTCAAGGCCCTCATCCCGGAGGCCATGCCCCTGTCCTTCAGCCACCACGCCCGCTACCTGGCCACGCCCCGCCTCTACGAGGCGCCCAGGGCCATGGGCCTGACCGTCCACGACGAGGCTGGGATCAACCCCGTCCGCCAGCCCTTCGCCTGAGCCGTGACCCCGATGTCCATCACGCCACCGACCGATTCCCAGGAGCCTCGACCCGCCATGAGCACGCCGCCACCTGCACCCGCCGCGCAGCCGGCACCTCAGGCCCCCTCGGGGCCGGTGACGGTCTACCTGCCCCAGGGCGGGTTCGCGCGCGCCGTCGCCGCGCGGCTCGCCGGACCGGACGACGTCGTCATCCCGGTCGACAACGGGCTGGTCAGTGCCTACGTCCCTTACGCCGACCGCGCTGTGCTCGTCGCCGACCCCGACCAGACCGGCCTGCGAGAGGACCTCGACGCTCTGTCCTTCACCCGGGGGATGCCCTCCCTCGGCCTGGAGCTCCTCCCCACCGAGCTGCGCTGCGGACCGCTGGTGGTCCCCGGCCGCAGCGCCTGCTACCGCTGCTACGACCGCCGCCGCCGCCAGCACGGATACCGCCCGCTGCCGGCGGAGGTGGTCGCTGAGCACGGTCCGCTGGAGCAGGCCTACGCGCGGCATCACGTCCTTCTGGGTGCCGGCCTCATCTCGCTGGCCCTTCAGACCCTCGACCGCCCGGAGGCGGCCGGGACCGACGACGCCGAGACCGGCGGGGTCGACGCCGTCGAGAGCAGCGCGGAGCCCGCGGAGCTCCCGCAGATCGGGGGCCAGGTGTGGACCATCGACCTCGTCTCGGGGGTCACCGCCTGCGCCCGGACCGTGGCCGTGGACCGCTGTGAGACCTGCTCGGGCCGCTACGAGGGGCGCCGCGACGGGCTGCCCGCGCTCGCGGCCCTCCTGCCCGAGCGCCGTGAGGAGGTGGCCTGAGATGGCCGGGGACGCCACAGGCTCCGTCATGCGCGCCGGCGACGTCGGCCGCGCCGCCCGCAGCGACCTGCAGTTCCGCATCCCCCGCAGGCCCGTGGTCCGCTTGGGCCTGCGCGCCCGGCCTGACGAGGCCGGCTGGATCATCGACGGCGCCCGCAAGAGCCAGGTCCTGGGTGGGGCCTTCGCCCGCGAGCACATGGGCCCCCTGCTCGAGGCCTGTGACGGCACCCGGACCCTCGATGAGATCGGTGAGGTCACCGGCATCGGCCTGCAGGCCGCCTTCGAGGCCGTCTCCCTGCTGTGGACCGGCGGCATTGTCGAGGAGGGCGACACTGAGCCCGCCCCCGGTGAGCCGGCGCCTGAGCTGGCACGGTTCCTCTCCCGCCTGGGCGACTCCACCGGTGTCAACGACTCCTGGCAGGACGCCGCCCGCCGCCTGGCCGCGGCCCGGGTCGCCGTTGTCGGGGACACCGAGCTGGCCGGGGAGATAGTCGCCGCCCTGGAGCCCACACTGCCCGAGGTCCGGCTCGACGGCGCACCCCGTCGAGGGGACACGCTCGTCGTCCTCATGGAGACACAGGGCTCCGTGGGCCGCTCCCAGGAGGTGGCGCGCCGCTGCCGCGAGGCCGGGATCCCGCTGCTGCGCGTGCGCGCCGAGCAGGAGGCGGTGACGGTCGGCCCCTACATCGATGAGAGCTTCTCGCCCTGCCTGGCCTGCGCGAGCGCCGACGAGCCCGAGCTCGGCCCCGGCCCCGACGCCTCTCGCCGCGACATCGTCATCGGCCTGGCCGCCAGGGCCGTGGCCGCCCTCATCGCCCGCGCCACCGTCACTCATCTGCCCGGCGACGCCCGGCGCACGGACCTGGCCACCTTCACCTACTCCGACCGCCCGGTCGTCTCGCGCCCTGGCTGTCCCGTCTGCTCGGTCGCCGGGCAGGGCGCGCCCCCGGTTCCGGTGGCGCCCTCGGCCCCCGTGGGAGCCCGCTACGAGCAGTCCGTGGCCATTCCGCCGGCGGCTTTCGTGGACTCCAAGGGGCACCAGCAGCACTACAAGCCCTCCAATCTGCGTCTCCAGCGCGAGTTCCGCGACTGGCCGGTTTGCCCGCGCACACCCCTGCCGCCCGCCGACCTGGAGCGCCTGGACCAGCCCTGGCCCGTCGTGCACCCGCTTGCCGACGACGGCAACGAGCCCGACGTCGTCGCCCGGCCCACCCTGTCCGAGCTCGCCACGATCCTGGCGCTGTCGGTCGGCGTGCGCGAGCCGCTCGGCTCCGAGCCCACCGGCCAGGGGCCGGCCGATGCCGCCCAGACCCCGCTGAGCGCCAAGCTGCGCCGCTGGACGGCCGCCGGCGGCAACATCGGCTCGGTGACCGCCTACGTCCTCGTCCCCGCCGGGGCGGCGGTCGGTGAAGCTGGTGAGAAGCAGCCGGCCCCGGGCACCTACGTCTACATCGAGCGCGACCACGCCCTGGCCCTCATCGGCCCCGCCCCCTCGGGGACGGATTCGGGGGAAGACGCGGAGACGGACGTCCTGCCCGACGGCGTCGGTGCCCGGATCGTCCTGACCGGCAACGTGGACAAGGTGGCCCGCAAGTACTTCTCCTTCGCGCTGCGCATCGCGGTCCAGGACTGCGGCTGCTCCTTCGAGGTCATCCGCCTCGTCGCCGACGCCCTGGGAGTGCCGCTGCGCGCCCGGGCCCGCTGGGACGAGCAGCGCATCGCCCGGGCGCTGGGCACCGACCCTGCCCGCGAACCGGCCTGCATCGTCGTCGACCTGGGAGGCAGCCGTGCGCACTGACTTCGAGACGCTGCGCGAGCTCGTCTCCGGCTTCTCCGCCGGATCGGCTACTCGCCCGGGTGAGCCGACCTCTGACGGCCTGGCTGGGAGCCGCCCGCGCCCGCCGCTGGACTGCCAGGCGCCTGACGTACTCGTCCCCGGCCCCCAGGAGGCCTACCCCTACGACCTGCACCAGACCTTCGAGCGCCGCTCGTCGTCGACCAGCTACGGCACCGAGCCGCTCGAGGCCGAGCCCCTCCTGGGCATGGTCCGCGACGCCCTGGCCGATGACGCGCGCACCTGGGGAGAGGACGCTGAGGCCTGCCCCCTGGAGCCCTTCGTCCTCCTCCTGCGCCCGAGAGGTGCTGAGCCGGGCATCTACCGGGTGCGGCTCGACGGCGTCGACCTCGTCCGTCCCCTGCCGGAGGCGGAGGTGATCGAGGGCATGACGGTGCAGAAGGAGTTCGCCCGCGCCGGCGCCATCGTCTCGGTGGCCGCCAACCTCGATGAGGCCGACACCTGGGGCGGGGCGGCCGGCTACCGCTTCACCATGAGCCGAAGTGCGGCCCTCATCTACTCGCTGCACCTGCGCGCCGTCGCCCGTGGGCTGGTGGGGACGGTCTTCGCCGGTTTCGCCACCTCGGCGGTGCGCCACCTGCTGGACTCCGACGGCGTCAGCCGCCACCAGATGTTCGCCGTCACCATCGCCAGTCCGCAGACCGCTCCGCCTGATGAGGCGGCCGGCTAGCCCGGGCCACCGCCGGCGAGACGGCCCCAGAACTGCATACCGCGTCAGAGAGCTCCACAGACCACCCCGTTCGCGGGGTTTGGGGTCCGGTCCCGGCAGACCGGACCCCCGGGGCCCGATCGGGCCCCGCTCCTGCCCACAAGACACCTGAGAGAAGGAGGTGAACAGCATATGACGAACAGCGCAATTGATCTCACTCTCGCCGACAGCGACTTCGGCGTCGAGGAGCTGCCCGAGGGCAACGCTCTGGGTTGCGCCTTCTGCCACGCCTGCGCGTCCTGCCCGGCCAGCGCCGCCTCGGCCTCGTGCCCGGCCTGCGCCGCCAGCGCGTCGACGACGTCCTGCTGACGACCCCACGGTGGCGGGTAGGAGACCCGGGTCTCCTACCCGCCACTAGCGGTACCCCGGATTCCCACGAACCGATCTGAGGGAGCCAAGAGCCCACGATGAGCACGGTGATGAGTACGGCGACGAGCACGCCGATGAGCCCTGGGAGCGCCCCGACGAACCCGATCCCGCGCCTGCGCCGCGGCGTGAGCCTGATCGTCGGGATGGACAACCAGCCGATGCTGTTCGACTCCGACTCGGGCAAGTACCACCGGCTCGGTGCGGCAGCCGCCTTCATCGTCAACCAGTTCGACGGGGTGCGCTCCCTGCCGACCATCATCGAGGAGCTGCCCCAGGACATCGACGAGGCGGGCGCGAAGCGCATCACGAGCCTGGTCGACAACCTGCGCGACAAGAGCCTCCTCGTGGGCAGTGAGCCCGCCCCCGCTGCCGCGGTCCCCGCGGCCCCGGCGCGCACCAGGCGCACTCGCGGGCGTCACACCGCCCAGCCCCGTCAGGCCCGCCACCTCAAGGTCGAGAGGCCCCGGCGCAGCGGGGGCTGGTGGCTGCCCCGCATCATCATCGCCCGCAAGTACCACCGGATCGTCGCCCCGATCGTCACCCTGCTCCAGCGTCTGCCGGCCCGCGCGCTCAGCTGGGTCTTCCTGGCGCTGGCCGTCTGCGGGTACGCGGCCGGGGCGATGGCGCTGAGCTCCCTGGCCGGGGGTCCCCGCCCGGGCGTCCTCGTCGTCATCACGGCGGTGGTGATCCAGCTGGTGAGCATCCTGCTGCACGAGTCCTGGCACGCCATCGTCGCCGGCTACCTGGGCACCCCCATCCGGGGACTGGGGGTGGCGCTCATGTTCTGGGCGATCCCCATCGCCTACGTCGACCGCACCGACTCCTACCGGGTGCGCTCCCGGCGCGGGCTGACCATGCTGGCCCTGGCCGGCATCTTCTCCGACGGCGTCGTCTGCGGTCTGGAGGCGGCCATCGCCTGGGCCTCGACGGGAACGGTGCGCCAGGTGGCCCTGACCCTGTGCGCCTTCCAGCTCAC
>ERZ772964.919-NODE-919-length-11522-cov-131.019_pt1 | contig 11522 bp, 2 predicted proteins | sample MGYA00580675_ERZ772964 | MGnify/ENA primary metagenome ERZ772964 (study PRJEB29015, sample SAMEA2737941) | human oral metagenome | biome: human oral; feature: human-associated habitat; material: dental | place: China | collected 2139 ...
AGGGCCGGTGCTCGCGGGCGGTGGAGGCCCCGGTGTCCGTGTCGAGCTTGCCGCACGCCTCGCACAGGCGGAAGTCCCGCGAGGAGACGGGCAGGCCCGCGACCCTGTCGACGCTCTGGCCGGCCAGGGCCCGCCCGGTGTTGAGCCAGCGCAGGCTCATGCCGCGGTAGCGGGTCAGCCCGAAGCCGGAGGCCTCCACGCTCCACTGGCGCACCGCGCGCTCGGGGTCGAAGTCGGCCAGGGGGAGGATCTCGAAGCGGGTGCGGATCCGATCATCACTGGAGTCCCCGATCCGGGCGTCGTCCCCGGAGACATCGGCGAAGACCCGCGTCAGGCGCAGGACCCGGCGCGCGCGCCCGACGTCGGCGATGGCGGTTCCCCGGCACCTCGGGCACTCGGGGGGCGCGGCGGGCCTGCTCCCCTGCGGGCCCCGGACGTCGGCGTAACCGCAGGCCTCGCAGCAGAACCACCACTGGGCCTGGTCGGCGAGGTCGGCGGAGGCGTCGACGCCCTCGATCCTCATCTCCAGGCCGCGGGTGTAGAAGGTGGCGCCGGGGGCGAACTCGTGCAGGGCGTGGACGGAGGCCCGCTCGACGTCGTAGGGCTCGGAGTGGAACTCGTCGTTGTTCGGGTCGCGCCAGGAGACGCGGGCGGACAGGCGCACGGAGTCGTCGATGAGGGTGTAGTTGGGCAGGATGCCGTGGCGCTCCAGGGCCGAGACCCAGTGCTCCCCCTGCAGGTCGAGGATCCGGGCCTGGGCCGCCTTCCGGGCGCCCTCGGCGGCGCGATGGGCCCGCCGGTCCTCCTCGGTGGCGTTGGGGCGCTCGGCCGCCATCGTGAGCTCGGGCAGGGCCTCGTCGATCTGGCGCTTCTGGCGGTGGAGCCGCTCGGCCTCGGCGCGGTGCTCGGCGGCGGCCCGCATGAGCATCTCGCGGGGCCCGGCGCCGCCGTCCCGGGTGACCCAGTTGGTCAGGCGCTCGAGCGCCGGTGTGCGCTGCCCGAAGGCGGCGGTGAAGGCCCGCACCAGCGGGGCGCCGTCGCGCCCGATGCGCTCGCACAGGGCGCCCACGAGGGAGCCCTCCCCGGTGTCGCCCAGGACGGTCCCGGCGGTGCCGCGCCCGCGGCCCCCGGAGGGGACGGCCGGGTGGTTCTCGCGGGCCAGGGCGTCGATGACGGAGGCCAGGAACTGGCGGCGCAGGATCTCCTCGGCCCCCAGGTAGGTCGACGGCGGCGCGACCGATCCGTTGAGGAGCCGGTCGGGGGCGTCGAGGATCGGCAGCTGGCTGCGCCTGCCGGGCACGTAGGCCAGGGCGAGCGCCGAGCCGCTGCGGCGGCCCGCGCGGCCGACCCGCTGCACGTAGGAGGCGACCGTGGCCGGCAGGGAGCCGAGCATGACGGTGGACAGGTCCCCGATGTCGATGCCCATCTCCAGGGTGGGGGTGGCCACCAGGACATTGGGATCGCTTGGCGCCTGCTCGGGGCGCTTGAACCCGTTCTCGACCCGGGCGCGCTCGTCGGCGGTGAGCAACGAGGTGTGCTCGTGGGCGTCGACGCGGCGCACATGGGCCCCGGCGTACATGCTGCGGTAGAAGCTCTCCGCCGGGCGCTGCCCGGCCCTGAGGCGGCCCGGGCAGCCGACGGCCGGGCAGGGGGCGTTGTCGAGCTGGTCCACGGTGGCGGCCGCGGCGGGCAGCTGCGTGCGGCAGGTGTCGCACACCAGGAGCAGGTCGTCTCCCGTGGTCTCGCCCAGCGGGGAGACGACGACGCGCCCGGCCGGCAGTCCGTAGACGGTGCCGCCGCTGCTGGTGTCGGTGGCGGTGAGGATCCCGGCCTCGGCCAGGCGGGCCAGGAGCGCGCGGGCCAGGCGGGCGGCGTGGGTGGGCGCCACGCGCAGGCACTTGCGGGTCCAGGTGGCGTACCAGGACCTGGGCGAGCCCACCGGCACGAAGGCCGACTTGCGGGTGTCGAGGCCGCCGCCCGCCCGGGGGAAGGCGGGTGCTGCGCGCCCGGCGGGGAAGGCCGGCTGGCCCTGGTTGCGGTTGCGCTTGTACCAGATCCACAGGCGCTTGCCGTCGTCGCGCTTGTAGCGCGAGAGCCACTCGTGGTCGATGGCCCCGTCGCGGCGCATGCGCTCCAGGGTGCCGCGCACCCAGGCGAGCAGGTCGGCGTCGGTGATGCCCCCGAACCCGTCCAGGACGCCCTGCCGCTCGCCCCCCAGGGCCTGGCGGGCCAGGTCGGTCAGGGCGGATGCGCGCCCGGCGGCCACGTGCACGCTCACCGACCCGGTGGCCTCCAGGGTGCGCCCGTAGGCGGACTGGAGGCCCACCTCCAGGGCGATGTCGAACAGGAGCCGACGGCGCACGTGCGGCTCGGCCCGACGCCGCTCGGAGGCCGGGGCCTTCGGGTCCCAATAGGGCTTGAAGCGCCGGTGCTCGGTCAGGGCCGCGGGCACGAGCCGGTAGCGGTCGAAGGCGCTGGCCCGGGCGGCGTCGAGGGCGGCCCCGGCCCACGCGTCAAGGGGCATGTCGGCTGTCAGCGCCCCCCGCAGGGCCGAGCGCAGGCTCATGGTGTGGGAGCGCTGGTTGACGAATCCTGCCCGGTGGGCGGCGTCCTGCACGGAGTCGGTGAAGATGAGGGCGCGCTTGTCGGCGTCGTCGAGGGCGTCGTCGCCGAACAGGGTGGTCAGGGACACCGACAGGAGGGTGGCGACGGCCGAGCCGAGGAAGCGGATCGAGTCCCTGTCCCCGCACGAGGGGCACACGTCGCGGGTGGAGTCCTCGGCGATGGCGCGCTCGTCCCCGGTCAGGGTCAGGACAGGCAGCACGAGCCCCTCCTTGGCCTCCGGATCGTCATCGGCCGGGCGGCGGGCGAGGAGCTCGCGGCCGTTGACGGAGTACCAGCGCAGCCCGGGGTGGCGGGCCTGCGGGTCGGGCTCCCCGGCCTCGAGGCGGCGGCGGTAGTCGGCGTCCTCCCCGGGGGCGTGCAGGAGGGTCCGGAAGCGGGGGTCGCCGGTCTTGCGGTCGCGGCGCACCTGGGACTGGTCGTCCTTCTCCCGCTGCCCCGTGGGGGCCAGCACGACGCCCCACCCGGAGCGCCCGCACGAGCGGCAGTACAGGGCCGGGCGCGCGGGCTCGTCGACCCGCGCCTGCTCGGAGGCGGCGTCAGCCCAGCGGAAGGCTGGCAGGGAGCTCAGGGCCCGGTCGACGCGGGTGACCTCGCGGATCCACAGGGTGACCTCGACGTTGACGGCGCCGCGGTCGGGGGCGCCGTCCAGTCCGGCGCGCACGACGGACAGGGCCGCCAGGATCGCGCACAGCACCCGGCGGGCCGGGCCCGGCTCGCAGGCGGGGCCCAGCAGGTCGCGGGCGAGCCCGGCCAGCGGCGTGGAGATCTCGGCGGCGCGCACGAGGTCCAGGACGTCCGGGTGGGCCTGGAGGGCGCAGGCGAGCCCGGCGGCGTCGAGGGAGTCCTCGAGCCCGTCGGGCAGGTCGTACAGGCGGGCGACGACGCCGCGCAGCAGCTCCTCGGGGTCGGGGGAGCCGGCCTGGGCGATGTGGGCCAGGGTCCGCAGGTTCTCGCCCGGCAGGGAGCGCAGGCGCAGGGCGCGGCCGGTCAGGCCCAGGGACTCGGCGGCGCGGTGGTGGGCGGCGGCCCACCGGTCGAGGTCGGCGCGGGTCTCGGTGACGACGGCGTCGGCGGACAGGTCGACCCCGAAGACGTCTCGGGCGAAGGCGAGCATCCGGGAGGGGTCCCCGCCGTCGCCGAGGGTGGCGGACGTGGCCACCGGGCACACGGGGCCGAGAGGCGAGGCGGCGAAGGCCTCCTGGCGGGGGTCGTCGGCGGGCAGGTGGGCGCGCAGGGTCAGGCCCAGGCGCCGCAGCAGCATGGCGACGTCGGTGCCCTGGGCGCCGTCGTAGGTGTGGAACTCGTCGAGGACCAGGTAGGTGAGCGACCCGGCTGAGGCCCGCCACAGCTCGCGGTCCTCGGGGCGCAGGAGGAGCTGGTCGAGCATCTTGTAGTTGGTGAGCAGGATGTCCGGCGGGTCGTTGCGGATGGCGTGGCGGTCGGTGATGAGGGATTCCGCGGTGACGCGCTTGTTCGGCCGGGCGGAGGAGTCGCCGGTGTAGACGGCGGCGCGCACCCCCGTCAGGGCGGGGTCGGAGGTGATGAGGCGGGCCAGGCGGCCGGCCTGGTCCGCGGCCAGGGCGTTCATGGGGTAGAGGATGAGGGCCTTGACGCCGGTGATCCCCTGGGCGCGGGCGCGCAGCACGTGGTCGAGGACGGGGTGGAGGAAGGCCTCGGTCTTGCCCGAACCGGTGCCGGTGGTGACGATGGTCGGCTCGGGACGGTGGTTGCTCTTGGTGGTCAGACGCCGGTAGGCGTCCTCCTGGTGCTGATAGGGGGCCAGGCCCGGGTCCCAGTCGAGGGGGCGGTCGGGCCGATCCGGACTACCCGGCCGACCGGGCCGATCCGGCTGGCCGGACTGGCCAGGGCCGACGTCGGGCGCGCTCGCGGCCAGGTAGGGCAGGCGCAGGCGCACGAAGGGGCCGATGAAGACACCCTGCTCCTCGTCCTGGAGGAAGTCGGCCAGCGTCCGCCGCGGCTCGGCGTCCGTGAGCGCGAAGGTTGTCGACAGGTAGTCGACGATGGAGCGCCGGATGCGTTCGGCCTGGAGGCTGGGGAGGAGGAGAGTCATAATCGGGTCGCGCTGATTGTGGTGGGATGGTGGGGCTCGGGCCCAGCACGGGGGCTGAGCTCGCCGGGACCCGTACGGCTCCTCGCGGATCGCAGTAGTTCCGGGAAGGGGTCCTTGCAGGTCAGAGGTTACCGCAGGGGTGAGGAGGCCGGTTGCGACTGAGCCGACGCGGAGGACCTGGAGCGCCTCACCGAGGCGGCGGAGGATCTGGCGGACATCGAAGCGGCCTACGCCACGCTGCCCGCGCAGAGGTCGCCGAGCACGGCAATATCCCCTGGGACGAGGTCAAGGCGGACCTCGGACTCGCATGACCCGCCGGATCGAGTTCAGCCCCGCGGCGGCTCGTCAGCTACGCAAACTGGACGCTCGAGCACGACGCCGGGTCCAGACGATTGTTGAGCTGTTCGCCCAGGAGCCCCGCCCCGCTGGCGCGAAGAAGCTTGTCGGAGGGGCGGGGCGAGTGGCGCGTGCGCACTGACGACTACCGCATCATCTACGAGATAGACGACGGGATACTGCTGGTACTCATCCTGACCGTTGGTCACCGCCGCGAGGTCTACCGTCGAAAGTGACGGCGGGCACCCACCTATTTTGCGAGCGGCGTAGGCAAGGGTAGGAAAACGAAGGGACTGATGAAGACGTCCTGCTCCTCGTCCTGGAGGAAGTCGGCCAGCGCCCACCGCGGCTCAGCGTCCGTGAGCGCGAAGGTCGTCGACAGAGCCAGATGCGCTCAGCCTGGAGAGATATAATGAGCCTTTCTCACCAGGAAGACCCCCGGACTGGCCAGGATCGACGTGATGGCGCGGGAAGGTCCGAGGCAGTGCAGGGCGGTGCGGCCCCCATGCGCGCCACACCCACTCTGCGCCCATCCTTCCCGCACCGTCGCGCCGATCCCCGGCCCTGAGCTGCCGTTCCTGGTGAGAAAGGTTCAATTTAGGGTTCAATCCAACTGGGAAGCCGACCGATTCGAGAGGCTAGCCATGTCGTGTGCTCACGACTGATGGCCTCTTCTGCATCAGCAGCAACCAGTGTCCAGTCCTTTTCATTTACCATCCTCAGTTTGGACTCTTGTATTCCCAGCTCCTTTGTTGCTACGGCGTACGCGGATGCCAACGGAGAGAACTGCTTCACGGAGACCCATGCGGTGCCGGCTGCGATCAAGGCTCCGAGCAGGCCAGCGAAGTCTATGGTCCATCCTCCGGAAAGGCGACTACAGGCAAGTCCAAAGACCAAAGCATCAAAGATGATGAGGGTGCTGCGCCAGAATATAGTACATCGTCGGTTCAGGCGAGCCTTCTTCGCATACCAGTTCTTTTGGTCAACGGTCCTTCCGTTAATGTAGGTGTCGCGTCTATCCTTGAAAGGAGAGTTTCTTAGAATGTTCATATTGTGTGTCACAACTGAGTTGGCATCAAATACGATCTTCTCTGATATCTCACTGGTGACCGTTGATATGCGTTCTCGAAGTAGGGTATCAGCATCCGAGTCCGTCATCGAAGCCGGGAACGGATCTGCACAAACCGCATATCTCCAGGCGAGAGTTTTAATCGATTCCGCCACCGCTCTTCCCTCGTACCATGTTTGCTCCGAGTGTGTTACCCAAGATACGACCTCGCAGATGAGTGCCGATAAAAATCCAATGAGTATCGTCCATGCAGCAACATCAACTCGATCGATACGCCAAGAAATCGCTCCTCCTGCGGCTGCAATCAGACCTCCTCCAAGCTTACCCTTTGTAAGCCAAAGTGTTAGCTGCTGACCATGCTTAGACTCGTCATCAGCATTTTTCCATGCTCCTGGAAGATCGGCATCGGTCAATGTCATAACCGTCCTCCGGTCAAGCGTTCCGTCGGCGCAGTGGGCGTTTGTTGTTGCGGAGACTTGCCTTCTCAGTGCGAGCGATGTAAGCGATCTCAATGAATTCTGCCAGGCTTGCAGCATTGGAAGGATACTTCCACCATCGAGCGTACCCATATTTGCCGTTCACATTGTCGTCAAGACGATCAGGCAAAAGCTTACCCGAGTAGTTCGCCGCGGATGGGAGTGTGATCGCAAGAAGGCCGCTCGGAGAGGATGTCGCAGTATCACTCAATGATGCAGCGATTTCCCAATCTACGAACTTGCGCCCCCATGTTTCCCTCCCGATTAGCACAATAGTAACGGTACTGTCATGCAGATATTTGGTGCGAATTTGAGATATGATATAGTCGCCATCATCGCTATCGATAATGTTTCCACTCATGCCTGCGCCGATACCTCGTGTAATAAGCACGTCGTGGGTATGGTCGAATGTCTGAATGAATCGCTCGACCTCCTTCTCATCTGCGTGATGGTAGGAAATGAAGCACTTGTGGCGTGTTTTGCTGGCGAGTGTCATCATGGAAGTCTCCTCATATGTGTTAATGAGATGGGATGCGGTGGGGATGTTTACTTGATGGAGGGAAGGGTGCCGCTGCACCTACGTGGTGGATGTAGGCATCTCTGTGTCGGGATTGGACTGTGTGAGGGCGGTGTGGATGCGGCGGAAATCGGATTCGCGGTCGCGGATGCGGAAGGGGAGATCATAGACATAGGATACCTCGGAATCTGGATGGATGTGGGTGCGCTCGGTCAGGGGCATGTCCTCGTTAGAGGTGGGGCGCTGGTGCTTCTCCCAGGCCTGGCGGACCGGGGTCGGGACCTGGCGACCGTTCGCGTCATAGACGTAAGCGCCTTGGCCCCGGCCATGGTCATAGTCGTAGAGGACCGCGAACTGGGTGCGGTAGATCGTACACAGATCATCGATCGGCACCCCTAACATCATTGCCACCATGACATCGATCTCCGCCTGTGCATTACGGCGGTCCTCCGCCCGACGCAAAGGAGTATCGGCTGTCCACTCCGGACTAATCGGATGCTCGTCATAACGCTCCAAGATCGGAGAGTCCTCAAGGAACTTATCCTCCCAACACTCAGCCCACAAGTCTGCGTAAACCTTGGTCACACAGTTGAGGCGAAGGGCGCGCAGGATGACACGTGCGGCGAAAGGGTGTTTGGGAGACATGGTGGGCAGTCGAGAGAAGTCAGGGAAGAAAATGCCGGACTTGGGAAGTGCTCGAAGGGTGAAGTCGGTAAGAAGAGAGGATGTGCCTGCTTGGAGGATTACGAGGTCTGATGGCGAGAGACGTGGAGATCCTGTGGAGAAAATACCGTTTGGATGGGCTGTTCCAGGTGGAATGATGGCTGGAATGAGTGTTCTCTCGCCAGTATTAGCTGCCATTGCGCGCCAGGCGATGCGGTAGTGGTCGCGGGCAGGAGAGTCGTCCCAATGGGTGTAGAGGCGGTCGTAGGTGGCGCGGTCGCCGGCAGGCTTGTACTGGGTGACGGGCTGGGCGCTTGCAGGAAGAGACTCAAGGTCGGTGGGAGTCCAGTCCTGATTGTGTTTCATGGTCTCGTTGGGCTGCTTGTACAGCGGAGTCGAGACGTGAAGGTGAGGTCCTTGGAGAATGGCCTCGTCCCATGAGGCGACCCCCCAGCGCCGGATGAATCTACCCTTCTGGCGATCGATCGATTCGTCCCATCCGCGGGAGAACTGAAGGTTGAGACTCTTAATACGTGGTTGAGTCGACAACGCGGCAAGGGTTCGTGAGGCGGCTGAGTTGACTGTAGAGACCATGGGGGCTGAACGCCAGTCCTCGGTTGAAGTGACCAGCGCCCAGGTCCTCAGTGTTGTCTCGTCGACGTTCTCGATGCGGGATGCGTGCGGGCGCAGGTCCCACGTCCCTGTGTGCGGATCCTTGAACCCTGGTTCCTCCCCGCTGCCGTCATGTATTAGAGAGCGAAGTACGGTTTCTGGGTGGTAGAGTGATGTGGCATGAAGGAAGGAAGCACTCTTCTCTGACCCGTATGTGTGAACTCCGTAACGAACCAGATCGTGAATATCGAATAGTTTAAGTTCGTTCACAAACTGCCAGTGGCGCCGCAGGTGCCGGTACGCGGCAGCGCGCAACTGCGCCGTCTTGGCGTCGGTGAAGTGAGTCTCCATGTGGATGAGAGACGAGATGCCCTGCTCGTTCTGGTGATCCCACACCTGGCACATGAAGGCCCGGTAGAGATCGGGCTGGCCACTGAGTAGCGGATACACCGTCGAGTCGCTCAGCAGCTCGGAGAGCACGATGACCTCGGACGTCCCGTCGAGCACGGTACGCAGGACACCGGGGCGCGCCAGGGTCAAGGGCCTGCGCTCCTTCTTGGCGGTTGTGGACGGCTTGTTGCTGAGCGTCCACCAGGGGTCACCCTCTGACAGCAGGCCATCCACGTCGGTTCGGGGACGTACCCACGGCGGGTTCCCCACCTGGAGGTCAAAGCCGCCGCGGGCGAAGACGGTCGCGAAGTCCAGTTCCCAGTGGAAGAAGCCCTGGGCCTGCGCCACCTCACGCACCACCCCCAACCACTCATGCTCGCCGATGACGGCGTCGACCGCGCGTGCTCCGGCGAAGCCGAGGTCCATGGTCTCGGCCTGCTCGAGCTCATCCCAGGCGGTGGCGTCGGCGAAGGTGGCGGCGTTGTGGGCTCCCGTCTTGCCTGCAATGCCCAGCAGTCCCTCCAGGGCGCCCAGCCACTCCTCCAAGCGGGGTGGCGCCACGTCGGTCGTCAGTGGCCAGAACCACAGCGCGCACCACGCATCCATGACCATCCGCAGCCGCCGGTAGGCCGATCCCGGAGCCGCTAGGTACGTCTCGATGTCCTCACGTGACACCGTCGAACCGGTATCGGCCGCCGTCTCGCGACCCCACAGGTCGATGTGCCGAGAGGCCTCAGCCTCCGCCACCCTCAGTCGCCGTAGGGTCAGCTCCCACAGCACCTCCACACGCCGCGCCAGGGCGGTCAGCCGCGTCACCTGTGCGTTGGTCGGCGTGGTCGTCATGCTTGTGCGCCAGGTCTTGAGATCCTTGAGCCTCTCGGCATCCACGAGGTCGCGCACCTGTTTGGGGACCTCCACTGCGCTGCCCCAGCCCTTGGCCGGCAGCAGGAAGTGGTGGATCCTGTTGGAGACGTCGAGCGCCCTGCCCATGCGGTGCGGGGAGGCCGCATCGGCGTCGTCGATTGCGGCCGCCACCTGGCTCAGCGGCTCGGTCGCCGGGGTGGCCGTCAGCCAGGCCCGCTTCTTCAGCTGCGACGTCGAATACAGGGCCCGGCGCGCCCCCACCAGCGAGTTGCCGCGCCGCAGCCGCAGCCCGAACCACGGGGCCGCCAGCCCCTCCACCATGGTGTCCAGCCACAGGGACACCTCCGCCAGCTCCACCGCCGTCGCATTGAGATCCACCCCGTACACCTGGTGCAGGGCGATGAAGGCCTTCACCTTCGCCAGCTCCCGGGGCCTCTCCTCCGGGTCCACGCGCCGGCCCAGCTCGCGCTCGCGCCGCGACAGGTACTGCTCCGCCAGCTGGCGCACCGCCTCAATCGCGAAGGCCCCCGACCCCAGCGCCGGCTCGCACACCGTCAGGTGCAGGATCTCCTCCGCGCTCGTCGTGTGCCCATCCTGGTCCAGCAGCTCGGCCAGGGCCTGCTGCACCGTGAAGCGGGTCAGCACCTCCGGGGTGTAGAAGGAGGCCGACCGCTGGCGGTCCCGGCCCGACAGCCGGTAGACGAACTGGCCCTTCTCATAGGTGACGTTGCGGCGCTCGCCCGTCACCTCGTCCTCCACCGTCACGAAGTCCTTCTCCTCCAGGCCCTTCATGACGTCCTCGGGCACCACCCACGAGCCCTTCGACGCATCGCCGCCCGGCGCCACCTCCCACAGGCGCTCGGTGGCGAAGGACCCCGAGTAGCTCATGAGCCCCTCGTAGACGGCGCCCAGCTGGTTGATGCCCAGCTCCACATAGGAGATGAAGCCGCGCCCGCTCTTGGTGTTCTCCTTGGTCAGCAGCAGGTGGCGCAGCACCCGCAGCAGAGCCCCGTTGCCCAGGCCCACCTCATCGATGAGGGCGGTCGCCTCGGGGCGGAAGAGGTCGGCGCGCATCGGCCGGAAGACCAGGCCGTCGAAACCGCCCTCGTCTTGGACGGACACCTCCGCGTTGTGGCCACCGTCGACTAGGCGGAACAGCCGGTCCAGGGACTCATAGATGTGCGTGCCCGCCTGGGAGGACTCCTCGTGAAGCTCGACCAGCGCCAGCTCGCGCAGCCGGTCCAGGCCGTAACCGGCATCATACTCGGCGGCGCCCACCGGCAGGACCCCCAGCTCGGGGCTCGCCTCCGCGTACAGCAGGAAGATGACCCGGTAGATGTAGCGCAGCGACTGCAGAGCCAGGTCCTGCGCCCGCTCCTGGGCCAGCGGCTCCAGCCCCCGGGCGGCACGACGGTGCACCACCTCGTTGGCGATAATCTCGATCGACGAGCGCACGCCCTCGCGCAGGTCCTTGGAGACCCCCACCGTGTGGGCCGCCGAGTCCTCCAAGGTGGCCGTCCACCACGTCTCGCCCTCCGCCGTCGGCACCAGGGAGCGGGCGTCCAGGCAGGTCAGGGCCCGCTCCACCTCGCCGCCGCGCGTCATCTCATGGCGCTCGACGACGAGCTGCACATTGACCGCCAGCCAGCGGCCTTCCGGCCAGCGCTCCCGCTCGGCGATGAGCGCCCACTGGCCCGCCAGGACCAGGGCGAAGGTCGGGCCGTGCTCATCGGTCATGAGCGTGGACAGGGCCCGGGACACCGACTCCACCGGCTCGGCCCCCTCCAGGACCGGGGCGGCGGGGTCGGCCAGATCCACCGGCTCCCAGGTCTCGGCGAGCGTCAGGGCGTCCTTGACCAGCAGGTCCTCCACCGTGGTCACCGGGCGGGCGCGCAGCAG
>ERZ772964.921-NODE-921-length-11512-cov-24.4754_pt1 | contig 11512 bp, 9 predicted proteins | sample MGYA00580675_ERZ772964 | MGnify/ENA primary metagenome ERZ772964 (study PRJEB29015, sample SAMEA2737941) | human oral metagenome | biome: human oral; feature: human-associated habitat; material: dental | place: China | collected 2139 ...
ATCACCTCGTGGACATGGACCACCTCAGGCAGGGCATGGGCCTTCGCGGCCTGGCCCAGCGCGACCTGCTCGTGGAATACAAGAGGGAGGCGCTCGACTCCTTCAGGGACCTCGTGAGGGAGGTCTACGCCGACTTCCTGCGGACCATGCTGCGGCTCAAGGCCGAGGGGGGCGTCAGGGCGGACGAGGTCGTGCCCGAGGAGGGGAACCCCTTCCGCGAGGAGAACCTCAGCTACTCGAGGAGCGGCGAGTCCACGATACAGGACGACTCCGACCTCCCGGCCATGGCCGACATTGCCGGGGAAGTGGACATAGAGGCGGACGATTAGGGGGCGCTCGAGGCGAGCGTCCCGATTTCGCCGGTCCCCGACCACGAGTGGGCCGGGCGAGCCAGCTGGCCGTTGCCCGTCTGCGGCCGGCCTCACCCTTCTGCCGCGAGGGCGCGCCTGATCTCGTCTGCGTCCACCCCCGCCGAGGCGGCGGCGTCCTGCACGCTCACGAGTCCGTCGCGCACGAGCCTGCCGAGCGTCTTGAGCGTCCCCCTGGCCTCACCCTCGGCGATGCCCTCGGCGATGCCCTCGGCCTTGCCCTCGGCCTTGCCCTCGAGCCTGTTCTTTGCGCAGATCTCCTCTATGACGCTTCCCATGTCCTCTCGCCCCTCCTCCGTCTCCCTGAGCCTTCGCTTCACCCTCGACGTCTCCGGGAAGCGCGCCTCGTCGTACGCCTCGGCCTCGACGAAAAGCCTCATGAGGGCGGAGACCTCGCCTCCGTCCCTCGCCAGGGCGTTCACGTACAGCTCCTCGAGGCCGTTGTCGGCCGACTCGCCGGTCTCCCTGACGACCCTGTCCACATGATACAGCGGCCGGCCGCCCCTGAGGGGGTCGAACTCGCAGACGAGCACGACGCAGACGTCCGGGACGTCCCCGAAGGGGGTGCCCGGGCGCGTCCTGTCCGCCGTCACGAGCGAGGCGTAGTAGCGCGCCCGCCTCTGGAGGTCGCCCTTGTCGGCGCGCTGCACCTCGACGTCCACGAGCCTGCCGTCCGAGAGCTCGCAGAGGGCGTCGAGCACCGCCGAGCGCCCCCGCGTGTTCGTGACGGCGGACTGCGGCGTGCTCTTCACCACCTCGAGCCCCGGGTCCTGGAGCAGCACCCTCAGGAGCTCCCGGCAGAAGGCGAGGTCCCTCGCCATCACCCGAAACATCAGGTCGTCTATGGGCCTCAGGGAGGCGACGGCCTCCCTGACCCCGCTCGCGTGGGCCATGTGATCGCCCTCCTCGTCCGTGGCCGCCACCGCCGTCGGGACCATTATAGGCCCTCTGTGTAGGTTACGTCGCCAGCGCGCTGGGTGCCGTGAGCGAGCGCGGGAGACGCGACGGGGGGCGGCGGTACCACCTGGTCCGTCGCTCCAGCTGAGGGGTGCGCTATCGGGCATGACCATGTTGTGCCGGGCATGCCCGCGACACCATAGGTGCCATCGTAGAGGAGACCTGCGGGGGGTCCCGTCGCAAGGGGGGACGGGACGTCGAGGGACTCAACGCCTGGGTGGGCGACATGACCGGCGACGGGTCCTTCGACGCGTTGGGGCTCGGAGAGGGCGCGGGCGCGGACGAGCTGACCGACGGCATCGAGGCAGCCTTCGCCGAGCGCTGGGACGCCCGGAGGGAGGCGATGGGCGGGGAGGCCTTCGGCGAGCTCTGCCGACAGGCGCTGCTGCGCTCGCTCGACCAGCACTGGGTCGACCACCTCGTGGACATGGACCACCTCAGGCAGGGCGTGGGCTTTCGCGGCCTGGCACAGCGCGACCCGCTCGTGGAGTACAAGAGGGAGGCGCTCGACTCCTTCAGGGACCTCGTGCGTGAGGTCTACGCCGACCTCCTGCGGACCATGCTGCGGCTCGAGGTCGAGGGGGGCGTCAGGGCGGACGAGGTCGCGCCCGAGGAGGGGAACCCCTTCCGCGAGGAGAACCTCAGCTACTCGAGGAGCGGCGAGTCCACGATACAGGACGACTCCGACCTCCCGGCCATGGCCGACATTGCCGGGGAAGTGGACATAGAGGCGGACGATTAGGGGGCGCTCGAGGCGAGCGTCCCGATTTCGGTCTCATTGAGCGCAAGGCGCCCTGGGCTCGCGCGTCCCCCTGACTGGCGGCTAATCCGTACCAATGACGAGCCATGGGGATGTTCTTCTCAACACCTTTGCCAGACTCGTACATGCTGCCAAGTCGTCGCTGGGTATCGGCGTCGCCCTGGTCGGCCGCCCTCCGGTACCATCGGCAAGCCTCCCTGTGGTCCTACTCCACGCCGCGGCCCTCCCCATGCATGGCGCCTAAGTTGAGCTGCGCCAGAGCGTTGCCCTGGTCGGCCGCGAGCCGGAACAGGCGGCAGGCCTCTGCGTCGCTCCGTTCCACTCCGAGGCCCATCTTGTACATGAGGCCCAGGGCGCACTGCGCATCGGCGTCGCCCTGGTCGGCCGCCCTCCGGTACCATCGGTAGGCCTCCCTGTGGTCCTGCTCCACGCCGCGGCCCTCCCCATACATGGTGCCTAAGTTGAGCTGCGCCAGAGCGTTGTCCTGGTCGGCCGCGAGCCGGAACAGGCGACAGGCCTCGGCGTCGCTCTGCCCCACGCCACGTCCCCCCTCGTACATGAGGCCCAGATTACACTGAGCATCGGCGTTGCCCTGGACTGCCGCCCTGCGGTACCAGCGGCAGGCCTCGACGTCGCTCTGCTTCACGCCGCAGCCCTCCTCGTACATGAGGCCCAGGTTACACTGAGCATCGGCGTTGCCCTGGACTGCTGCCCTTCGGTACCAGCGGCAGGCCTCGACGTAGTCCCGCCCCACGCCACGTCCCCCCTCGTACATGAGGCCTAAGTTGAACTGCGCTCTCGCAAAGCCCTGGTCGGCCGCCCTTCGGTACCAGCGGCAGGCCTCGACGTAGTCCCGCCCCACGCCACGTCCCCCCTCGTACATGGTGCCCAGGTTGCACTGTGCACCGACGTGGCCTTGGTCAGCTGCTTTCCGGAACAGGCGGTAGGCCTCTGTGTGGTCCTGCCCCACCCCGCAGCCCTTCTCGTACATGAATCCCAGGTTGCACTGCGCCCGGGCATAGCCCTGGTTGGCCGCCTTCTGGTACCAACGGCAGGCCTCGACGTAGTCCTGCCCCACTCCATGGCCCCTCTCGTACATGAGGCCTAGGTTGCACTGAGCCCGGGCGTGGCCTTGGTCGGCCGCAAGCCGGTACAGGCGGCAGGCCTCGGCGTAGTCCTGCCCCACGCCGCGGCCCCTCTCGTACATGAGGCCCAGCTTGTTCTGCGACTCCGCGTCGCCTTGGTCGGCCGCGAGCCGGAACAGGCGGCAGGCCTTGGTGTAGTCTCCCCTCTCATATGCGCGATGTCCCTCTCGGGCGATATCCGTGGCCTCGTCGGCGTTTGCGTCCATGGTAGTCCTCCCCACTTGCGTCTAAGGCAAAAGAGCGTGCGCTACGCGCTCCATTGTATATCAATGTGGTAAGGTCTCTGCTTCGACGCTAAGGTCATTGTCAGGATTGAGAGTTCCGATCGGGTCTTCACGCGTGTCGTGTATGCCATGGATCGATGGGCGCTCGCATGGGCGTGGGTGTCCTTGAGACCTCGTGAGTTCATGTGGGTAGGTGGTCATGTCACTCCCCGGCAGTGTGGGCCTCAGGTCCGAACGCCCGGGCGTCACGAGGGCCCTGGGGTTGTCGATGTTTCGGAGCTCGTGATCTCGCCCGGGCGCGACCTTGGTCTTGTCGCCCACCGCGTCGATGGCATCGGCGCGAAACACCACGCGCAGCCGAGAGGCCACTGAGCGACGGCGCCCGTAATGGGTGGCCATACGAGGCCGGCGGCGCCGACCGCGCCCTCGTGGCGGGCCTCATATGCCGGCGCCCCGCCGACCTGGGCCACGTCGCTGAGCTCAGGACGAGTGATCTGCCCTGGGCCCACGCCGGGAGGGAGGCCGAGGCCGCTGGGTACCCGAGGCTTGCGACATAGCCGACGCCCTCGAGATGTCCAAGACCACCGCTGTCGTAAGGGACAAGATCCTCATCAACTCTGAGGCGTAGGGCTGCGCCGTCACCTCTGGCGTCACAGCCTTTAACATCATACGGGCCGTCTGCCAAGAGCGGCCGGTGAGCTCACCGGTGAGCGTACATCTCGTCGAGCGTCACGAACCGGACCGCGCCCTCGCCCGCGTACTTCCTCACGGTGGACGCCGCAACCGCGTGCCTGGTGAAGAGGAAGTAGCCTTCGGCCGTGTATCCGGGCACAAGCTGGCGCTTTGACCTGAGGTCCTCGACCTCGGCCACCTCGTCGAAGCTCCCCCGGTACTTGCACTCACCTAGGATGAGCGTCTTTGCGCTGCGGTCGGCCGCAAGGACGTCGATGTCAGTCTGCTCGCGCGCCTTGGGGTCAGTGCCCCACCAAGAGCCCACGCTCGTTGCGCTGATCGGGAGTGAGCCCCTCAGCACCTGTTCTGACATCCACTCCGCGCACATCCCCTCGAACCTGTGCCTGCAGTAGCCATCAAGCTGCTGATCGGGAATGGAGCGAGCGGCGACCTCGCCGAGGCCTGCCTCGATGTCCGACACGCGAGGCATCACGAACCGGTACCAGAACGCATAGCACGCGTCGTCGATGACGTATATGCCGCGTCTTGAGGTCTGGACGTTCTCCCCGAAGGGCACGGCCCTGCGGATCATCCCGAGGGTACAGAGCGTTGTCAGGTACCTGGGTAGACTCGTCGTGGGAATCCCGGTGCGGTCGGCGATACGAGCCTGCCTGTTCGCGCCTCCGGCGATGGCACGCAATATGGAGTTGTATGAGGCGGGCTCAAAGAGCTCTTGGCGCAGCAGCGCGAAGGGCTCGTCGTAGAGGAAGCCCGCTGTGTCAAAGTAAAGCTGCGATAGGTTCTCACGCAGCGGTAGCGCAGGGTCGATGAGCGAGAGGTAGTACGGGACGCCGCCGAAGCACGCGTAGTAGCGAAACGCCTCCTGGGCGCCCAGACCGGGTAGCATGAGTGCCGCCCCACGGTACCCCAGGGGCGCCAGTCTCATCTGGGCGGTCCTCCTGCCGTAGAGCGGGCTCTTGTTGCCAAGTACCTCGCCCTCCATGAATCCCTGGTTCGAGCCGCACAGAATGACGAAGGCGTTCGTGTCCTTGAGCCTATGGTCTATGACCATCTGCAGTATCGAGGAAAGCGACCTGTTGCGCTCGGCGGCGTACGGGAACTCGTCGAACACCAGGACGGCATGCCCTTCTCCCGCGCGATCGGCGAAGAATCCCAAGGCCTCGGCCCAGCCGGAGAACGAGCCGGAGAGGGTGGGCAGGTCAAAGAACCCCATGAGCTTGCGCGTAAAGTCCGCCAGGTTGTCGTGGTCACTCTGCTCGAGTGCCGTGAAGTAGAGCGCATTCTTGCCGCAGGCGAACTCCTTTGCCAGCGTGGTCTTGCCCACGCGCCTCCTACCGTAAAGTACCACCATCTGAAAGTCGCCCTTGGCGTACAGCTCCTCGAGCTTCTCAAGCTCCTTCTCCCGTCCTACGAACATGTTTTCCTTCCTTGTTATAATGCTTGTCTGCATAATGCGATCTAACATAATTACTTGCTACATCTTATCATGGACGGAAGACCGGCGAGCGGGGCCGATAGCCACGACTGCCACCATGGCCCACGCCAGTGAGTATCGGTCTTGGATTAGGCACCGGCCTTTGCGCCCGCGCCCGGGCATGGCCCTTGGCCGGACCTGGTCGAGGGTCTCTTCTCGAAGACGGCCCGCCAGATGCCACGCGGCATCCGGGTCTACAGTCTACAAATATACGCCCCGTAGGAACACGAGCGTCTCCTGCAGCCGGCCCCGGTGCTTGCGCTGGGTATGCCGAGCCGCGTATCTTTCGAAGTTGTCCAGGAAGTCCTCGGCGTCTCGCCTCATCTGCCTGCGGAGTTCCAGCCTGGCATCTGGCGTGAGCAGGCCAGCGAGCTTGGCCACATCGGTGCGGTGCTTACGCAGATCCCTGTCGTTGACGCGTAGGCCCTCATCATGCCTGCGGTTCAGGTCGATATGCGCGCGCATCTTGAGCGGAATGATGTGAATGGCATCCAGCATCGTCACGCCTGCCATGGGAATTGCGTTGTCGCGAATGAACTCGTAGCACTCATCGTCCAGGATGATGGCCGAGAGGCTCGACACCGTCTCGTCGAAGGGCAGAGGCGCGACCTCGCTCGCCTCGCTCGAGAGCGGGAAGTCCGGGCGCCGTGCGAAGAGCTCAATCTGCGCCGGGTAGCTGGCGATGTTCCGGCTACCCTCCGGCAGCCGGAAGCGGTAGTAGGTGCTCCTCCCGGTCGGGCGAGTCCCGGCCTCGTAGCCGCCCTCGGCGACGAATGCCCACAGGGCGCGGGCGAAGCCGGCGTTTGAGCCGTCGGCGACGACGACCACGTCGAGGTCATCGGTGGCCCTGAAGCTCTGCCCCGCCTCGTCGAAGAGGATGCTGCAGGCGCCGCCTCCGATCAGTACGTAATCGTCCGCGTGGGCCGACATGGCCCGCGCGAACCTCTCAACTCCCCTCACGACCGGCATATCCTCTCCCTCAGCTGGTCGACGGCATCCAGGAGCCGGATGTCATCGGTGTCCCTTTTCGAACACTCGACGTAGAGACTGAGCGCGTCTACGCTCCTCAGGCCGCTCGCGACGACGGAGACGTCAGACGGCGCATCTACGGGGTACGCCCACAGCTCGACCTCGAGCGGGCAAGGCTCGTACCAGGGGGCTTCGACCCAGGAGTCCCCCAAGGCGTCGCGAAACCTCTCCAGGCCGGCCTTGTCCATAGCGACGGTCGTCCTCTCATCATCGTGCGCGAGGTCCGAGAAGAACGCGAGGGCGGTCTTTCCCGCGAGCAGCGCGCCGGCATCGCCGAGGGTTGCCACATCGGGCCGGATGGCCATCCTGACCCTGCGCTCAACCGGGCTGGAGAGGTACCCCTCGAACCCGTCCAGCAGGTCCTTGACCGGATGGCCGGGGTTGCGCAGCACACGGCTCTTCCCCCGGCTCCTCACGAGGCCGGGCGCGATCGCCCGGATCTCGGAGAGGTACTTGCTCACGCTGGGACGGCTCCTTCCGCAGAGCGAGGCGAGCTCCCCAGCCGTGAGCCCGTCCCAGCGCCCGGAGATCAGGTTGAGCACGATGCGCTGTGCCTGCGCGGAGAGCGGGCGCGGCTCGGGCGCATCAAGCCCCGAGGAGACCTTGATGCCCATGAAGGGCAGGTACGCGTCAGCTGCGTCGCGGATGTAGGCGATACCCTCCGACTCGAGCGCCCGCATCATGCCACGATCCATGCCCTCCCAGCGTATGACCATGGGCCTCGCGCTCACGCGCCCGACGGCATAGGCCAAGTTGCGCGCGTCAATGACGGTCGGGGGCTCCTTGGCCACGGCTAGGGTAAAGCGGCCCTGCTCGCTTTCCCCGAGCTGGGCGGCGAGCACGTCGAAGAGCTCGAGGTACATTCTCGGCAGCTTTTGGGCAACGGGGTCTTCACTGGTCCTCAGGGGCAGGTTGACCTCGCCTATCGGCGCATTTAACATCACGATATATTACCCCAATCATTTCTGTTTCATTTTACTCATAAATCGAAATGAAAGTAAAGAGTTATTTGACAGTCAGGTAACCCAAAGCTCGGGATAGTCCTTGGGGCTTGGCAAGTCTGCGCTGGGGCAGGGACGCCCCTCAGAAGCAGCTCGGCGAGTCGAAGGGCTGCGTCGTCGCAGCTGGCTGTATGCTCATCGAGACCGATGGTCCCAGGAGCACCTCTCGTCTCGACGACATGCGTGGGCGCTCACGATGGGGGCGAGGATCTCGTGTGGGGCCGCGCATTCCGCAGGGACGTCAACGCCGCCTGGATAGGCGGAACATGGCCCTGCCTTCTCGCGATGGCCACAGGGGCATCCGTTGCATTTCCCGTGATCAACCTTGGGCGAAAAAGGCGTGATAGGGGACAAGAGAGAGGATTAGCGAGCCAGCACGCGGCGACATGCTACGAGATGACACCGCTGATGCCGTGAGCATGAAATCATGCGTCGATCTTGCGCAAGACACTCACCTCTCGGCAGCTTTGATGCGATTGCCTGCGTATTGCGTAACGTAGGGTCTCGAGACGATCGGTGTGTAAATGCGAGGCCGGCCGGCTCAGTTTGCTGCCTCGAGAGTCCCTACTCCGTCCCCATGAGGCGTAGGGCGTCCTGAGAGAACGTATCTCCCTGGCTGGCGGCAAGCTCATAAAAATAGCGGGCCTTAAGGGTATTTTGCTCAACGCCGTGGCCAAACTCGTACTTGATGCCAAGCTCTCGCAGCTTCTCAACGCTGCCCCGCAGTTTGCGCTTCGCCCAAGCGTAGCCCTGGCCGGCAGCCTTCCGGTACCAGCGGTAGGCCTCGGCATCGCTCTTCTCCACCCCGAGGCCCTCCTCGTGCATGAAGCCGAGCCAGCTCTGCGCCCGGGGATCCCCTTGGTCGGCCGCCATCCGGAACAGGCGACAGGCCTCGGCGTAGTCCTGCTCCACGTCACGACCCTTCTTGTGCATGAGGCCCAGGCTGCACTGCGCCCAGGCGTAGCCCTGGTCGGCGGCGAGCCGGTACAGATGACAGGCCTTGGCGTCGCTTTGCTCCGCGCCCCGACCCTCCTCGTACATGAAGCCGAGCCAGCTCTGCGCCCGAGGATCCCCTTGGTCGGCCGCCATCCGGAACAGGCGACAGGCCTCGGCGTAGTCCTGCTCCACGTCACGACCCTTCTTGTGCATGAGGCCCAGGCTGCACTGCGCCCAGGCGTAGCCCTGGTCGGCGGCGAGCCGGTACAGGCGGCAAGCCTCCGCGTGGTCCTTCTCCACGCCGCGCCCCTCCTCGTACATGAAGCCGAGCCAGCTCTGCGCCCAAGTGTTGCCCTGATTGGCTGCAATCTGGAACAGACGGCGTGCCTCGTCGTAGTCTTCCCTCTCATATGCGCGATGCCCCTCTCGGGTGACATCCATGACCTCGTCAGCACTTGCATCCATGGTGGTCCTCCCCACGTGTGCCTAAGGCAAAAGAGCGTGAGCTACGCACTCCATTGTATATCAATGCGGTAAGGTCTCTGCCTCGACGCTAAGGTCATCGTCAGGATCGAGCGTCCCGATCGGGTCTTCACACGTGTCGTGTATGCCATGGATCGATGGGCGCTCGCATGGGCGTGGACGCCTTTGGGATCTCTACGACCAGCCGGGTGACGCGGTTCCCTCTGCTGTCGCATGACCGCCCCCATCTGGTAGTCTATTGTTGCAAAGCAGGGAGAGGGTACCCTTGGTCTACCCGACCCTTTGCTTGGTAGGCGCTCCCATCGGGTAGTCATCCAGACGATATGGCCCGAGCCGAAGAAACGAAGTCCGTCTCTGACCGAAGCTTTGAAGGGGGCTTCTCATGAGCCAAGGTGGTCCCGTTGTCGCAGAACAGTGTCACGGCGACGGGAAAGGGGTCCCATGACCGTGTGCGGCGCCTATCCCCGCACTGGTGGCCACCCGGGACGATGACCGCTTGCACACCGGCGTCCGCAGGCGCTGAGCTTGGGATGCGGATGCTCGGGGTGACCCCTGCGCGGAAGATGGCGGAGTTGGTGGGGACTTCCCGCAGCCGTCCTCGTTCTTGCGACGCTATACTTATCTTGTCGGCACCGAGCGGCTATGCTGCATGCTCATGGCGCCTCTCTTACGGAGGATTCATATCGGGAATCCCAAAGAATACTGATGATGAGTGCTAAGATCAGGTATATGATATGTACAGTATCTGCACCATGCATGAAGGGAGAGGATATGGGTCCGGGTCGGGCGTTGTTCACTATGGCGAACCCAGCCGACTACAATACTTTTGACTCCATCACGGATAACCCCGATGTAGGTGACGAGCGTAACTTCCTTCAGGTCAGTCAAGAGGGTCAACGTGGTTGGTCGGACGTAGCGGTCATGGAAGAGGGTAAGACCTACTATGCTCGTATGTACGTTCATAACAACGCCAAGGCTCGACTAAACATGGTAGCCACCAATGTCCGAGCTAAGCTGAACATGCCCAACAAGAGTACCGTCTGGGGCAAGCAGTTTGAGATCAACGGCTTCCTCTCCTCAGATAATTCTCGTCCTAATGAGATCTGGGATAACATGGTACTCAAGAGTAACAAAGAGTTCCACGTCGAGATCCTTAGCGCCAAGTACTACAACAACATCCGGACAGAAGCCAGTAGCGGCTTTGATCTAAGCTTGGGTGACTTAATTACCCCTCATACTCCGGGTGCTCTGCTTGGTTACCGACAAATGGATGGTCGTATCCCCGGCTGTCTTGAATACTCCGGCTATGTCCTGGTCAAGTTCCGACCGGTCTTTCGTTAGGCCCTGGTAAGCTTTCGGTTTTTGCGCCTCCGAGCGACTCGAGAGGGTTGGGTGGTCAGTGCCACGCGTCGCGTCGTCGGCGAGGTGGTACACGCAGCCGGTGGGAGCGGTAGGGGATGACAGATCGTTTGTTCGTGATGGGTGCTCTTCTACGGCCTTCGATCTCGTCCGACCGGGGGTCGGCTGGGGGAGGGGGGTCTTGCATTCCATACCTGGGAGGCCTGCCGGGAACACGATGACAAAGAAGTACCATATATTTTGTGAAAGCTGATATAGAAGGTAGGTAAAGATGTTTCAGATTGACGATGGCCTACTAAAGGAATTGGGGTTAGATAGCCTGAGAGGGCAAGAACGGGAGGACTTTAAGGAATTTATGCGCGACACCCTGTGGGCCCGTGTGGGCGAAGAGCTGACGGATGGGTTGTCGGACAAACAGCTAGAGGAATTCGGTTACTTTATGGATGGCAACGTCGACGGCATGAAGTCGTGGCTAGCTCAGCATGCTCCAGGCTATCAGGAGGACGAGGCATACAAGCAGTTCAAAGCGGCGAACACTGATCTGAGCGAAGCCGATGTGCTTGGTAGCTATGGCTCGCTGCTATGGCTCCAAAAGACCAGGCCTGGTTACCCCCAAGTGGTGGAGCAGAAGATGGACGAGCTTAAAGCTGAAATCAAGTCTAATAAAGATGCCATCCTACAGGCATCCTCGCAGGCATAGGCTGCCGGCCTTGCCGTTACACAGCGTAGGGGCCAGACCTCTCCCTTTCTCTATGCTGCGGCTGAGGTGACTCGAGAGGCATCGGCGTTCCGCCCCCTCTGTTACATGAGGGAGTGCACAGGCGTGGGGCGCTGCGGGAAGAGGATGGGACGCCATCACACGCGCTCGGCAAGCCGTGCATGCTGACACAGGGCAAGAGGAGACGGCCGGTGGACGTCGCCAAGGCAAGGTAATCCGCGAGATTGCGGCAAGGCCGGTGGATGACAGCAGGGGTTGCGGTCGTATCCTCTCGATGCCCGCATCCGCTGCCTGCTCGTCTCTTTTCCGCCTCTCTGTTAGACCACCGTCGGCATGGCCAGCTCATCCCCCCAGTAGGACCAGAG
>ERZ772964.923-NODE-923-length-11456-cov-5.02465_pt1 | contig 11456 bp, 6 predicted proteins | sample MGYA00580675_ERZ772964 | MGnify/ENA primary metagenome ERZ772964 (study PRJEB29015, sample SAMEA2737941) | human oral metagenome | biome: human oral; feature: human-associated habitat; material: dental | place: China | collected 2139 ...
CCCGCCCCGCCCACCGAATAGTGGGCGGGGCGGGGGCCGGAAAAGCGGGGCCAGGGAGTCAGTGCGCGATGACGACCCGCAGGTTGCGGGGGCCGTGCACGCCGTTGACGCGCACCAGCTCGATGTCGCTGGTCGCCGAACCGCCCGCGATCCACGTCATCGGGCGCAGGGGGTTCTCGCCCAGGACATCGACCGCCTGCGGCACCGTGGGGACGATCGCCGAGCGTTCCAGCACCACCACGTGCGTGTCCGGCACCAGGGAGATCGCGCGGCGCCCCTGGTCGGGCTCGCCGTCCAGCACGATCGTGCCGGAGATCGAGATGCCGACGCGCGAGCGCGTCACCACAGCGTCGATGGCGTCCAGCTCCAGGGTGGGGATCGCCTTCTCCCGCGAGTCCTCGCGCACAGTGCGGCCCGACCGGGCGGCGGCCTTCTTGAAGGGCGCGTCCAGCCCGCTGGGGACCACGACGGAGCCCATGCCCTCCAGGAAGGAGTCGATGGCGTCGGCCACCTTGGCGTCGGTGGGCGCCAGGACCACCTTCGCCGAGTAGTCCTCGAGCTTCTCGATCATCTCCCCGACCACGGCGTCCGAGCCGGGGGCGTCCGCCGTGGAGCGGATGTAGTCCCGGGGGATGGGGCGCACGGGGCGGCCCTGCTGGGAGCGCCCGATCGCGTCGCGCGCACGGGCCAGAATCGCGGTCTTCGCGTCCATGGGAGCCATGTCAGTCCTCCGTGGTGTCGTCGTTCGTGCGGGTCGTCATGCCGTGCTCGCTGGCCAGCGGGATCCCCCGGGCGGGGGCGTCCCAGCGGGTCGACGAGGCATCCGAGTCCGGGTGGGTCCGCTTCCACCACTGGCGGAAGGTCTCCTTCGGCGCTGTGGGCAGATCCCGCGCCCCCGTCCACAACGAGGCGGGGAAGGGCAGGGCGCCGATGCGCCCCTTCTTGCCGCCGACGAGCCGCGTCGCCTTCACGGCCATGCCCGCCGCGGTCCATAGCTTCGCGTTCGACATGACGGGCGTGGCCGAGCCCATCGCCAGATCCCACACGTCGGGCAGCACGGCGTGCTTCTCGTCGACGGTGCGGGCCCGCAGGTGGATGAGGATCGTGGGGATCTCGATCTTGACGGGGCACACGTCGCCACACGCGCCGCACAGGGACGAGGCGAAGGGCAGGGTGTGCACCGGGTCGTCGTGGGCCATGCCCTGGGTGAGCTGGGGGGTGAGGATCGCGCCGATCGGCCCGGGGTACACGGAGCCGTAGGCGTGGCCGGAGGTGTGCTGGTACACGGGGCAGATGTTCATGCACGAGCCGCAGCGGATGCACGCCAGGGCCTGCCTGCCGATCGGGTCCGCCAGGGTCTTCGTGCGCCCGTTGTCCATGAGCACCAGGTGGAACTCCTGGGGGCCGTCGCCGGGCGTGACGCCCGTCCACATGGAGGTGTACGGGTTCATGCGCTCGCCGGTGGCGCTGCGCGGCAGCAGCTGCGAGAAGATCTCCACGTCCTGGAAGCGGGGGACCAGCTTCTCGATGCCCATCAGGGTGATGAGGGTGTCCGGCAGAGTCAGGCACATGCGGCCGTTGCCCTCGGACTCGAAGATGGACACGGTGCCCGTCTCCGCGATGCCCATGTTGGTTCCCGAGACCGCGACCTTGGCGTGCAGGAACTTCTTGCGCAGGTGCGCCCGGGCGACGCCGGTGAGCTCGGTCGGGTCGTCGGACAGGTCCTCGGGGGCGTCCTCCATGCGGTCCAGGAAGATGCCGCGCACCTCGGAGCGGTTGCGGTGGATGGCGGGGACCACGATGTGGCTGGGCATGTCGTCGGCCAGCTGGACGATCATCTCGGCCAGGTCCGTCTCGCGCGCGGAGATCCCCTGGTCCTTGAGGTACTCGTTGAGGTTCGTCTCCTGGGTGGCCATCGACTTGACCTTGACGACCTCGTCGACGCCCTTGGACTTGATGATGCCCGCGATGATGCGGTTCGCCTCGTGCTTGTCGCGCGCCCAGTGGACGATGCCCCCACGGGCGGTGACGTTGCGCTCGAACTCCAGGAGCAGTTCGGGCAGCCGCGATTCGACTTCGAACTTCACGGCCTCGGCGGCGTTGCGCAGGTCCTCCCAGTCCGGCATCTCCTCGACGCGCTGTCCGCGCTTCGTGCGGATCGTGCGCGTGGCGTGGCCCAGGTTGCGGCGCATCTGCGTGTTCGCCAGGGTCTTCTTCGCGCCCTCGGGGAAGGTGTGCCCCCAGCGCAGGGTGTCCTCGGGGATGTCGACGGTGGTGCGCCACCCGCCGGTGTGGACGTCGGAGGAGGCCGAGTCGGCGACTGCGGGCATCCCGATGAATGTTGCGGTCATTGTCAGATCACCTGGGCGCTTTCTGGGGCGAAGGAGATGTTCCCGAGGAACGGCTGGTCCTTGGTGGAGGCGAGGATCTCGGCGAGGTGCATGGGGCGGATGCCTGACTGGAGGCGCGACAGGCCGCCGCCCACGTGCATGAGGCAGGAGTAGTCGCCCATGACGAGGACCTCGGCGCGGGTCGACATGACGTTGGAGACCTTGTCGGCCAGCATCGACGTGGAGGTCTGCGCGTTCTTGATCGAGAACGTCCCGCCGAACCCGCAGCACACCTCGGCGTCGGGCAGGTCCACCAGGGTGAGGGCCTCGACGGCGCGCAGCAGGCGGTAGGGGCGGTCGCCGACCCGTGCGATGCGCAGGGAGTGGCAGGTGGGGTGGTAGGTGACGGTGTGCGGGAAGTACGCGCCCACGTCCTCCATGCCCAGCACGTCGGTGATGAGCTCGGTGAGGTCGTAGGTGTGGGCGGCGATCTGGGCGGAGCGCTTGGCCAGTTCGTGGTCGCCGACGTGCTCGGCGACGACGCGCTGCTCGTGGCGGGCCGCGCCGGTGCAGGACCCGGAGGGGACCACGATCGCGTCCCACTGGCCGTCGAGCACGGGTTCGAACGCTTTCACGTGGTTGCGGGTGATCTTCGCCGCGTCTTCGAAGTAACCGGTGTTGGCGTGCATTTGCCCGCAGCAGACCTGGCCTTCGGGGAACACGACTTCGTGCCCGAGGCGCTCGAGGAGTGTGACGGTGGCCTGCGCGGCTTGTGGGAACATGACGTCCGCAAGACACGTGGCGAACAGGGCGATGCGCATAGGGTGTCCTTCCTCGGAGGGGCGTGGTGCCGCCAGCATATGCGTGGGTCAGAGGTCCCACCACGCCTTTGTCGTGGCATTTCCGCCTGAATGGCGGGAACGGCGGATCCGTGCCGGAAAGTCCCTGCCGCCGACTGCTTCCCCGGGGTCGGATCCACTGTCGCGGACCCGTTCGCGGGGAGGACTTAGCCAAGGCGGTGCTTGCGTTTATCACTGGGCTGCTGCCGCGCGGGGCGGGGGTGTTGGTGGTGTGCGCTGGTGGTGGGGGTCAGCGGGGTGCGGTCGCGGTGAGGTTGGTGTCGGTCTTGGTGAGCATGAGTGCGGGGGCGATGAGTGCGGGCCTGTCGGGGGCACTGCCGGTGGGGTCCATGTACTGGCCGGTGGTGAGGTCGATGAGCACGGAGTTGCCGATGGCCAGGACCCGCCCGTCGTCGCTGACGGACAGCTGGTCCTGGAGCTCGCCCCCCGAATCGCCCAGGGTGAACGCCCGCTGTTCGTCGTCGCCGGTCAGGTCGAGGATCGTGGTGGCCCCGTCGGGGGCCTGGTACTCGATGTGCCCGCAGTCGGCGGGCGTGAGGACGCCGCGCGTGGCGGAGGCGTCGGAGTCGCGGTAGTAGGCGGTGGCCTGGGCCAGTGTCGGCTCCTGGCCCCAGACGGGCACGCTGGCGTCGGAGCACTCGTGCTTGGAGCGGGTGGACATGGGCCAGTGGGCGGCGTCGAACGCCTCGACCGGGGTGCCGTCCGCTGCGAGTGCCCTGATCTGGGAGTCGCCCTCGCAGGCGACCAGCCACCCGTCCGCAGCGGGCGCGCGCCAGCACCCCTGCGCCGGCTCGAAGGAGGAGGTCTTGACCTGCCCGGTGGCGGCGTTGAGGAACACGTTCGATGTCGAGGTCCTGCCCAGCCAGATCCAGTCGTGCCCTGTGGATGCGGCGCTGCCCCACATGTCGGTGCCGATCAGGCCGGTGGGGGTCTCCCACATAACGGTGCCGTCCGCCCTGCGCCCCGAGCACCCGCCCGTGCTCTTGTCGCAGGCCACGAGCACCAGGCCCGCCGTGACGCGCAGCTCTTTGTCCGCATGCCCCTCGGCCTCTTCGCGCATCCACGTCAAGGACACGATCTGGCCCGTGTCGGCGTTGACCGCGTAGTGGCCGACGAACAGGGTGCTGCCCACCCACGTGCTCTTCCGCTCGTCCCCGATGTCGGGGCTGTCGCGGTTCTGGACGGTGTGGGACCACAATTGGCGGGGCGCGCCCCCGCCCACGTCCCAGCCCTTGACCGTGCCCTGCCACAGGTTCGTCCTCTCCAGGGTCACCAGAACGCTCCCATTCGGCGAGACGCGGACGAACTGGTCGTCGCCCCCATCGGCTGGGGGGAAGTCGAGGCCCCACGCCCTCTGCGAGCCGTTGAGCCACTGGCCCGACGGCACGACGGCGTCATCGGGGCGCACCACCGCCCCCGCCACCTCCCAGGGAACGGAATCCGTCTCCACGATGTCGGATTCCTGGCGCGAAGGGTCCGACTGCCGCCAATCGGAGGACGAGGAGGACTGCCTGGAATGCAGGTCGTAGAACATGAGCGCGAACATTATCACGACGATGACCAGCGCGATGACGTCCTTCAAAGAGCACAACGGCCTGCCAGCCCCCGCCGCACCGGGCGACTGCGCCGTCAACAGCGCGCCCTCCGCGGGCGCGACCGCGCCCCCATACGGAGCCGGACCCGGAACGGAACCGGATCCAGGCGGTACCGCCCCCGACCAAGAACGTGAGATCGGCGTGGCCCGCGGCGGAGGGAGGACGACCCGCTCGGAGGGCGAACGCCCTCCCCCGGCCCGCCCTGCTCCCAGGACTCCTCACGCCGCCCATCCGGTGAAGCACTCATCGCCGACGCCTTCCTCGTGCTGCGCGGATCCGGTCCGCTCGGAAAACTGCCTCGCACTCATAGGCTACATCGGGCGCGCGCGGCGCTGCGGGGCCGGTCCACAGGGCACGAGGCGGGGGCGGGTCCGGGCGCAGGGTGGGCTCGGGCGCTCCTTGTGTCCGCCGGTCACGGGGCGTCAGCGCGCGAAGCCCTCCATGTAGGCCGGGCGAAGCGCGAAGGCCTGCACCATCAGCGGGCCGCCGGTGAGGAACGTGCCCTTGCGGACAGGGGACGCGTCCACTGTGAGCAGGACCTCGCCTCCGCCGCCGTCGAGGGGATCCCGGCGGAGCGTGAGGGGGGCCTCGGAATCGGCGGGGACGTCCAGTGTGAAGACGTTCTGGGCGTCGACGGTGAAACGGGATGCCTGGCTATCGGGGTCGGTCAGTGGGACGGTGAACAGCGGCCGCGTGGTCCCGGTGCCCAAGTCCGTGCTGTACACCTCGCCGTACGAGGTCACGAAGGTGTACACCGATCCCGATAGGTGCCCGACCAGCCAATCGAGGTGCCCGGGGGAGAACGCGATGGGCGATCCGTCGTCCCCGGCCATGGGGACCAGGTCGCGCGTCCCGTTGGTGGTGTCCCAGACCTGCAGCACGGGTTCGCCCGCGGTGGGGTCCTGCCCGTTGTCGGGATTCGCCCCCGGGTACGTCTTGTGGAATGTCGGCACGTAGATCTTGCCGTCGTAGCAGGGCGCCTCGTTCTGGGGGGTGTCCAGCCCCTCGTCCATCGGCGCGATGCCGACGATGGTGGCCTGGGGGTCATCATGCGGGTCCACGCGGATGAGCATGTCCGCGGGGCCCTGGCCATCCGGACGGGTGTCCGCCTGGAGGCCCGAGGCGTCCAACTGGGTGGGCAGGGACCCGTTCCCGGGGAAGCGCGTCGATGTCATGGAGTAAAGGTGGCCGTCGCAGACGGAGTTGAAGGGGTGCATGCCTGGGATCGGCGCGAATGCGCTGCCGCCGTCAGCGGTGACCGCCACCGCGTCCTGTTGGTCGCCGTCGATGTAGAAGGCGAGCGAGGCCGCGCCGTCGTCGATCGAGTACCGGCTGAGCTCGTGGCGCTCGTCCTTGCCGCGCGGGACGCTGGTCGTCCCGCTGTCGGACACCGCGACCTCGGCCCCCGAAGTCCCGTAGTGGAGGCCGGAGGCGTTCCACACCAGTCCGGCGTCGATCATGGCGCCCACGTCGACGCTGTTCCCAGTCCCCGCCCCGTCGACCAGCAGCAGGCGGCCGACTCCGGTGCTGTACGCGTCGGCGCCGACTCCGGGGGAGTTCCCGATGCGTAGCGCCAGAACCGAGTCCGCCGTCGTCGCGCGGTCCTGGCCGACCTCGGGGAATGCCGTGCTCGACGAGCACCCCGGCAGGGCGCAGGCGCACACGAGCACGAGGGCAGCGATGCCCGCTGATGGCGCCGAGAGGGCGCGGGGGGACTGGGACAGCATCAGCGCCTCCTAGAGGTTCGCGTAGGTGCAGGCGAGTGGCCCTTCCACGATGTCGTGGGGGTACACGCCGGGGCCGCTGCTGCTGTCAGTATCTACTCCGGCTCCGTGCTCGTGTGCGTACCGGGCGAGCTGTGAGCAGTTCTGCATCCGCGGATTCTTCGACTTGTTGAAAGCAGAATCCAGACTGTGGCTGTAACCGCGTGGATTGTTGTGGGCGTGATCGGCTGCGGCGTCCTGTGTCGCTTGTGGAACATGGTAGTAGATTCCTCCGGGGTGGTCCCGTTTTCCGATGCCCAGTCGCTGGCTGCGTGGATCGGTTCGTCTCCGGAGGCTCCAGGGGTGATCTGGAGGAATTGAGCGATGGTGTCTTCGGGTGTCGCGACTGCTGGCGTTGAAAGTGCGAAAGCGAGCGCAGTGGGAAGAACACCGATTGAAAGTGTGCGGAACTGGCGTGTCACGACCCGCGTTTGGACGATGCCCTCAGTACTGGCTGGCGGCCAGCCAGGCGGCCAGGAGGGCCGGCGCGTCCGCCTCCCACGTCCCGTCGAAACGGCGGCTCCCCTGGTGGGTGGCCGCCTCCATACCGCCCAGCAGCCGGGCGGCGAACGGCGCGCCCGCGGCCACGGCCCACGCCCGGTCCCGCTCGAGGGCGGGGGAGGCGAGCACGCTCGGCCCCGCGTCGAGGACGCGCTGGCACCAGCGCCCCACGACGCCGCGGACCTGGGACGGCCCGGAGGCGCCCGGCTCGTCCCCCGGGCGCGGCGCGCCTCGCCCCTCGGGCAGAGTCCCCGCCCAGGAGCGGGTGACGCGGTCGAGGCCGGGCCACCACACGCCCCCCAGGTCGTCCGGCACGTGGATGGCTCCCTCGCGCGCGGTCATGCCCAGCAGCTCCCCGCCCAGGACCAGGCAGCGCACGCGCGCGCCCACAGCCAGCCCGAACAGCTCGGTCGCCAGGCCCGCGCCCAGCGCCCGGGCCGCCCCCCTCAGCGCCAGGGAGCGGCCCGCGACCACCAGGCCGCGCCGGTCGCCCCCGCCGACTGGGCCCTCGACGACCTCGAATGGGTCGGGCACGCCCTCCCAACCGGTGTGGGCGGCGCCCATCGAGGCGCGGACCGCGGCCCCCGCGCTGAGGCGGCCGTCGTCCCGGGCGCTGGCCCGCGCGACGAGCAGCCGGTGGCGCGACAATTGCCGGATCGGGGCGCTGAGCTCCCGCCAGACGGGCTCGGCCGCGTACGCGGTGGGGATGGACGAGGCGTCCCCCGGGCGCACGCGCGCCACCGACCACGTCGCCCCCGAGGAGTCGGCGAAGACCGCTTGTGCCCCGGCGAACCCCGACGCCGTCAGGACCGGTTCGGCGTAAAGGGGGGTGAGGGACAGGCCGCCGACCTCCCTGTACCCCTGGCGGGCGCGGCCGAGGAGCCCGGGGTCGGCGGGGGCGCCGGGACGGGTCAGGAGGTGCAGGTTGAGGGCGGCCGAGGCGAATGCCGCGGCGCGCGGGGCGGGGGCTGCGCCCAGGGAGGAGAGGAACGCGGTGAGCGCCCGGTCGGCGGTGACGAACCCGTGGAGGCGCAGGGCGTGGAGGTCCTTGGCGACCATCGACCGGTGCAGGGAGCCCATGCGCGAGGCGCCCGCCTGCAGGATCTCGCCGAGGTGGCCCAGGACCGCGTCGGCGGTGGCGCGCTGGGCGCCGCTGAGGGGCGCGCCCCCCGTCGCCCCGCCGCCTCCGCTTCCCACTGCTCCGCCGTCCGTTCCTCCGCCGCTGCCGCCCGGCGCCGCAGGGCTCCCGGTCCCCGAGCGGGGGGCGTGTGCCCCGGCGGGCGCCTCCCCGGGCGTTGGCCCGACCTCCAGGGACAGGGCCACCACCGCGCGGTGGGCGCAGCGGGGGGCCAACAGGCAGTCGCAGACGATCTGGTCGTCCTCGGTGAGGACCCCTGCTCCGGCCAGGCGCACGCTGGCGCCCGCCACCTGGGTCGTGGGCCCCACCTCGACCCCGTCGGCCAGGTAGGCGTCCGCGCGTTTGCGCACCCGGGGGGCCAGGGCGTCGACGATCCTGGCCAGCAGGGCCGGACTGATCCGCGTCATGGCGCCTCCCTCACGACGGCCCCCACCCAGCGTGCCAGGTCCAGGGGGGACAGCGCCGCCACGCGCATGCCCGCCGCGGCCACCCGGGCGGCGACTCCCGCGTTGTACACGCCCTCCCCCGAGTCGTTGAGGGCCGCGCACCCCAGCAGGACCGCGCCCGAGGCGCGCATCGCCTCGACCTCCCCGACCAGGGCGTCCACGGAACCGAACTCCTCGAAGTCGGAGACCACGACCACCAGGGTCCGCGAGGGGACGCGCAGGCGCGAGCGCGCCACCCGCATCGCCCCCGCGATGTCCGTGCCGCCCCCGATCTCCACCTCCAGCAGCAGCGACAAGGGATCGTCCACACGGCCCGAGAAGTCGATGACCTCCGAGCTGAACGCCAGGAAGTCCACCGACAGGCACCCCGACTGCGCCAGGACGGCGGCCGTCAGCGCGCTGTAGACCACGGACTGCGACATCGAGCCCGACACGTCGACCAGGAGGACGAGGCGCCAATCGACCTGGCGGGCCCGGGTCGCGTGGAACACCGGGTGCACGGGGACCACCTGGGGGCGCCCATCGACGGCGGCCACGTGGCGCAGGTTCGCGCGCAGCGTCCGGGGGAGGTCGAGGCGCCCATTGGGACGCCGCGTCGGAGCGGCCGACGCCAAGGCGCTGAGGGCAGGGCGCATCCGCACCGCCAGCTCCTCGGCCAGCTCCCGGGTGAGGCGGGCGACCAGGGGCCGCAGCTTCGCCAGGCGCGCCTCGGGCAGCGCCCCCACCAGGGACAGGGCGGTGGTGAGCAGCTCCACGGAGGGGCGCACCGAATCGGGGTCGAGGCGCTCCAGGACGTCGCCCCGCCCCCGCTGCGCGGCCTCCCCGAAGATCTCCTCGACCTCGCCGCGCCCGAACAGGGCCTCGATCTCCTGCTCCCACTGGCGCACGCCCAACTGGGAGGGGCCGATGCCCGCACTGCGCGACTGCTCGTCGAGGGCGTCGGCGCGGGGCCGCCCGTAGAGCTCGTCGAGCGCCGAGGCGAGGCGGAGCTCGCGGGGGCCCTCGTCCCCCCGGCGGAGGCCAAGGACGAGGCGCCACCGCTGCGGCGGAGTGAAAACGAGGTCCGCCAGGCCCAGCGCCTCCAGGCGCGCCCGGGCCCCGGCGTCGTGGCGGGCCACGGCGACCGTGTCATCGGGGGAGAGCACCAGGGCGCGCCCCTGCCCCAGGGAGGGCGCCAGGTCGACGAGCAGCCTCTCCCGCGCCTCCTCGTCCAGGACGTCGAAGCCGCCGCGCAGCGCGGGCAGCAGCGCCGTGAACGTGTCGTCGGGCATGGATCCCACCCGGTCGACGAGGGCGAGGGCGGCGGGAGCGGTGTCGAAACGCGGGCCGGCGGCGGCGAGCAGGCCGGCGATCCTGCGGCGCAGGGCCGAGCGCGCCCGCGCCGTCGGGGCGTCCAACCACGAGGCGATCCGCGAGGCGGCCCCCTCCTGGTCGATGAGGAGCCCGGCGGCCGCGCCCTGCATGAGCGGGGAGCCCACTGCGGCCAGGCGGCGCAGCGCGTGGTCCAGGGAGAGCCCCTGGGGCGCCCCGGCCGAGGCGAAGGCCGCCAGCGCCGAGGCGTCGGCCACGTCGTCCGAGCCCTCGATGCCCCGGATCTCGCGCAGCGCAGCCGATGCGAGGAGCGCGCCCAACTCCTCGCTCCGCTCGCGGCACCGCGCGGGCAGCAGGGAGGAGGCGGGGATGTGGCAGCGCGACACGTCGGCCAGGGCAGTCCCCAGGGCGACCGCGTCGGCGAAGCCAACGGTCGACGCCATCGCCTGGGCGGCGGCGAGCGCCCGCTCCACGGCGGAGGGGCAGGCGCAGGCGGCGGCCTCGCGCAGCACGGCGACCACGTTGGCGGGATCCTCCGCCTCCCGCGTGAGCAGGGCCGTGCGCGCCACCTGTTCGGGGGTGAGCCCCCGGGAGGAAGCGAGTTCGATGCTGGCGTCCGTGGCCGCGCTCCACGACACGTCCCACGGCTCCGCCAGCGCCTCGGCGCCCCGGGTGGTCGCCGCCGCGAGCGGCCGGCCGTAGGCGATGCCCCCGGCGCACAGGCGGCGCAGGAGCACCGAGCGGGCCAGGTCCGCCCCACCCCGGCCCGGGGTGAGGGTCAAGCGCTTGCCTCCGGCGGTGGGCAGGCCCGCGGAGGCCAGCTCCGAGGCGACCGCCTCCCGTAACGGCGAGGCGGGCACGCCCGGCGCGGGCCGTCCCGTCCGGGTGCCCACCAGGACCTGCTCCAGGGCGTCGGCCACCGCGCGCCCGCGCCCCAGCACCTCCCCCTGCGCCAGGACGCTGGTCACCGCCTCGATGAGCTCGCGCCGCGAGGGGGCGGCCAGTCCCCGGAGCGCCGCCAGGTCCAGCGCGAGCCGCGCCGTCTCGGCCGCCTCCCCGGGGCCGGCGGGGAACCCGGCCGCGCGCAGGGCCCGCGTGATGGAGGTGATGACCTCGACGGCGCCGGACTCGAGGGCGGCGGGATCCAGGCCGGATTCGAGGACCAGCTGGCGCCACCCGGGGTCGCGGATGCCCGAGGGGTACCCGGAGCGGGAGTCCAGGTGCTCGAAGGAGTACCCCACCAGGGCGGCGCGGACGTCGGCGGTTCCGGGCAGGGCGCCGGCCCCGTCCGCCCCGGGTTCGAGTAGGGCGGGGGCGTGGAAGGCGCCGACCAGGGCCGCCACTTTGCGCCCGCTCCCGACCAGAGCGGCCACGGCGGCGCGCATCCACTCCTCGCGCGCCGCGGTCCGGGCGTCGACGGCCCCCTCGTCGGCGCGCATCGCCCACCCGTTGGCCAGGGCGGCCATGCGGATCTGCTCGGGGGACGAGGCGGGCGCCCGCGCCTCGACGAGC
>ERZ772964.924-NODE-924-length-11424-cov-4.41912_pt1 | contig 11424 bp, 11 predicted proteins | sample MGYA00580675_ERZ772964 | MGnify/ENA primary metagenome ERZ772964 (study PRJEB29015, sample SAMEA2737941) | human oral metagenome | biome: human oral; feature: human-associated habitat; material: dental | place: China | collected 2139 ...
GCAATTTCTGGTCTGCATAACCCGCCCCACCTAGGTAACCGTGGTGGGGCGGGTTTCTTGTTTCCCGCTTTACGACGCCTAAAGCACCCCGCCGGGCCCGATGCTACGCCGCATCCTCCGTGTCTTCCGCATCTAACTCTGGCTCATCATCCTGTGGAACCCGCGAAGTTAATAACAAACCATCCATATCAAACAGCGGGCGCGACTGCGGACCCGTCATCCGAATATTGAAACCCTGCTCCCGCTCATGGCAACTATGCACCAACGTGAACGAACCCACAGTGATAGTCCCATCAATCCGGGCCCAAAGATTATCAAGCACCACCGGGGAAACAATCCCCACATATAACCCAGTCGACACCTCGGAAAAGAACCGAGTGAGAAACCCCCGCACATGATCGGGAATCGCCGTACAACTAATAACAGCAAACATCACATTCCCCTAACCTGCGACTAGGCATACTGGGTATGCCCAGCAACCTCACGATTACGACCACCAATAAGCCGGTCATCATTCCGCGCCGGAAGATAGGGGGTCAAAATCGTCATGAGAATCTGGAGCATCTCTTCAAGAATCTTGTTCTTCACAATAAGTTTCCGCAGATCACTACGGACCAGTGTCGCATAGTTATCCGAACGAGCATGCTTAAACGCCAAGGGAATCGATATATCCGGCTTATACATATCAGCCAGGTCAAAAAGCAACGAACGAATATCACCCCGGTGAATGATCCCCAACGCCGGATTCACACCAATTGCGGAACAGGCAGCCGCCGCACAACCATAGAGAATAGAATTCGCCAGATTGAGGGATTGATTGATCGGATCCGGCGACTCGGTGTTGCGCTTGAAATCCTTGATCTTATAGCGGGCAGCCACCTGCTTATAGGTTTGGCGCATAAGCCGCCCCTCAAGCCCCCGCATGGTGGCTATGGACGCATTAGTAGGCATGACCTCAATGCCTAACTGTTTCCGATAAAGAATGACAGCGGCCTTCCGCTGGTGAGCCTCATTAGCCACCAGCCGTGCCTGGGCGATTGCCCACCGGGCCGACGACGTGAGTGGCGTCGCCAGGCTATAAGCTGGAACCCCACCGCCGCCACAATACAAAATTGCTGTGCCGGCCCGGGCACACGATGTCGCCGCCGGTTGACTAATGCTGGTTCCCGGACCCAACATCAATACTCCCAACCCAGCCACCGGAAGCTGGATACGAATCCGCTTAGGGGAATTACTGGGATAATCCCCACGTTGACGTGCAATAACACCCGTACGATCCTGCCGCACCTGACAATACTCCAGGTAAAGGTACGAAACCCGATCCTCCAACCGCACCTGGTCTTTTGTCGGGATTGTCGAGAACGCTAGGGCTTCCTCGGAATAGGCCATCAGCTCTCCTTAACGGGTATGAGCCCAAGCCGCTGATCGTAGAACCTGCTGGCATTTTCTACCACCTTGTAGCGGCATAGGATGGATGAATTACTGGTAATGTCTGTGGCCTCGCTGGTCATCGCCTTATAGCTGCTGGTGTCTGGGATTTCCACGACCGCCCGCAGCGCCTCCCGAATAGCTTCGGCATCATGCCATTTGATGCTGTTGAGGTCCGCAATGCTTCCCGTCCAGGCGCCGGGAATCGTCCCGGTCGGGTCATGCAGGATTGCGGGAATGGTGATCCGGTCGATGAGTCGGGTGGCGGTCTCGGCGAGCTCATCTTTATGAGTGATGGTGAAAAAATCGGTGTTTGTTGCATCGTCGGCAAGCACCGTGGAGAAATCAATGCGAGCATTATTACCGGCGTTGATCTTGTGGATAAGCTCGGCGATCTCGTCCATGCCGCTCGCATTATCGTCTTCGTCGTCGTTCAGGGTGGTAAACAGTTCGGTGAGCCCCATGGACGATTGATTGATAAAATCCTGGATTTGGTCGGGAAAGCGCAGCGGCTTCTTCCCATCAACCTCATCAAGCACAGCAATCCAATGGGCCACCCGGTCGAGTTGCGCCGCAAAATACGGCTTGGTCTGCCACTCCTTAGGATTATCGATGGCGGCAATGGAAATGGTTTTATGCGCTAGCCCAGGCACCCGATCCGCCCGGGCAGCATCGTCGCGGCGCCAAAGCCGCCCGGCCCGCTGAATGAGCGACTCCGCCGGGCAAAGCTCGGTGCGGAGCACATCAAGGTCGATATCCAGCGACGCCTCTATCGCCTGAGTACCAACCACAAGCACGGTCGTTGCCGCGCCATTCTTACCGATACTTTGTTCGAGTTCCTCGGCATTCCGTCGCCGATGCTCGGCGGTCATGCGCGAATGCAACAACACCGGGTTCTCATGATCGAATGCCTGCACGATTGCCTGCGCCCGGTCCACAGTGTTGCAAATTATTCCGATGCGAGCCTGCGGATACGCCTGGCGTTGGGCCTGAATCCACCGAATATGGCTGTCCACCAACTGGTCGTAAGGAACCGGGTCAACAGTGAGATCAATGGTGTAAGGCTCCGTCGGTATTACCACGGGAGGCGCGTCCGTGGCCGGAGCCGAGTCGATCTCGTCCCCCGACCGGGGAAGCCACGTGGTGAAGCTAGGGAAGCGCGCCGGGTCGCTGTCGTGCTTGCTGTAGGCCTGCTTGAATTTTTCCTGCTGCCACGCCGGCATAGTTGCGGTGAGGAAAGTAATGGGGGTGTGGGTGGCAGCCCACCAATGCAGCAAGTCTTCGAGCAGCTCGGATTGGTAGGCATCCAGGGTGTGCACCTCGTCAATGACCACATGAGCGTTGGCGAGGGCCAGGAGCCGTAGGTGATTGAACTTGGTGGGCAGCGATCCTAGAATCGCCTGGTCAACGGTGCCAACGCAGACCGGTGCCAGGAGCCGCGAGGCCCCGGACTTCACAAACTCGGTGGGGAACAGGCCGCCGTTATCTTGATAATTATCTCCCACCATCACGTCGGACACCGAAATGTTCTGGGAATAGAAATCTTCCGTGATTGCTAAGCCATGAGCCAACGATGCGACATTGGTGGTGCCCTTAAAGGCTTTCTGCACTCGACGCATGATGGCGTTTGTGGTGGCCTGGGTGGGGAGCAGGAAAATCAGGCGCTCGTTCCGGGTGGCGTGCCGCAGCAGTGCCGCCTCGGTCTTGCCGGAACCCGTGGCCGCCATGACGTTCCACAGTCCGTCGTCCTGCTCCAGTGCCGCTGCCTGCGCGAAGCGGGGTGGGAAGCCGTCGAGAATGTCTGCGCGTGCGGCCTCCCGCGTGGGCCAATTCTGGTAAAGCCCCACGGTTTTCTTGATGATCTCCACTGACTCGGCCGCCCGATGCGCCACCCATTGTTTCGGGTCTGCCAGGTTAATGATCCCCTCGGCCATCTCGCGTTGCGCGGTTTGCGTCCAGTCCAATTGCGAGGCGATGCGGTCGGCCAGCACGACAAGGCCGGAGATGAGCACGGTCACTGTAGGGGAGACGTGATCGGGGAGTTCATCTCGACTCATCCCTACCCCGAGTTCCACCTGTGTTATGAGAGCTTTATGGATCTTGCCCCACGGGGTGGCATCGAAAATTTGTTTGATTTTAGTGATCTTGAGATCGGTTGCTCTCGTGGGATTAAACGCGGCAAATTTTCCGTGATGCCCCACCAATGCCAGCGCTAGCCAAGAATCCGCTGCATCCATATCGGTTTCGATATCTTCATCCAGGATGATTGCGGAATGATTCTCATGCCGTCGCATAGCTCGTGTTTCCGAGAAATAGCTCATGTAATCCGGGCTCACCGTAAGTCCGTGCCGCCGGAGGTTTTCCCGAATCGCCGTAAAAGTCTCCCCCTGTTGCTTGTTTTGTTGCTGGAAATGTGGATTGGCTTTCCCAATGTCATGCAGGCCCGCCACGAGCATTAAGAGCTTGTCGACGTGTTCCCCTAGCTCGTCGACAAGCAGGGAGCGTAACCCCGGACGCAACCAGCGATGATACAGTTCACCCATAACTGCGCTGGTGTCTAATAGGTGCCCTAGCAGTGGGTAGGGTGTTTCGAGCCCCCGCTCTTTGGCCCACACCACATTCATATCCACACCCAGCGGCGACATTATGCGGCCCTTCTCGCGGTGAGGAGTCCGCAACCATAGGCTTTTGCGCGGCCTATGCCGGCATGCATGATGTGCTCCAATGCTTGGCTGTTGGTCACTACCCCCATGCAATCAAAAGTATCAATTTGCAGAGCCCTGGAAACCTTAGGGACTTGTAATACTTGCCTATTATGATTGAGGAATTCTATCCCTTGCAATGCTGTGGATAGTTTATATGCTACATGCTTTTCCGCTGGATTTAATCCGGTTTCCGCATCAAGCGGCTGCAGTGCAATAGGGGTGATCACTTCTCGTTTTCTACCGTTTGTTTCGATGGTTCGGCGGGTAACCGTATTCAGTGCTAGCCGGAAGATTATGGGAGTTCCATTTTCGTACGAAGGGTATTCCACCTGTTTCGTTTCTATCACCCCTTCCAAGTCTGGTGCAACCACATCGCAATCCGATTGCACCAGGAAATATGGTGCTTGACCTGGTATGAATTCATATCGAAAGAGAATATTATTTCTGGAGCGCGCTTGATTATCCTCAAAATCCGGAAATAGTCCCATCACTGCCCGGTGCCGAAACTCGGGATCATCCACTCGCCACCGCTGGGTCTTTTCCGGTTTTCGCGCTAGGGCAACATGGACCGGAAACTTGGTCAAATAAGTCATAAATGACATGTGAGATGCATCTCCTTATCTCGCACTGGGGCTTGGAAAGAAATGATGTCAACGGGGGTAAATACCTCTGTGCAATTTTCTCTTGACTAGCAGTGTATCAGACGGTTAACGTTAAGGATAGAATTATTTTATTTTTGGTGTTGAGGAGTTGCCCATGGGTCCTATGCCGCTCACGGAGGTAAAATTTATTAGGACTTTTTTACGGGATGAGCCTGTCGATATGACGGTTGAAGAGGTTCTCAAGCATGCAACTGACCCAGATTTCCGACTAAACCTTGATGTTTCCGGCATGGAATTCATGTCGATTATTCGGCTTCTTTCGCATATTGGTGCCCGTATGCTGCAGAAGGATGATTCTCTTCACCGGAAACGTAGAAAGAAGCCGTTGCCAGATGGGCTTATTGTGGAAACCCTGGCGGAGCTGGAAGCGGATCGGCCGCTTTATGGTGGTAAACAGAATTTTTTCCAGATCCCGGATTCAAAAGGGGTGGTTGGCAGGGGAAAACAGCCTACCTCTAAGCTATCGCCCACGGCTCCGGGGGATAATTCGCAGGCCTATTGGGATCGTGATAAACACAAGCCTGTAACCCTTTCGGCCGAGGAGGCCATGCGGCAAATACTGATTTTCAGCATGTATTCTTCGGCTGGAAATAATAAGTTTGAGAACCGTAAATGCCAGAATGGTTCCCCGGGAATCCGATTTCTTGGTGCCGGCAATACTGCGACCGAAGTGATGGTGCAGTCGAAAAATTTGTGGGATAGTCTGCTATGTTCCATTCCAGCAACTTGGGTGGCTGGATCCGGTATGCCTGCCTGGGCAGATCCAATGGGGGAGCAGTCGAAAACTGATACCGGCATGCATCCATTGTGGCAAGCTTCTTGGATGCCTAATGGTGTGAGCGGTTATTGGGAGGGTGGGGAGCTAGTCGGTGTGGGGGTTGGCGGGGTACCGCCACAATATTTGGGGTCGTTCTCTAAAGTGTGGAGCCCCTATGGCGATAAGGACGCTAAGGAATCTTATAAAACGTGGTTTAAGCAGCGGGACACGGAAGACCCGTTCTACCTGTACATACGGGATTCCAAAACAAATGATCCCAAGGCAAAGCGGTTGGATCTCAGCAAGGATCTCATTCAGCTCGCTGTGGAATGGGCTCGGGAGGGGACTATTTCCAAGCTTGATAGCCTCATGGCGGGGCGGGTAGCGGCCCCTAATTTTAAGCATGACAAGCTGTTATTTGCGCGACATCAGATTGGCGGTAATGCCTCGACACCGGTTATTCGGGAATCAGTTACCACCAATACCGCATCGTCGCTGTGGTGCCTTGACCAGGATTCGGAGGTGCAAGACCGGATTATTGGCCAGGCGGAGTTTATCGATACCCTCAAACAGCGGGTTTGCGCACCATTTCGCAGGCAAAGCGATAAGGACCATCCCACCTTTGATGATCTCGCGGATCTTCGCCCCATGATGGAAACGGAGTTTTGGCGCCGCATCACTCCCGTGTATGAGGAAGTGATTAGTACCGCACAAGCGGCAGATTTTAATGTGGTGGAGCTGTATGAAAAAGGGGTAGCCGCCACCATTGCCGCACTTGATGCAGTTATTGATCCGTATTTGCTGCAGAACCCTAAGCGAAACATCAATGTCAAAGAGCGGACAATACGCTTCCTTTATGCACTACTCAAGGATAAGAAAGGTCAGTAATGTCAGAGCTCAATATTTATCACTTCGTGCAACACATTATTTGTCAAGCAAAGCGGAAACAAGAATCGCGGGATTCCCAGGCGGTAAGGGAAATAGCTGCGCTTCGCTCGGGAATGTCCATCACCACGGAATATCGGGCCTATCCCTATGTTTTGCCATATCTTGGTAATGCTTCGCAGCGGGAGCGTATGGTTGCGTTGCGTTGTGCCGCCATGATTGCGGAATATGCTGATCTGGGTGCTGATTCGGATGATGCGTCGCCGTTGCGGTTTGGCGTCTGGGCGAATCATCTTGCTCGGAAGATCGGTGATGATGATTCGGTGGATGGCATGATCGCTTCTCGCCTGGAGTATTTGCATACGCAAGATGTAGAGGAAGCCATCACTACAATCCGGCGGATTTTACAGTATGCCCAAAGTGCTGGTTTTACCCAAAGAGTTGATTTTATTCAATTGTTTAAAACCTTTTGGTACTGGGGGAATGGCTATAACAATGATTCCCTGAATCGCCGACTGCAAATCCTGCGAGATTTTTACGGCACTTTGAACCCCGTCACTACCAATTAAAGGAGGAAACTCATGTCCCACCATCTAACCCTGCATATTATTGCCTCGGTTCCCTACTCCAATCTGAACCGTGATGACACCGGTACACCCAAGCACGTTCGTCGTGGTGGGTATTTAGCGGCGTTACTGAGCTCGCAATCTATCAAAAAGGGAATCCGCACGAAATACGAGGCGAATTCGCTGGTAACATCTGTGCGTTCTGGGCAGTTGGATGCTGATGTGGTGAATCGGGCGCTTGCTATTAATCCCGATGCTGATGAAAAAGCGTTGCGTAAGAAGGCCAAAACCCTACTTGGTAAGCTCACTAAGGCAAAGGAATCCGATCCAGAGAAGGGTAAGGAATCCGATCGGTCCATTTGGTTGAGTAGTGAAGAGCTGGAGGTGGCAGCGGCACAGATCCTAGAAGATACTGATGGTGATTTCCTGCAAGACTATAAAACTGGGTCTCTCGCCATTGCATCCTTCGGTCGCATGTTTGCCGCCGCGCCACAAAAGGGTACGGAGGCAGCACTGAGTGTTTCGCCCGCGGTCACCACGCATGCGGTTGCTATCGCTACGGACTATTTCTCCACCATTGATGATATTAAAGAAGCCAATCGTGATACCGGCGCAACCTATCTTGGCGTGGCCCAGTACACGACCGGGGTGTTCTATCGCACCGTGACTATTGATAAACAGCAGTTGCGTAAGTCCTGGACCGGTTTTGATTCCCCCGATAGCGATGAAAGCCTACGATTGCTTGTCGACGCCATCATCTACGGGCTTCCCCGAGGTAAACAGCACTCCACGGCGCCTTTCGTGCAGCCTGCCCTGGTTCTGGCTGAAGAACAACGCTACCGTAGCGCCTATGATTTTGAAGCACCGGTCCAGCCAGACCGGAAAGAAGGCGGGTATTTGAAGCCAACATTGGAGGAACTAGATCGGCAGTATACTGCTGCACGGGCTTTTGACCGGGACAATTTTGATGGGGTGGAATTTGTTGCTGGTACGGCAGCGGAAGTCCAAAACCTTTTCAAAGATGCTGAACACGGCTCCAAAGATGAGCTCATTGACGCTGTGGTCGCCTGGATTAAGCAATGACAGAAGCATTATATATTCGTCTTGCTGGCCCGTTGCAGTCATGGGCGGGGCCAGCAATTACTGGCAATTTTGTCCGAACAGAGCCGCGACCTACTCGTTCGGGGCTTGTGGGATTGTTGGCGGGTGCTTGCGGCTACGGCCGGGGAGAATACCCCGAATGGCTCACCCAGCTGCATTTCCAAATCCGGGAAGATAATCGTGGGACCCTGGTTGATGATTTTCACACCATCAATCCGCGGGACACGGAAGAGGAATTCCGATCCAGGCTCCTTCTCGCCATGGGGCAGCGGCCAACAAAAAAGCTGCTTAATAGCACGCCTGATGGGCAGGGCCTCACCGCTATCACGGAACGAACCTATATCGCTGACGGTGAATTCATTGTGCAGATTAAGGCCGGTTCACGGGAGCACCAAGAGCTTTTGGCCGAAAAACTGCAGCAGCCCCATTTTGTGACGTACCTGGGCCGGAAAGCCTTTGCGCCATCGTTCCCCTTCTACCTAGGCGCGGGTCCGGACGACACTCTCGCGCGCATCCCTACCGTAGGTGGGGAAGAACCCAAGAAGATTCTGCGTTTTTATGCGTTGGATGATTATGGCTACACCACCACAACGGTTCCCGTCGTGAAAGACCGCAAACAATGGTTGACGGAAGTCTCTGAAATCTTCTGAAGCGCATAGTCACGCCCCAGCTTGCTTTTCGACGAAGGTGGCTGGGGATTTTTGCTATATGAAGCTTATTTAGTTGCGGGGAAATAGGGAAGCTTATTCGACCTCCTCCCACACATATGACTGGACTCTGTAAATTAAGGGATACCAAGCTAGATAACACATTCTTTCTGTTTTTTGCATGTTGGTGTAGATGAGTTTTTCCCAGCGGCTGAATAAGCTTCACGTTGGGAGAATGATAACCTGAGATACCATGATGGGGGTGATGCCGATCATTATGGGGTCTTTTGTGAAAGAGCAATAGATATATCCCGTTGGTCGAGGCTAATGGGGCGAGTAACTAGCAGCGCCAACGGCCAGTACAGGTGAGGTATCCGAGGATTACAGTGTCGATGGCGAGCAGTACAGGTGTGATGATAGGAATGTTCTTGCTGCAAAGGGTGGTAGCAACTGCGGCGCTGTATGTGACAATCGCTGCTATATACATAGGTCGCACTTTCATGGTGTTTTCTCCTTTCTCGGGGGTTCTCGTGGTAGGATGATAGGGCCTCGTTAAGGTATTTTTTAGATCCCTGAGATCACTATGAAGGCTATCTTCGTATATGTGGAGAATACTAGCGCATTAGGTCGTTGATATTCACGGATTTGGAACTACCTCCGCACACGCGGAGAATACGCTTGGCCCCAGCTGACATATGCCGTCCAGGTGGAACTACCTCCGTGTGCGCGGATTAACCCACTTCCCTCTGGGAACTACCTCCGCGTGCGCGGAGAATACGGTTCCAACCCTATAAGCCGTGGGGCCTGGATGGAACTACCTCCGCGTGCGCGGAGAATACCTAACCGGCGTGAACATTAACATGCTGAGCGTGGAACTACCTCCGCGTGCGCGGAGAATACATTGCGTTGGCCATATTAGGCCTTATCAAGTCGGAACTACCTCCGCGTGCGCGGAGAATACCGGGACGGTGACGCGCCGCCGAGCCGGCGATGGGAACTACCTCCGCGTGCGCGGAGAATACACCACGCGGAAACTGTGAAAATTCCCATCGGCGGAACTACCTCCGCGTGCGCGGAGAATACTGTCGGTTTCCACTGGTGTGGTTTCCCACCCTGGAACTACCTCCGCGTGCGCGGAGAATACATTTTCAGGCCCCCTGCCCGACCGTGCGGCGCGGAACTACCTCCGCGTGCGCGGAGAATACACGTTTATTGATGGTGAATCGGGCGAAGAATTGGAACTACCTCCGCGTGCGCGGAGAATACTCCAAAAGAGTGTTGAGACCGGGGCCCATGGCGGAACTACCTCCGCGTGCGCGGAGAATACCGTTCCAACCATTTGTGCCACATGGGGTTCAAGGAACTACCTCCGCGTGCGCGGAGAATACTACCATCCGCGGCCGCATACACCTTATCCCCAGGAACTACCTCCGCGTGCGCGGAGAATACACTAAATAGCCGCCCTTGCAGTTTATTAGGTGGGAACTACCTCCGCGTGCGCGGAGAATACTTGGGAGTTCCGGCCGGCAAGAGCCGATAGCGGGAACTACCTCCGCGTGCGCGGAGAATACCAAATGGTTTTGGGATCATAGGCATTGTGCTCGGAACTACCTCCGCGTGCGCGGAGAATACATGCGGTGCCCCTTATACACCTGCCCTAAACCGGAACTACCTCCGCGTGCGCGGAGAATACTGGTCAGAAAGACACAGAAAGGACACCATCATGGAACTACCTCCGCGTGCGCGGAGAATACTCATAGCTGGGGCTTTGGATGCCGTGATCATTGGAACTACCTCCGCGTGCGCGGAGAATACGACACTTTTGGCGAGAAGAACTAATCGCGCACGGAACTACCTCCGCGTGCGCGGAGAATACGCGAGGCCACGAACTTCATGGCCGACGCCCTGGGAACTACCTCCGCGTGCGCGGAGAATACTAATTATGGACTTCCAAACGCTAGAACCCGACGGAACTACCTCCGCGTGCGCGGAGAATACTCACGCAGGTCAGAAGCCCTAGGGGTGCCCCCGGAACTACCTCCGCGTGCGCGGAGAATACATATTGCCTGTGATAACCCGGATGATTTGCAGGGAACTACCTCCGCGTGCGCGGAGAATACCATCCTCATGAGAATAGCCCCCATGGAAAGTGGGAACTACCTCCGCGTGCGCGGAGAATACTAGTGGTGATTCCACGGGTTCGGGTACCCCCGGGAACTACCTCCGCGTGCGCGGAGAATACGGCTACTGGCATGACCTGGTGTACAAGAAACAGGAACTACCTCCGCGTGCGCGGAGAATACGATGGTCAGAAAGACAGAAAGGACACCATCATGGAACTACCTCCGCGTGCGCGGAGAATACGAGGTAGTAGGCGTACTCGGTGTGCGCAGTTAGGAACTACCTCCGCGTGCGCGGAGAATACCTGTCATATGTTGACATCCCATACTCGATCATGGAACTACCTCCGCGTGCGCGGAGAATACCCATACTCGATCATGCATACTATTAGTAGATGGGAACTACCTCCGCGTGCGCGGAGAATACCATGGCCACAGCCTACAACCGCAGCGCATGGCGGAACTACCTCCGCGTGCGCGGAGAATACCTCTTCCATTTGGAGGTAGCAGTGGAGGGCGAGGAACTACCTCCGCGTGCGCGGAGAATACCCTA